>Ga0065711_1013175_pt1 | contig 16821 bp, 11 predicted proteins | sample Hoacrofraction12_FD_59098 | JGI IMG/M metagenome (GOLD analysis project Ga0065711, IMG submission 59098) | Hoatzin crop microbial communities from Cojedes, Venezuela - Epithelial fraction 12 v2 (version 2) | ecosystem: Host-associated > Birds > Digestive system > Esophagus > Crop | place... | reverse complement strand
TATATATATATATATATATATATATATATATGTATATATACACACACACACACACACACACACTTTAAATGACTTTTAACTAAAGAAGTTTTAAAAGCTAAAAGAATAAGTACAGGTGAAAGGGGAAAAAAGTTTTCCTTCCATACAAAGAACTTAATTATAGACTTCTGACTGTCTTCAGTGAGCAAGACATCCTGTCTTTTTAAGACTTCCCTACAGTCCAGTGCACAAGATCTCCCAGTTTAGGTGATACAAATTATACTTCTCATTAGAAGTCCACAGAAGTCCACAAATAAGTCTAAGGAAAACCACATTGTTTATTAATATAACTCAATTTCCTTCCCGATTAATTTGGATGTCTGTCTATGTTCAAGGCTTTGTAGCTTATGTTCTTCCTGTGGATGACACTACAGGGAGGACGAGAGGATCTGACAGACTTAGAAGAAGAACCAAAAAAAACTCCATAGGAAAAGCAGATTTTACATCTCTGTATCTGCTTTAAAACATCACTCACCTCCAAACTTCCACATACATAAATGGTGCACAATGAATGACTAATTACAGCCTTCAAAGTTCACACCTGATTTGACAGCACTTTAAAAACTCGACAAATTCTGTGCAGAAGACAGACACTTGTAATAAATGCAGAATAATTATTTTCCCTTCAAATCAACCAAATGACCAAGGTTGGTAACTGTTCTTCCCGTCACCCCTCCAATGTGGCCCGTCCCTTTTCACGCCTGGGTATGTGCACTTCTGTTCACCTGGGGTGTGAGGTTGCGAAGAACCAGCCAGCTGCTTGTTCTCCCTGAGCTGTCAGTACTCCACGCAGAACCTGCAACACAAACGCCACAACAAAACGTTTTATCACGATGGGGAGAGCACATGGCAAGAAGAAAACTTCTCTGGAATCACCTCATACTGCTGAGCGTTGCTGCTACTGAAAACCAACGCTGCAGCTGCTTCCTCACATCTTGATTTATTGTTGTCTTTGGAATGAAAGGTTGCTGAATGAAAGCCCGTTTTGTTACATTTAAAAGATCTGTGGCATTTTTCACATTCCTACAATAACTATTAGCAAACCAGCGGATGCAGGTATGACACTGCAACACACTGTACCTCAGGTGACATTAGAATGAATCTGGAAGACACATTTTAAAAGCAATTCAGATGTCCATGCTCAGATTGCTGCCTGCTATTAAAAGATTTTTATAGCACTGCAGCATTCCGCTACCAAGCCAGTGACAGATTAATGTATACGCCTTATTCAAAACATATTTCTGCACTGACAATGTTCTGATTACAGATACAAGGGCATAACCAAGAAAACCTGCTTTTCCAGCTTCAGCCTGGTGTTTTACAATGAGAGACTGTACAAGCTTGATATTTCTGAGTGGCATTTGAGAAACCGCAGTACTTCTGTAGTCACACGCGTGACCACACTCGGGCTCCAGAGAACCCTGGCACCAGCACTCTCTGCCCACAAGGTGGCGTGTTGGTGAAGAAAACACACGAAATAGAAATGGCAAGAAGAGGGAGGAACATTTAATTCCCAGCTTAGTGAAAGCAGATTAATAAAGTAGTCAGCTTTATAAAATAGGTGTAATACTTTTCAAGCTGACACTACTTCACAAACAAACATGAGTTATGTATTTATAAGGCCAGACCATGGTTTCTCCTATTTGTATCACAGCAAAACAACGACATCTAAAAAAAGAGCCTGCAGGAAAATATTAAGACATTCCCCGAGGGCCCTGCAATGCCATCAGGTCCTAAAATGCTTCATATCCATGCTCCAAAAATGTGTTCCATATTAAATTCCATGGGCTGTTTCGCTCATCTTGAAGCCTCGTAGGCAGTCATAGATCATACCACAAAACAAGAAACATGTTTAAAATGTATTTTTAGAAATCAAGAAAATGGAAAAAAAATCCTAGCTGGAGTGAACTACTTGGCAATTCCTACGCAAAATTACTAATATGACCACCTGAAAGATGACAGCTTCTTTTTTACCACTTCCATGAACTAAACTGAACAGTCACGAGCTCCATCCCCAAAACAGACGCACTCTACTCGCATTAACCCTTGAGTTTCTGGAGCCGAATACAGAGCTATGGGGAGCCTCACTATTGTGACACGGAGTAAAAGCCAACGACGACAAAGAGGCAGCACCGTGGTGTTACAGAACACAGAAGCCAAGAGTACCAGAGGAGTAAGAGCTGGTCCAGCCCAGGGGACTGGCACCCCACGTAGACGATGGCTTGGTGTTTGTTAAGCCTGGAGGTGGTCTCGTCGGAGCAGTAGTGTTTCTGGGTACCTTCCATAGTTCATGGGATAGAGAGGCTTGTGTGTGAGAGATTGGGCCAGAGGACCACGTAGACTTGATGTCTGACAATTTACCTGCAACAGAAAAATACACATTTGTGTATTTTCAGTTAGCAACAACTGTTAAACCAAGTAGGATGAGACATCAAGCTTCTGTACAGACTACTTTCTTCCAGCTTTGCAGGAGAGCCAAGCATAGCATCCTGTACCATCCAGTGACATAAATCCTTAGGCCTTTGAGCCTACTTACACCAGTATTTACGTTTTCAAAGAATTTTGTATTTAATGAACCTCACAATACCTGCTACATATACAGTTCCCTTCTTAAGATCTTCTACCATTTTCTCTTAAAAGACGATACATGAAAAAGAGACCGGTATTTGAAATCTAATTTCATCAAAATTATATGGAAATACTTCAAGATTGTCTCTCACTAAAGTTTAATAGAACTCAACCACTTTTTCTTGCACAACTCATTTTATCTAAAGTAACCAGTATATCCATATGCTCTTCTGATATATTATTAAAATTCCAAAGATCAGAGGCCAACAAAACCTGTATTTCTGAACATTCACAGTCACAGATACTCTTTTTGCAAGTGTCTTTGAGAAAACGACGTCTTCAGAAGATCAGACTGTATCACCACCTGTCACTCTTTGGAACTTCTCACTGTGCGGTTTATTTCCCTAACCAGTCTTTAAACTACCTTACTACTGCTCCTCCCCAGCTGCAGTTTTATAAATAACACAAAAAAGAACAACAACAAACACAGTATTAGCATTCAGAGCAGCAGACAGAATTTATTCCAATTACAGACACCAAAACAAACTCCTTCATTCACCTTCAGACTTGCACACCCCTGCCTTTCTTCCTCGTGCCAACACACAGAGCGAAATTCGGAGTCCCATTGCCCTGTCCCAGCACAGTCCCACGCCGCCAACACCCGCAGCGTGAGACCGGAGTGGACTGAACGGCCACACCACCGCACCTTCTGCCAGAGCAAACGCTGCCCTGACTGTGCTGCCTGAATCCTTCAATGCTGGCTGCCAGTAGCAAGAAAATACTTGGTCTGACAAAGTCCAAGATGCACAAATCTTACAATTTTTCTAAAAACCAAATCTGAACTGGCAGATTAAGCTTACACTGCACCAGTGCTTTGCAACAGGCAGCCCCTGTCCCAGTGTCCCAGTCACCACATCCCAGCCTCAGCTACATACACACAGGCTCCCCAGATCCCTGCTATTTATCGGTATCATTTCACGTGATTCTACACTGAATCACAACAATTTAAGTGAAAGGGCAACCACTCTCTCATCTTCCTGCAAACTGTAGCAACAAAAACAATTTGGCAATGATGGTGAAGACATTAACAAGGGTAAAATGGTGGGGGGAACAGGGGAAAGCCTGAGTTTTACAACTCCGAGTAGCTCAGCCTGCAATGCAGCACATGACACATGCACATTACCACAGACGAGATGTTGCTATGTCACTACTTCTCATGGGGTAACACAAAGATTAGATGACACTGCAAAAAGATAAAAAGCAAACAAAGCAGAAATGCATGGCAGATAAAAGAAAAGCAAGCCATTCCTTTCTTCTCCTTTCACTGGAGTAAACCATCTCAGACAAACCCTTTTTGTGTTGCATTCTGCAGTATGGCCTGGAGGCTGCAGCTTCATTTATCCACAGAAGGGCAGGGTTTTCGCTGATTAGATTTGAAGATGCTAATACAATCCACACAGCAGCCTCAGGACATTTTTATAATGGGACAAACAGGATTCAGTTCGCAAGCGAAGTTTCCATGATTTGCAGAGAGCAATGCTCCAGAATTTATAGCTCATTAAAAAGAAAGGGGTAATAATTATTTAGACCATCTACAAGCTCAGCCATCCAGGGGAGCATCAGGCTTTGGACTGGCTACTAGAAGACACTGAAGAACGCCAAAGCGAACCACTCCACAGCCACGCAGAGCACCTCCTTGAGGTACCACTGAACTTCTGCCGGAGCTGCAGACGGTTCACTTTTAACAGGGCGTTTATTAAGCAAAATTCCGTATCAGCTCTTACTGGAGGGGTCTAGTAGGGGTGTTTCTGCTGAGGTCCTAGACAACACAACGTTCCTCCTCAAAGCTGCAATGGAGGTAGTCATTAAGAGATCTCAATGCCAATACAGAGTGACAGCATGTGGCACCAAGTGGAATAAATACATTTTTCCTTAGCGCAATTCCAGGCATACCATCCGACGTTCGCCACTGCAGAGCTGCCAGGAGAGCTGCCTACCTAAGACAAGACTAAAAAACATGCTTCTGTCTATAGCAGCACTCCTGCACTAACTGGGAAAGCACTTTCTAGGGCCTTTTCTCAGAATGCAGAGGGATGTGAAAGTAGAAAGGCCATTTTTCGTACCTGCAATGCTAGGTGCGGATGCAATGCTGCTGAAAGAGCTACTGTAGCCGGAGGCACTAAGCGGCCAGGCACTCGATGAAGGCAGCGTGGCATTCTGAGATGATGTTGGGGATGACCCTGCAGAACCAGCAGAGAAGCAACTAAGAAAGATGGCCATAATGATGTTTGGTGTGACATAAGCAAATCTATTATGCGCAAATACAAACCATGCAAGGCATTTTCTTTAATCAGCCCGGTCTCTGAAGTCTAGGAATGAAATGTTACAGGAAGCATGATAAAGTGAAGCAGAAGTCTTTAGCAGAAAAGAAAAGAAAGCTGGTACAGTAGCAAATGTACTATCGCCTGTGAAGAAGATAAAACCTGCGTTTCCTTTAAGATACGTGACTCCCAAAAAATCAGTGTTAAACTGTTTAGTCTCAAGAAACAGGCTTCATTTATAAAGGTGCTTGGCTGGCTGACTTAAGCAGTGGCAACTGCAGGCAAGCACAGATGTATACGATACACTAACCTCTTACCATGTCCCAAACAGCTCGAGGTAAGCGCCTCTCCTACATCCTAATGCCCACAAACATCTTTAGATTTTTCCACACTTCCAGTAAAGCGAGGATATATTCTAGCAATCTCTTCTCAAACTGATAACATTAAATGAAATAGCCTGAAACCATCTTGGTAAATCACTTACAATCTGAGGAGCTATCTAAGCATACATACAATTTCCTTACTGGCAGCAAATGAAAGAAACTGAACATAAAATAAAATATCTTCATTATAAAGACCAGAAGAGCTGCAAGTATTCTCTATAGCAACCACCAGAATTAAGTGTGTATCCTAGGTGACTGATCATTCCTGACATACAGAGATATACTGTGATACTGAAACATCTTTAAGTGACTAATAAAAACAGGTGAGTTCTTTGGAAAAGAGCGCTGTACTGAGGGTAGAAGGGAGGAAGTAAAAGGACAATCTCACCCCTCGCAGCTCAGCAAGTAACACAGGCTACACTTTCCACTGGAACAGCAACCAACCGAACTTTACCTTACCCAGACTCTCTGCGCTCCACAGGACACAGTGGTACAGACATCAGTCTCCAGCAAAATACCTCTGTGTCCTGGCCTCCTCTGGAAACAGTCTACTCCCCAGGCAGGGGCAGGGAATTATTCAGATGGAAAGGCCCATACAGCCACAGGGCTGAAACTGTTCCGGATTCCACGAAGACTTTCAGCTCAGAGTAGCTGACCCTGCAAGGCTTCCTTAGCAAACTGAGTTTAAAAAAAAAAAAACCCAAACCAACCCAAAGCTTTGGTTTTGTCTAAGTGCAGGGTGCCAGGATGGCACAGGCCAGAGGCCAGCCCTCTCAGCGGGTTTCAGCTCTGTTAATACACGCCGTGTACCTCACGCGCAGTGCTCAAAGACAGCCCCTTCCCGGCAGCACGCCGTGGAAGCCCCCGCTCGTACGGAGCGGTACTGACAGTAACAGATCATCTTACCTAGGAGCAAACACCTAGGTTATACGAGCACAAAGAAGCAGATTCAGCAACTACATTTTTTACTAACATTGTGTTAACAAGAAAAAAAGCTAATGAGGACAGGAAGCATACGTGGAGCCCAGCGGTCACTGCTTTTCAGAAGGTCTTGGCTCTTGGGGGCCTGTTCACTTCTGCAAAGGCCACCTATGCTGACCCTCTAGAAGTGGCGTGATTCTTTCTTCCTTCCACAGATAGATTATACACCAACAGAGCTTCTGCTATAAAGAAGGAAGACCTGTAGTGGGTGTCATCTACCTTCAGGTACAGCTCTGCAGGGCTAGGCTTTTGGCCTAAAGCAGTGTTTCTTGGCTGCACCGTATCTGATCCGTGACTGAACTACGGCTTTATACTGCTCTAACTCCAAACCGCCCAGGTTGCCTGCCCCTTCAAGTACTTTCGGGTCACTAAAAGTTAATTCACCATTACCCACGCACACAAATGCTTCATGTTTCAGCTTAAAGAAAGATTGCGTTCTGGTCAGAGACAACTCAAACCCATTCCAGGCAACGAAAACCCCTGCCTCCTGCCCTCACACTTCGCATCCCTTCACCCGAGCTCACAAGCCCAGGGCTGGAAACGCCTTTCAAGGATAGCTCTGACTGACAATCCACGCAGACATCACAGCTGTAACTACGAGAACAAAATCCACTTCTTCAACCCTGACAGGTCCTGATCACACCGCTCCTCTGCGCATCAGAGTGCTCTAACAGAGTGCAGACAACTTGCCCATTTCGGCACGCTGATGGCAATCAAACCAAGCCACCTTTCAGCACGTCTAGCAGCGTCCCAGTGGTTTGTTGTTTAGAAGAATACCCTTATAATCCTGGAGTAAACACTGCCAGGACAAAAGGAATGGAAATGGCGCTGGGAAATACTAGTTTACTAGTCAAGTCCCTCTTTTTTCTTTTCTTTAATGGTTTTGGGGACAAAAGAGGTCTAATTTATTTTGCTGACTGGTATTCTAACACAGCTACAATTAATTAGTGTGGCAGAAGCCTGCTGCCTCAGCAACAACTGTGAAACTTTTGTGTTGTGTCTTCTAAGTATTTCTCAAAGTGTATGTACGAGTTTGGTCAGTATGGAGAGCGAAATCTTGTTCAAAACAAAGTGTTATACATTACAAAAACTTACAGTTTATATTACACCTCACAGACTTCTCCAACAGAAAAATATTTACGTTCCCAGGCAAAACCAGAATTTCTTAGTCCCATATTTTAATCAAGTATTTCTAGATTTTCACTGAAAGTTCAGAGCATTATTAGATTAGGATTACATGCAAAAATATACCACATCCATAACAGATGAAGTCAACTTCTCTGGAAAGGAGAAGAAAGTATCGAGAGATGTGAAAGTAATTTGTGCGTTTACCTCCACTCTTGAGAAGATAGCGATTAACATCCTGTATCGTGGTGTTTATGGTAGGCCCAGTGGGAACACTTCCAGGAGTAACATCGGGGTCATTCTCAGGATCAATGTTCTGCAGTCCTTTCCATGGCACTCCTGGATGAAACTCTGTTTCACAGATAATAAAAGGAAGAGTATATGAAGTCATAATTCTCCAAAGTTCCTGTATATCAGAAGGCATGAGGATTCAGTAAGTAAAACCAACAACACATTTTAAGGACATCAGTTTAACACGAATGCTTTGTATTTTGTTACCTGGTGGCCAGTTTATGCTGGAGCCATTGGAAATTTTATCACTATCAGTTTTGGCACGTGACCAGCTGTGAGGAACAGCTACGGGTGGACTGGCGGGCGATTCACTGTTTTGAATCAGATCATACCGGCCATAAGAGTCATCAATGGAGGACTTTCCCGGAGGACCAATACTTAAACCTCCAGGTATAGCACCTGTAAGGAATAAATGGAAAGGCTTTGTTTAGGAATGGGACTAATTTTGGGTATGGAATTTCATCAGTCCCTGTATTTTATTTTTTCCTTTCTGTATTACAAAGATAAAAAGAAAATTAAAATATAAACACAGTAAGCAAGGCTTAACAGCTTCTGAAGCCTTACTAGGAATTACAGCTGTGAGATACACCACTAGTACACTCTAGACACTCAAGCTGAAGAAATTTGCATTACATTACTGCTAAAAAGAGACTAAGTCAATTCAAGTCATTACACTGATGCTAATGAGGAATTTGTTGGGACAGCACCCTAAGGAAGATCACTGTGGGGAAGCCCCCTTCTCATCCTTCTCGAGGTATTTGCTGCTGCCGGGATGGATGATCTGAAATGGCCACTCTCGTGTTCCTACACACTATCAAGCTACAATGTGGCATACGCAGTGCAGCTACTTGCAGAATAAAAAACTATTGTAAAAGATATAATTCATGCTGCTCATAATAAAATTCAGGATACAATAAAGTTAACAGAGCACAATGTTCTAACAGGATAAACTTGGTACAGGAAATAAAGGAATAAACGACCCGGGATAGTGGAGGCATTAGGGATAAAGGTGTTCAACCAGATTAGCAGCCACTTCTGGAAAAATATGAAGTTTGTGCTCCTAACTCCCAGGGTGGGCAACGCTGTAATCCATCGTGCCTTTGTGCAGGACTGGCTCTGAAAGCTTGATGGTATTGGAAAAGCTGTGGGAGAAAGCCACTGTAAAGTTTTTTTTGGATTGCAGGTATGCAGGGCAAGGGGAAGCTGGTGGGACTTGTTTTGCCAACACTAATGGCTTATTTGAACTCTGTGTTCTGAGCAACAAAAGTCAGCAAAGGAAAAAAACATTCCTACATTGCATGCAGGAAGCGAAAGCTGTAAGAATTTCAATGCATTGCTGAATGTGACTGCAGAAATCACCTCAAAAATATTATAGTCTCCAAGGGTGCTCTGAACCAACCATTCCCAAGCACTTACCAAAAATATTAACACGAGAAAAAAATCACAATTGCAATACGACTCCAGTCTCCCAAAGGCAGACTGACCCAGAGACATACCGTGCTTGCTGGAGTTCTGGTCAAGCGAAGAAGCAGCACTAGACAGATTATCCATTGAGTTGGGGTGTGTCCACTGAGGAAGGCGAGACTGGGACTGAGAAGTGTCCTTCACTGACAAACCACCAGTAATGTCCATGTTATTTACATTCATATTCGGGTTCAGTCCAGCTAAGAGGAAACAGCTCATTAGATACCCATAATATACTGGAGACTTAAAAGATGCGTTTAAAAATCCAGCTAAGGAAATTGTTAAACACTGCTTTTCAGACATCTGTATCTATGTGTAGTAATTTACTATGCACATTTTCAATCTGCTGTCAAGAACTTTCATTTTTATGGGAACACCAACACAACTCCCATGAATTCAGAAAATGTTAAAAGTGTGCTAAAAGGGAAAAAAAAAAATGATGTAGGGATAGTATCTTAAAGCTGCCAGTAGCTCTACTCGCAGTCCCTTCACTCCTCTCGGGAAAGGCATTCTGGAAGAAGGCACTGGAATGCCGCGTCTTCACCAGTGAGGAATTCGCAGCATTCCACTGCTAAGCCAAAGGACTCCTGACGTCTCACCAGCACACCCCCACGATGTCTGCCATTTTATTTTGCTAACAACATTTTTAAAATCCCAAACAAAGCAACCCATGAAAAGGTCACACAAACAGCTGCCATTCATCGGAGCAGGTACTGTACTGCCTGGGCACGTATTCTGTATACACAGAAGGCAATCACCCAGACCATACTCAGGGCGTAATTCTGACATGCTTCTGTGACACCAGCCTGGGTCCTTTTTGATACATAATCCTGAATGTTAGCAGATCACAGGAAGCTGAGATATGATAAGAAGCTCTGAGACTTAGGCCTTAAATTCATAAATTCTTTTGCCTTCTGATGCTCCCTGCTATAACCCTAGCGGCCAGAATTACCTTCTGAACTGCTGCACGGTAGATAAAGCTTGGCAATTCTATTGTATGCAGCATAGAGAGTCACAAAGAGATTAAATTAATTCCTTTATGTCATAAATGAAGCCTGTAGCATACACCAAACAATGACAGAAAACAGGTCTGAAAGGTTGTTCTGTTCACCTTGTCTTGAGGCAGAGTCGATTATTTTGACATCAACCATTTCCGACAGATCAATGTCTAACCTACCACAAAATGACCAGGGAAGATTTCAGCAACTTCCCAGGTAATTTATTGCAGTACTCTACTCTGTTTAAAGCGAATAATCGATCCTTAATGTTTAACTGGATCTCCTTTTATGAACAAAAGTTTATTGCATCTTGGGTTAGCCACATGCAAGAAAACTTTGTGGCTATTTTCTACATTTCAGAAGACTCCTGCATGCCTCTTAAGTCTTCTCTTTAGACTTACATGAGCGGAGGACTTCATTTTTTCCCTAGCAGTCATGTTTCTGAAATATCTAATAACGTGCACAACGCTCCTTCCACATGCCTTCCAACTGATGCTTTTCTTTCTTGAAACACCTTGACCAAACCGATGCCTTACCAGTGCCGGTTAGAGTGGAAAGGTGACTTTGCCTGACTGCCAGACGATGTTCCTGTTTATCAAGATGATATTCATGTATTTTACAAGATGACGCTGTTAATTTATATTTAGTTCATAAATAGCAACATATGTAGATAGGTACACAAACCTTCTGTTCTGGTACTCCTAGGCAGAGCACAGGTGAACAAGCACAGCCCACCTGAACAGCCACGGAGTACCACGATCTTCTCTAGGCATTTCAACATTATTTAATAAACACACCTTTTGTATTTCTGTATTTATTCTATTGTTGAGCAAAATCTTTAGATGCTGAAGTAACGAACCATACTCCCCTGGTCTTTCTCACCTCGAACCGCTTTAATCAAGGACACTTACAAAGAGGGTAAGGAGCAAAGGTGTTCGGTGAAGACTGTTGCTCTTTGGTCTGCAGGTCAGGTAGGCCGGGAGCCTGGGGATGGGGTGAAAAGCTATCCATGGCTGATTTGCCTGCAGAGGGGTGCAAAGATAGATGTGGAGGGGGAGGCTGCTGCTTCATAAGCAGGGCCTGGGCCAGCTGGCGCTGGTGCTGCTGGATCTGCTGCTGCATGTTATTGATTGTACGTGCAACCTGGCAAGAAAAAGGATCAATAAATGCTCGATGGAACAAAAAGACACGGCATTTCTTGTGCCTTTCTCTACAGGGAAATAACACAATAGATCTCTTTACAAATAAAAATTGACTGTATTAAGGGCTGAAGAGCTTTCCTCCATCTACTAAATGCTGTGAAATAGCTTTATTATTCGCTCAGGCCATGCACTATATTACTGCTTCTAACGATGCTTTCGCTGCTTTGGTAAAATGTGTTATAATCTCCTTAAGCTACTGAAACCGAAGTCTACCAGCGAGACTGAACTGGCAGGCAAACCTACTTGCTGCTCCTGTTGTCTCATGGGTCCGGAAACATTACGCTGAGCCTGTAACATCTGCTGCTGGATTTGTAAACGTTGGTACGCCTGCAAGGCAGGAAGGAGAGGTCAGAGCTCCTAACGTGTACAGCAGCCCAGCGAGCTGGCCTGAACTGCGCCGGTACGTTATGAAAGAGGAAAGACAGAAACATCACAGTTTTCCAAAAAAAGTCAATGAAGCAAGAGCAACAATCTTGTTACAGAGATTCGTCCAGCATTTGTTGTGGTTTATTCAAAAAAACCAAACACATCAATAAAAGAACTGACGCATTAAGTTTGTGAGCATTAAGTGGTCATTAAAGACAGCAGCCTATTTTTTGTTCTGAAAAAATTGTAACAAAGCAAAAATGAAAACAGAAGTTCATATTATACAAATAGGATAAATAGCAATAGTTGTATTTGTTCTGGCCATTTTGAGTTCTGACAATACTTTGTATTTAAATCCATTGTGCTGCTTTATTCCAGAAAAATTCCATAATTTTAATGTAGTTAACTGGGCTGTGTATTTTTTTTCCACAGTGTGTCTCTGAAACATATGAATTTAAAATCCAAAGGAGTTCTGTACAGATATTTTTCAGGTAGCTGGGTACTGTTCAATTACTACCATGGCATGAGATCAACGCTGTGCTTCTCAAAACTAGGAAACATAACCAAATGCTGTTACTAATAACAGGGTTTGACTAGCACATTATGATCAGCAACTAAGCTAGCTTGTCATCCTCAATTTTGCGTTTAACCCTGGGAAACACTGACTTACTGTTAGCAGTATCTATTTTTAGAATATTCTTAAAATCCAATTAAGTATTTTCATAGAAACACATATATGTAAAATTTGCAAATATAGCCAAAGTACACACCTTTACAAAAACAAGTGGTTCTTATCACATGATGTGTTTAATATACATTCTATTAATTACCCTATGCTTTATTATTCTGTCAGGCAGCCGAAGCTCCCCAGGTAATCAGGCGACCAGCGCTGCCGAGACTTCTCTCGGTACGCTGCCTGCTGATCTCCCTGCTGGTCAAGCAGCTGCACCCGCTGGCATGCAACACACTGCTCCGTGCTGTCGGACAACATGCTACGTTACTCATACCAGTACGAAGACAACTCACTTTTTAGTTCCCCTGATCAGCTGTAAANGATAATCTTTCCANAANTGACTATTTATAAAGCCTGAGGCAAAACCCATGGTTTTATNTCTTTAAAAAGAAACTCCACCAACGAAATCAGCATCTGATTGGTTTAAAGATCTGTCACACCCATTTAAAAATTTAGTTAGCTATTCTCTTGTTTTATCTTCGTGCCTTCAACTCTGATTTCGAGCTTATTTGCCATGTCTTTTAACTTACCAGCTGCAGCTGATAGAGCTGGTTCAACATCGTCATATGCTGAGGATTATTAATTGGCGAGGTTAACTGTGCAGGGCTGAGACCAATGTTTTTTGCTGCAAACTGCAAAAGCTGTGCTTGAACCTACGAAAGAGCAGTGTATTAAACATTGTACATTCACTTGTAACACTGGCAACTAGTTAGTAAGAGTCACACGACATCAACGTAAAATACTACTATTACCAGAAGCAGTACCACAAACTATCAAAAAATTAACAAAGGCTGTAAACCAAACCTTAATAACCATACTCAAATGCTCATTTATAGAAAAAGAGGTGAGAACAAACTCTTCAGCTCTCTAGAAACACTACTTTTTTGCAAAAAGGAACAGGAGAATGTTCCCACACAGACAACGCACAGAACACACGCGCAAGCCCACCTCACCCGTGTAACACGCGTACTGGGCAGTCGATAAATCGACACAGGCACAGCCAGGCTGTAGCTGCAAAGCCTCGGGAGCATGCCAGAATGCAAAGGGAGAGGAGAGCACATGTGGAAGAGCTCCAGGGAAAGGGAAAAGTCATGAGTGGCAGTGTTGTCTAACCTGAGGGGATAGAAACTGAGGCACTTGAGCACGAAGACTAGGCTGGGATGAATTAAGAGGTTGCACTGGCGGTTGCTGCGGCTGTTGCATGGTCCTGGCTTGTGCTGCTCCGCTATTGCCAAACATACCCAGATTGCCACTCGGTATCTACAGCAGGACAAGACAGATGGCATTTCAAGACGTCACTCAACATATAACCTGGAAGTTACTTCTCTGTGCAGTCTTTCCCCTCAGTGACTATGACAGACAAGAATAAATAAACCAGCAGACACAGATTGTATTGACCATCAGGTTTAGAACCAGGCATGTACCCAGCATCCCAAACCTCCAAAACTTTGTACAGATGCCTGAACAAAAGGTAGCTGAAGCTGAAGATCGCTTTTCCAAGGATGCGTAACCCTAGGGGGTCACGAGATGAACAAAGAAATGCACTTCCCAACAATGTTTGTGTAGCAAGGGGCAGGAGAACGGAGTCATTACACTCACAGCATCCCAATCCTTAAATCAGCTAGGCAGTTTTTTATACTTAGTCACTTTACAAAGCTACTGAAAATGGACATGCTATTAGTGCAGCCTCCGCTTCTGAAAGGTATGCTTAATGGGCTGGAAGGGCTGGACAAGTATGTTCTTTAGAAAGCTAACTTTAAAAGAATATATGTAATAAAAGCCACCACAGAATGATGTGTCGAGTTTTTCCTGTGTTGTTCTTTCTTAACTTTGCTGCAACTGCTATTTACATGGCAAAAAATAACCTTTTCATAATCAACAGTAGTTTAGAGCCTCTCAGTCCTGTGGTGTTTATCAACCTCCCCCTCCACCTCCTTTCCCTTTCTTTCCTCTTCTTCCCCTTTCAGCATCTTCTACCCAGGGGCCAAAGCATCGCTGTTGCCACGAGGCTCTATCTGACCAGAGGTGCGAGAAGCACGGTTTCCTTCTTACCGCCTGGCAAAGCTATGAGCTGTCTTGACACTTACAGCAGGAATAAAAAAAGCCCCCATCACTTCTCACCCATCTCATCACTGAATAATTATGCCAGCCAGCAAAGACGAATTAGAGCAGTGTCTCTGCCTTCGAGTCTGCGACCATCAGCAAGGCCTCGGCAAAGGCACCTCGCATCAGCCCAGGCAGAGCTCTACCAGGGCTCAGTGGTACAAACCCTTAACACTACAGTCTCTTCCCAGTAGATGCACGTAATTATCAGGCTAATTATAGCTAGGCAGTTGGTTTATGCCCTGTAACGTGCAACGTTTACACAGCAGGTAGTTTCTCCACTGATATTTCATGTGATCAAAGCTGTTGCCCTCCCCGGGGGAGGTGATGGGCACGAGCAGCGAGCCCAAGAGCGCTGAAACTCAGCTCGGGATCTCCCCCACCAGCCTTACCTGTCTAGAAGAATTCAAGTTTTGCATGCCCAGCCCCGAGGCAATCCCGCCCAGGGTCTGATTAGGGAGTGCACTGTTTGAAAGGGGGAGCTTCAGGCTTGGTGAAGGCAAAAATGGTGAAGTAGTGGGCTCTTCCACTAGGCCGCCATCCTGATTGGAGAAAGAGAGGGTGAGCTGGGTGCGGCACCCAGGCAGCGTCCCACGGAAACATGACAGGGCATGGATGAATAAAAATGGTTAAAAAAAAAAAAAGGTATGAGTAACAGGGAATGAAAAGTATGGAGTGAAGGGAGAAGAAAGAGAGAAAGAGGATTAAGGTATTGTTTTTCTTTACTGTGTTGCACTTCATCCACAAACGCACACCCACCCTCACCCACCTCTCCAGGAGGAAAGGAGAGACCCTAGCAACTGACCGCAGGGCTATCACGCGGCCATGGCCTCCTCCCCGCTCAGGTTCTCTCCTCTCTTCTCCACCAGATTGAAAGGGCAAAAGGAAGAGACCCAGCACACGGAGGGAAGTCTCCTGCTCCTTTGGTACGCTCTCCGCAGCGGAGCGCAGACGCACGCCACACCGCTTCTGCCACCCCAGAACTGGGCAGAGGCCAGATCAGCTTTTTTGACACCAGCCTGCGTTTGGTTCCACATCATAGCTCTGCTCTTAAAAGAGCATTTTTGCATTAGCCTCCTTTCCTGAGACACATGAGCCTCTTTTAATATTTACATAGCACCAAGTTATTATTATCCACTATGAAACGTTACACTCTAACCCACCCAAGGAACACAAAAATACTTAAAACCAATCATGACCATGCTGTCTGCGTAGCCTTTCTCGGCAAGCGATTAGACACCGCGTGAACATCCCCCAGGAGGAGGCAAATTTTCTCAAGACAGAAGGAGCTCCCTCCGATAACCGGGCTGTGAGGAACCACGGCTGAACACGGGTACCGTGCACAAAAGGCAGCCTCCACGGGGGGCCAACAGCAAGGCAGAAAATAAAATAAATCACATAATCCCCAATCAAACAGGTAGATATCTAACTAGTATTACAGTGGGGTAGCAAGTTCTATGTCAGAATGTGCTTTGATGTCTGGGAAGCCTGCGGCAAGCGTGATCAAATAACACTGTGTACAAAGTAGAGCTCCAAAAACAGGCAGAGTGAAAAAACTTTAATTTGCAATGTGCTGGACTGGTGTTTTTCAGGCAATACATTCATTGCAAAGAAGGGCTTTTCAATAGGTGAGGAGCTAGGTTATCCCAAACAATAAATTCAATGCCCCAGAAGATTGTGAGATACTGATCCACCTCCTTTGTTAAAATGCAGCCCGGTCCGCTAACCAGATACCCAAACACACGACCTAATCAGCAAGCACGCCCAGTAAATTTTCTGTTCTAAGCTAATCCTGGAAAATGCATTTTCAACAGCTCTCCTTTGATGCAAAGAAGAAGTTTCTTTACTCTCAGGGGAAGTGCCACTCGACACGCTATCTGACCATCCCGAGGGGGACACTGACATTTTCTAATGATATCCCCAAGGCCTTTCAGCTCCAGATATTTTACATTCTACTGGACATCAGTCACGCTCCACAAACAACTGCAGCTTGCATGACAGTAACAGGTTCAAGGATTTCTCCTTAGATCACACACATATGTTTACAATTCCACCCTTCCCCCTCAAAGTGCAAACAATTTCAAGCTTCGTGCGTGCCCTCTCCTTCAGATGCCATTTCCTGCGTGAACAGACCTACCGACCACGAAAGACCCATGCAGTCCCTCCTCCCCCCCGTACTTATTCAACTCTTGTCTCACTGGCATTATTTTTTCTCATTTTGGAAACACTGGGGACAGTGGAGACTCA
>Ga0065711_1006871_pt1 | contig 16821 bp, 9 predicted proteins | sample Hoacrofraction12_FD_59098 | JGI IMG/M metagenome (GOLD analysis project Ga0065711, IMG submission 59098) | Hoatzin crop microbial communities from Cojedes, Venezuela - Epithelial fraction 12 v2 (version 2) | ecosystem: Host-associated > Birds > Digestive system > Esophagus > Crop | place... | reverse complement strand
AAAAAAATCCATTTAGTGCTGTTTGCCTGTGGAGAAGCGTTTGGGCCGTCAACAGCTAATACTGGTGCTCTCGTAGAAAAGAAGAATAATTACAATTCCTCTTCAGATCAATGATATTTACTTGCCTCTAAATATGCAGCATGGTTTACACCTTTAAATGACCTTAAGTAATCATTTTCTAAGCAGAACCAAAAATCCATTTCCATTAGTTTCCAAAGACTCAGAAAGTATGTATGTAGGAAGATCACTTCCATAAATTCACCTTTTTAGAGTCACTGAGTAACCCAGAATTTATGCAAGTGCAGGTCAATCAAATCATTCAGTATTTATATGCTACCTTTCAAGCTCCAGGGAACCAGAGTAAAATGTTAAAAATAAAATACACATGTTGTAATACACAGAAGATTTAGAGATAGAACTATTCTGACAGCCCAGAATAAAAAGCTTTATGCATAAGATCTCAATGGTTAGGTCTGTACCTAAATCACATATTGATTTAACTCACTGTAGACAAGTTATATAAGCTATGGAGTTATGTATGCTTGATCAATGTGTTTTAGAAATTAATCTCTGTCTGACTTCATCATTTAGGCAAGGGAAAAAGTCACATAAATATCCCTATATTTTACTTTATAGGACAGTAAACCAATTTCTAATCAAATCTGTAAGTAAACAGCATTATTTGTTTCCAAGAAATATCAATACTAGAATACTTTTCAAAGAAAGTCTGAAAACAGACTTCAAAAATGATTTAGCATTGTCTATTAAACACACACACATTATATTGATACGTGAGTACACAAACATGATGATCAGAGATTCAGAGGCGAACGCATTGCTCCTTTCTAATATCCAGGAACGCAGAGTACTAGCAGCATACTGAGAAAAATCAGATTCAGAGTCCCAGACAGACGAGAAAGTTGGATGTGTTTGACATTTTACTCATTTGAAGTGCTAACAGTGATTCTACACACGAGTGCGGTCATGCTACACGTGAGCAATGTCCCACTTCAGCACAAACACCGCAACCCTAATATGTTAGAGGAGCAACAGATGATTACACCTATAAATGCAGATCTCAAAGTGTTTTAAAACAGAGGGTATTTCCTCAGGTTAGAGATAGGGAAACAGACACAGAAAGCCAGAAAACCAAAATGACCCCCTGAAAGGCACAAGGCAAGCTCAAGTATAAATGCCAAGAGTGAAGTCTTTTATTTGAATGCTAAATCTACCAATGCAAACCTCTTTTCTTAACCACATTATTGCTCAAATCCCACTGATATCGGTGGGAGCTCAAGGACTGATTCTGACCTGGCTTAGAGCGGGGTCAGTCACAAACACACTCCTCAGCTTTTCGCTAAGCTCTTGTGTCCTAGATAGTTTTGGGGCAGTCCAATTAAAAGCTGTCTCTGGATGGCCTCAACAACAACAAAAAAAACCATGCCAACACCATTCATGGGTCATTCCCAGTAGCATGGAAACAAGCTCTACTCCCAGCAGAGCATCGCCGTCACCCAGCAAGAGCGTGAACCTCAGCACAGACCCATGGCCAAGTCCACAATGATATTGCCCAAGCTACCAACACATAAATAATTGGGCAGATCACTGCTGTCTTGGCGGATTCCCTATGAAAGCATATAGTCAAAGAAGGAGGGAAGCTACTTACCGTACAGGACTGTAATGAGTGACACGGGCATGACCAGGATACCCACCAGCATGTCTGCCACCGCCAAGGACATCAGGAAGAAGTTAGTGGCATTCTGCAACTTCTTCTCCAAGGACACAGCCATAATTACCAATATGTTCCCCCCAATAGTCAGCAGGATGACAACCAAGATCAGGAGGGCTGGCCAGTTCTTCTCCCTCACAGACATCCGAGAGACTTCGCCCTTCTCAGAGGCATTAAGAGGATCAGATGTAGGCAAACTCTGATTCAGAGTCAAATTGCTGCTTAAGGACCAAGCCATCAGACCACCATGCAAACTAAAATCCAGCGTAACGGACACTGTTGTTAAGCTGAGTAATATTCCAGTGCTACTTAAAGTGCTCATCGTCCAGGACTGGTTTTTCTGTCTCTTAACTGTGCCTCAGAGACGATCCCTTTTCCAAATTGTGGGTCCAAGGTAGATGCCGAACTTCACAAAACCTGAGCCAGAAAATCATTTGATCTTCCATAGTGAAATAAACCTCAGAGAAGCTAGCGTGGAGCATTTCTAGTTTCCTTGGGTGTGGTGGAAGATGACCACTGACCAGCAACGTCAAGGGAAAGGAGACGTTGCAATCTCCAGCTGGTTTCCAGGCCCACCATCCTGAAAAGGAAAGAAAAACTATATTCTTCACTGAAATCACAGTATACACAACAGCTTCTTTATCCCCATGCAAATGACATTCTTATTCTCTCCCTTCCTGCTGGCTAGGATGTTCTCCAGACTGCAAGTAATTTATCTTACGGGTACAGACTATGCCTACAATTACGGGGGTGAGAGGGAGAGAATCACATCAGTGTGCTCTGGCTGGTTAAAAGCTGATTATCACTAATTAAATGTTTTGTGAAACCTGTAAAAGCAAGTCTGAAGAGCAAAATATGTTTCAATTGATAGCCACTTCACAGATACTCTGCCACTGTGTAAAATCGTCATTGCACGAAATTCAACCAATCCAGATCGCACAGCCAAAGCAACAGTGTAAACCATCACCTTAAATGGATGCGTCTGGATATTTTGCACATTCTGAGATAAAGCTTTGCTGTGCTGTAAAAACCCTTAGATGTTAATAATTAACTCTCCTGTAACAGAGAATACTGTAGTTTGGTTTTTATTGGGAAATAAAAGGCGGATAAGACACAAAATATATTAGGTAACGTTATACGATGCTATGCTGCCAATCTTTCCAATCAAACAGATAACAAATAGTTAAGGGAAGGGACAAACTTTCATAAAAGCTGAGCAGTTATTTCTGCTCTTCTTCATCTGTTTTTGTGCCACTGTGCTTCCGTGCTGATCACCAGTAAGCCCAGTCCCACCTGTAGCTGTCCAGGGCTACTGCCCAGCATGTGCAAGTATCAGCACCCTCATCACACACACAGTCAGTAGGGTAGATTTCCTCAGAGTATCTCACATGATTTATGCTTCATCACAGAAGCTGACAGAGAGAGCAAGTCAGAGGACGTCCCCTGACTGCCCATGTAATACAGGCCAGAAAGCATCATGCTGCTGCCTCTGAAGGAGTCCATTAGCTTTATGCATTGACCTAATTCAGCAGATTAAACATACCTACATGCCTACACCCACTGAGGCTAGGAGCATGTATTCCCTGGCTAAATCACATCCTCAGGAACTCAATCATTTTGACTGCCAATCCTGTACAACTGATGAAAACACCAGCTTTGCTTTTCATTTCCATTGGATTCGAGTCAGGATCCTAACACCCATGAACAGCATAGGACTAAAAGCACAGAAGGAGAGCAGTTAGTAGAACAACAATACAACCCCACACACCATGTGGAAGTTGACCAGTATGTAGAATAAAATCAATAGCATGCAGCTTATGTTGAGTATATTCTCAACTTTTTGTGTAGTCCACAGAAAACGAGCTGTTCTATCTCTGTTAAATAAACAACTAAATAAGAGTCAGATTTTAGCCCTTGAATACACTGTGGCACACATGTGACACAGCAAGATGCTATCCAGGGATCAAAAGCTAAATGTAATTCATGGGTTTACATTAGAATTTATGTAAAATAAGAAGCACTTCGAGTCCTATAATAAAATGTTTAACATTCATGGAGGTTTTGGAAACTTACTAATGGGCTTTGTGCACAAAAATATTTCTTAAATGAGCAGTGCATACAATAAACCCAGATTTGCTTCTGCATTATAGTTAATTACTCCCAAAGGGTCTCTAAACCTCATATTTAGGAAGAAGTTTTGCACTATGTGCACAGAAAATAATTTTGCAGCTGCACACGCAGATGAATTAGCAAGTAGTCACTGGACCATTTATTTTCCTAGCTTAGCTGGTCTAAAAAAAAGTCTCTAGAAAGTTTCAAAATACTTGAGAGTACTTTTTTCAAAGCACAGCTTTAACTTTAAAGCTGTGAACAAAATTAACCATTTTTTCAGATCACCTTTCCACAGTGAAGGAGACTCTAACTTTGTGGCACTTGAGCTTTGCTGTGCAGGACACTCCCATTAAAACCAGCAGGAATTTCTGGGTCTCCAGAAACTCTGTCTCTTTGGCACTCCTGATCATGCCACAATAAGACTTTGGCAGGATGAGCAGAAAGTTCATGCCCAGACGTGAAGACATGGTCAGACAGCAGGACGCTCAGCCTTGGTTTCCCAGGTCTGAGCTCTCGGAGGTTTTGGTGAAGGCAGCGCTACCACTCTTGCCATAGATATGAATGATCTTGGTGTTCCTGGCATGCGCTAGTTGGGCTTGCTGAAGGAACATGGGCAGGGAGATGCCTCAACTCTAGATCATAAAACAAAAACCAACCAGCAAAAAACCACAAAGCAACCTAACTGCAAGATAAGATTTCTGAATTAAAAATTTCTAATTTTAGAACTGCCCAGGACTGAATTCTTAAATAGTCAGTAGGGTCAATCTGTCTTGCATTTCACACATGTATTTGCAATAACATTTTCTTCCATGAATGATGTTGCATCAGAGCACAGAGTTAAAGAATCAGCAGGCAGAATTATCACTTGTTTGTTCATCAGTTTTACTATTAAAAATAAAATGTATGTTGTTTGGCTACTAAGGTACTGCAAAGCACGTGGTTCCGAAATTATACTAGTCACCAAATACATTTTACTTTCAGTTAAATTATCCTCATGAGAAAAATTGGTTTTGTCAGGAAGGTCTGAGAAAGGGAGACTTCAAAATTCATTTGCTTGCTCTAAAGGAGCAGTTTTCAAACATACACGGAGACAGACTGAGCAAAATGCTTTCCACACAAAGTAAATTCTGCATATTTGGTACATACTAACTTCTCAGCAGGAAAATTACATTCTCTAATGTTTAACAGATTTCTCAATAATCCTCCCCCCACGCACCTGTCAGTACTTAAAAATGTACATGTCCTACATGCAGAAGTAAAATTATTCTACGATATTGAGAAACTAAGTTTTTTGAGTTAGGACTATAGTGATAAAAATGAATCTCAGGCACCAAACTCCATCTTCGCTATTAGAAGGAATTACGCTTTCTTTTAAAACGTGGCCCATTCACCTATCTATTACTTGAAGTGACTCATGAAAAGAACCATTACTATTTTTGTTCCAATACAGAACTAGGATAAGAAAAGGAAAATCACAAACACACCTAAAAAAGCATTTTCCAGGTACACTTATGGAAATGCAATACCTGAAATAACTGGGTACACATGTAGGAGAGATGTGTAGAAAAAGCAGTGACATGGGAAGGAGCGCTGCCTTATTTTATAGGCCCCAAATTCCTAGTTTAGATGGGTCAAAGACGTTGGCATTGCTCTGTATATCACCTTTTCCCTAACGGTGCCCAGAAAGAAGTTGGTAGTCCTTGTTCTCGCTGCCACCGACAGCTGCTGCTGGGTGCAACCAGATCACCATACCTGGGAAATAGAGGAAGGAAGAGCTAATCTCTCAGACCAGAATAGCATCACCCCTTGTTTTGATGTTGCCTAAATTCAGCCATCATCAAGTCTGGCATTAACCATGATGGACCTTCACCTCTTACCTTAGCACAAAGAGAAAGAAAAACATTACATGGAAGAGGCACGACTCTTAGGTCTGAGCCAATGCTTCTGGCTCTGTTCTACCACATTTCTGTGAAAAATGCTGTGATAGAGTCCTTATCAAGTCTCATTGACCCCCTTTTTTTCTACATTGCTTTTGCTTATTGTTTTCTTTTCTGTTTTCACTGGCTGAAGAATCATTGTTATTCATCCCAGAATAGCATCACGTTCTCTAGTGGCAGGAATACCTTGGAGAGGACATCAGGATAACGAGGCTTTTCAAAAGTAGTATAGGTTTTATCCGAGACTATAATGGTAAAAACAAAAACAAAACCTCAAGAAAAAAAACCAAAAACAAAACTATCTTAACTGCCTTAAAATCAATAGGGGAAGCACTTTGCATATTCGTTTTGAAAGATAATACATGGGAATTTGACTACAGCAATGCTCAGGATTGGGCTCCACCTTCAAAACTAACCTTCCTATTGCTTTGTTAATACTTTTATATTATTTTACATGTATTCTGGTTTGAAGTCGTCAGCTTGCTTTCTTACTGCATCACTTGCACACCACAAGGTAAAACTTTATGACTAATTCCTTCAGCTACATTCTTCTAAGCACATCACTGTACCAGAAAAATAATTCACATTTTATTCATGAATTCTGAATATGTTTAAGAAATATCTCCATAATTTTAAATTAAAACCTGTGCCTACCACAGATTTTTTCCAATAGCTAACTTCAAAGCACACATACCGATTTTTGTGGTCAAACATGAATTCCCGTTAAGTCTCCTACTGACATTTCTTAAAATTATAATATAAACATTCAGCAAAGCTAAGTTCTTGTCTATGATGCTTTTGCTTTTTGACAGAGGCAGGTAATGAGTTTTTTGGACACATTTTTTTCCTTCAGTCTTTAAGTCCAGTTTAGAATAAACTGAAGCTAGAAAAACATTTTTGTTTCTCTTGTATCAAGAACACATGAATTATTTAAAGCAAGAGTTTGGTATGCTGAAATTTTCAGATATTCCAGAAGACTAAGTCAAAGGGAAACAAAAGCTACAGTGTTTCATAAGTCTGTACTGGTGGGGCACTGGGTGGTTCACACACCCTTGGGAGTTTTTACCACCATTACTCTTGCTAATAGGAAAAAACAAACAAACCAGCCTACCTTTCTTGGAATAAACATAATTATTTTTTCCTTTGAATTAAATGCATTCGTCTTAATTGTTTTACCCTTCAAAGCTCAGAACATTTTTTTCCTGGAGAAAATCAGCTGCCTGCTGAGAACTCGAGACTTTCCCCGGCCCCCAGCCAGGATCCTGCCTCCCCTGGACAGACTGCAAAGCTCCTGCACTCTTGTAAATCCTTTAATAACTCTCTGGGACTCATAGCCTGAATGTTAACAATATGTATTTGAAATTGGGTAAGAAATCAAGGATTGTCAATTTAGCCCAAAAAAAGAACCTGAGTCTCAGGCAGACTCAAAGAGAAGAATAATACATTAATTCATGGTAAGTCTTGCTGTAAAAAAAAACCCACAAAAAACCAGAAATACTTAATGATCAAAAGCGATGACTTTCAGCAATTCCCTCTCCACAAGACAAGCAACATCCAATGACTTGTCAAAGGCACAAAGGCCATATGCGAGCAAAAGTTTTTTCCTCCTAAACCATCAGCAGTATTCAATTCTCTGAGTCACATTCACATTTCATTGATAAAGTTATTAAAGATCAAAAGTATTTGCAGTTAAAAGTTTTTCCTTCAGCCTTGGCTTTGATGGTAGACCTCCATAAGGGTAAAAATAAATCTGAAGTCAGGTAAACTGAACCGCAAGTACTGCAATTTTTGCCAAGAAAAGATCTGTAGGTAGTTCACAACGATCTGAGCCAGATAATCAGCTGATGTAAATTGTTACAGCTCCATGAAGCCCTTTACAAAATGGCAAATAATTTTAAATTATAGAATAGGATACACAGTTTAGGCTCAAGGCAGCAGAATCAAGGCTTCATTCTTTACTCTAAACTCTGTATTTTCAGCTATTTGCATGTTTACTGATTTTTTTTTTTTTAATGCATTGCTAAATTAATTTTCATTTTTCTTTGGAACTGTTTTGGTTTGGTCTGGATAAATGACAGGTGCCCACCAAAATCACTCTGTCACTCCTGCTCCTCAATTGGACAACCTAGACTGCATCTGAGGACAATATAGTTGAGGTAGGGACCCAAACAGCAACAACTACAGTAATTGCCCCACTAGTGAAAAACAAAAAACAGCAGACAAGGAGAGCAACGGTCCATTATGTTGATTAGTAAGAGAGGAGGAAGAAAAGGAAAGATTTGATCAAGAAGCTGGTCCTTCGACAATGGAATTGGAGGAAGAAGTCAGAGAGCTCAAACAGGAAGAGGAAATTACCTGGTCCCTGATCTCAGCGGAACTTCAAGACATGTGCAAAGATTGCAGCCGCCAGCCAGGTGAGTGTATTGCTGCCTGGCTGTTCAGATGCTGGGATAAGGGGCTGATTGTCAGCAGCTGGAAGGGAAAGAAGCCCAACAGCTGGGATCCCTTGCTAGAAACGGCAGTGAGGAAAAAGGAGTGAGACGATGTGAAAGCAACAGCTCTGCAGACACCAAGGTCTGTGAAGAAGGAGCGGGAGGAGGTGCTCAAGATACTGGAGCAGAAAGTCTTCCCTTGCAACTTGTGCTGAAGACCATAACGAGGCAGGTTGTTCCCATGCAGTCCATGGAGGTCCACGGTCAAGCAGACCCCCACCTGTAGGCCATGGAAGGGACCCCACGCCAGAGCAGGTGGATGCCTGAAGGAAGCTGTGACCCCGTGGGGGACCCACGTTGGAGCAGCCTGTTCCTGAAAGACTGCACACCATGGGAAGGACCCACGCTGGGGCAGTTCATGAAGAGCTGCAGTCCGTGGGAAGGACTCATATCGGAGAAGTTCATGCAGAACTGTCTCCTGTGAGAGGGACCTTCATGCTGGAGCAGGGGAAGAGTGTGAGGAGTCCTCCTCCTGAGGTGGAAGGAGCAGCAGAGAAGTGTGATGAAGTGACTGTAACCCCCATTCTCCATCCCCCCTGTGCCGCTTGGGGGGTGGGGGGGAGGAGGTAGAGAAACAGGATTGAAGTTGAGCCTGGGAAGAATGGAGGGGTGGGGGGAAGGTGTATTAAGATCTGGTTTTATTTCTCACTATCCTATTCTGATCTGATTGGTAATAAATTAAATTTCCTTTTCTCCCCAAGTTGAGTCTGTTTTGTCTGTGACAGTAATTGGTGAGTGATCTCTCCCTGTCCTTGTCTCGACCCTCGAGCCTTCCATCATATTTCCTCTCCCCTGTCCAGTTGAGGAGGGGGAGTGATAGAGGGGTTTTGATGGGCACCTGGCATCCAGGCCAAACCAAAACAGGAACAGAAGGTTGCTTTAAAATACATCTTTTCACTGCACCTTTGCAAGGGCCCGTTTAGTTTTAGTGACTGAATAAAATCATATTTTTATATTTATAGAATTCTGTAGCTTAGGCATTTGCAACTCATCATTCTCCTTTTTGTAACAGCACTATGATGCATCCCTATTTCCTTGCAGATCTGTTTTTAAATGGTGTGTGAGAATGCAGCAAGTCCAACGGAGACCACCAAGCTGATTGGGGCTGAAGCATATTAAGTACCAAGTTTGTTTCAACACCGGATTTGCTTCAGCCCAGAGAAAAGGCAGTGACTGGAGACGTATTTGCTGTCTACAGTTACCTGCTGGTGCTTACAGAGAAGACAGTGAGACTCTTCCAAGAGCTGCACAGCAAAAAGACAAGAAGCAGCTGCCACCATGATAGATCTAAGGAAATCATGTATAAAACAGGTAAAAAACAGATAAAAGGAATCATAGTGAGGGTGGTCAGACAAGGGAAGTGGGTCACTGAAAGACTGCCGGATCTCCATCCTTGCAGATGCTGAAAACACAGCTGGGGATTACCCTCAGACACACAATCTAACTCTGAAGTTCGTCCTGCCTTGAGCACAGAGCTGGACTAGAGACCTTCAAGAGGTCCCTTCTAGCCTAGATTATTCTATGATTGGATCAGGAATGTTCTTCTGAGCAAAGCTATCCAACCTGGGGTTTTTTTTGAGCTCCTATCCCTGGATACACAACCCTATGCTTCTCCCTACTGCTCCAGGTCAGGATCAGACCTGTCCCCTTGTGTTTCCCCAAGGCCAGAAATAAAACTGCTTGCCCAGGTGGGCGAGCACGACCATGACGACTCCAGTCTGCATGATGTGGGGACCAGGACCCTACAGCTGCACCAGGACATGAGCCTGTCACACCACAGAGATGCACACAGCTATGCCAAGTCTTCACCTCTGGCCACCTGCTGAGGTCGCAGGCATCTGAGGAACCTACAGTTCCAGTATATTCTGAAAAGCGGCAATTGTACAAAGCCCCAATTCGTTTTAGTCACTTGGTATCTATCAGGAATCTTCTTGTTTTTTGAAATCAGTACATGCACTAATAACACAGAGGCACGTTTTCACAATCATTTCAATCGGTAAAGAAAAATCAAAACCTAATGATTATTCTCCAGATACCTAGTTCAAACTAAATGAAGGTGCAGTCCAGAGAAGTGCTTATGCCTAATTTTAAGTATTTAAATACTTTCCAGAGCCACTCTTGAACTGGGGACCATATTACTAACACTTTGATTGGGGATTTTCTTTCCAAGGAAGTATTCAATACTCCCTTTTCACTTCTGCAAGAAATTCTGGAAGCTTTCCCAGCAGGTACTGGAGATAAATCACTGTAAAAAGCACTTAATAAAACCTTAGGAAAACCTCCCCAAAGACATCTTTTTACCACTGTTTTTTAATTCCAACACAGAAACTAACTATTTAATTACTTGCAAACTAAAAAAGAATATTTCATTTTTTCACAGCATGAGGAAAATGGATTTTCTCAGACACAAGCTCAGGTAATGATATTTTGTAGGGTCATAATAATGAATCACTACCATTCTGTCCAAAACCAAATAGCATTAATTTCCCTCTCTGTATCTTCCCTCATACAGAGCTAGAAGGGCATTAATTTCATTTCCAGACATTTCAAGGCAATACAAGCACACAGAAGAGATCTTAATCTACCTTCTGGCAGTAGACTAGCATCCATATTTTTTTATTTTCCCTTGGTGGAAGAACACCTGGGAACCTCATGAGAAGATGTAGATACTCTGCCATTCCCTGCAACAATAAACTTGCTCTCTCAGCTCAGACATGCAGAAATACTACAACAGAATAAATCTGAGTCTCATCACATACTGTCCTAACCTCTTGGAATGATTACACCATAGTTATTCTTATTTTCTATGTGCAGATATCATTCCAAACTGCCTTTTTTTTAAATAAGAATGGCCTCAGTGGCTGAAATTCACCTTTGTAAAAAGACCAGCTGAGCATCCCTAAGTCTCCTTGGCAGGTATATTTTGGGAACCTTATTATTGTTAGGGATGTTTACCTGCCACTGTGCATGGAGTTAATCCTGAATTAAAATTTGGATTTTGCTTCATCCTTATTGATAAATAATTGAAAGCATTCAATACCAGCATTAAAAGGTGAACACTTGCTATAGGCACCGTGTGTTTTTGCTACCTGGCATGCAGAGGTTAGAGAATCTGCAGAATCCCCCAAGGCAGCTCTTGTGGCTGTAAAGACCCCACCTTCTGCCACCGCTGGGGTAACACTCCCTCAGTCCCTTTTTAATTCAGCCACAAGGCGCAGCAAACATCACACCTAACATTGGTAGAAAATCTTATGCAGTAGGTTGTCTACACTCAGCTTTTCAAGGTTGTTGTAGTAAAGTACTATTAAGCTCTTTCCTACTCACAAGAAAACCAGTTTTTCTCTCCTCTCTTAAATGCTTTGCATGACAGCTCTGTTTACAGTGTTAAGGACTGGAAATGAGCAATGTTTGCTCCCAAAATAAAACACAATAAAACCACCAAAACACTTGCCTGGCTTTCTGTAGCTAAATTTTTGCGAGTTCTAAAGCCACACTTTTTTAAAAATCAGAGGACTCCACAATTTTCACCAGTTTTTGCAGCACAGTGCTCTATCCTATGTGTGGTTGAATATCTTCATAATTCTAAGTTACCATATATATGGCATTTATTACCAGCATGTATGCACCCTTAGGAAACCACCCCCAAATACATACATGCATCCAAATAAAAAATAATCATGAAGTGATTTATTTTCAAATTATGTTTTTGGGGAAATCTCACATTCAGTAAAAGTGAACCTGACGTTCTTAACTTATCGTGCATACTTTGCAATAGTAATAGAGAGCAGCAGTCAGTCTAGAAAGGAAGAAGAACATGAATATTCACCAGGCCAGATCATGAGTCATAGCATGAATGTACACACACCATTACATAAAACACGTGCGCACATTTTTAGGTGAATGATGGTGACTCATCTATTACTTAATAATGCAAATTTCTTAATCAAACAAGAAATGGTTTGATGTTGCATTTGCAGCTTTCTTTTCACTCCAGCTCCCTGTGTCTTCTGAAATCACACCAGTTTGGTAGCAGCACTCATTTTCTAACGAGGAAACTGGAATTTATTATGCAGTGACATGGAGCACACGCTGCACCACATGCCACACGTGATCCAGGTGGAATCTCCCCTTTGCTTTGCACGTGGACCCTGAGCTCAGGCAGCTCAGCCCATGCAGAGCCTGGCACGTCACTGGGACGTGGCTGCTCACCATGGGCATCACAAGGCTGAAATTGCTTCTCCCTTAAATTGATTTTCCCATTAAGCACCTGAACCTCCAGAACCCTCTAATTCAAAGCTCAGAGAGCTATTTATTTTAAATTACAAGATGTTTAATAGAGGCCTCCATACCTAATCTGGTGGTGCATTATTAACATATGCCACTGACTGCTCCTCCTGTTGTCAGTGCCACCTGAGTGTCTTTAAAAAAATCACAGCATCAGATAAGCCAGGGAAAAGAAAAGCAAAGGGCAAAGGATAATAAGAGGGGTCGCTAATGAATTGACAAACTACTCAGGGCTTTTACTATAATAGTATAATTAAATACATGTTTTCACATACCTGTACAATGTCAGAGAAGGGATTACTGAAATATTCATGAGTTACTTGACTTCTCTGTATCTCATACATAACAACAGTTGAGATAAGAACAACTACATAGAAAAAGTAGCTATTCATAGCAAGAATAGCCAGAGTTTACTACTGTATGGATAATGCTCACAGAGTGATTCAGTCACGGTTCTCGGCAGTGTGCAGCTTCCTACACACCAAAGCTCTGGTCCCACCACTGTGCCTCTTCTTTAAGGTGTATGGAGATGCTCTACTGCCTTCCCCAGCAAAGAAAGGGACCATGACCTGGCAGCTGTATTTTTCCCTCTTCTTCCAGTTTTGCAGGCTCTTACTTGGGTATTTAATATACAAGGAATACATTGGATCCTAAGAATATTAGGGAAAAAAGACTGATAAAATACATGTTAAGTAATTCCCTAAAGAGACTAAAAAAAACAACCCACCACCACCAAACCAAAATACCATAAAACAAAATCCAACAAACACATTCCCAAAGAACACTGCAAAACTGCAAGGTTTTTTTTGTTTGTTTTGTTTTGTTCTTTTTACTGTTGTTTGAGTTTGGTTTTTTTTTCCTTTTTTTTTCCTCGGAAAACTGATCTATATGGACCTGAGAGGGGATGACTGACAGTATAAACTCAGCAAGTAAACACTTCTCTGATCTAACTATGTCACAACTGGATATTTTGGTAAATCAGTACTAAGGGAAACCCTAAAGACAAAAGTAGGTAGAAAAGAAAACTCTTAACAACAGGTATTAAAGAAAAGGACAAAGAACAACATCAGACTGAAAGAGCTAGAAGAACTAGTCTGTGTGGTGCCTGCATTTGAAGACAAAAAATGATCCATACAACTATAAACCTCTTAGTCTGACCTTAACCAGGCAAAATTTCAGAACAGATTTAAAAGGAAAATTAATTACATGAAGATACATGGAAAGTGGTATAAAACGCACATGAGTTTCCCAGACGTACTCTGTAACAGTCTTGACTTGGTGTCTCATGATTTTGTTTGTTTGTTCTTTAACACCCCATTCTCTAGGCCAAAAAAATGTAGTGGTTCTAATTTACATAGACTTCATTAAACTATTTGATATGGTGTCACCAGGGAAATTATTAGGTAAACTCCAGAGAAAAAGATGCATGGAGCAATTGTTAAACTGCCATGGAATTGGCTGCAGGGGAGATGAAAATGGATTAGGCTGAAAAAACAAACCCTGGTCTGGAAGCAAGTTGTTCACTGAGGTTGGCAAAGTTTAATCTTGATCGTCATTTCATTCTGATTTTTTCCTAATGATGCCAAAACATTTACTTTGGGAATTAAATGTACCGATATTCAAAACCAGGATGCAACACGCACATTGGGAAAGGCTGGAACATCACACAGGAGAAGCTGAATGGCTTTGAGGACTGAACTAATCACATAACTAATAGTGAAATGTGATAATACAAACTATAAATAACTAACAGAATTTGGCTGCAAACTAAGAGTTTATCAGCTGGAAACACAGATAATTACTTCAACATCTGAGCCATACGTCAGCACAAGAGGGACATGAAAGGGACAAATATACACTAAGCTATATATACACACCAAGCAAGGGACTTCTTGTAAAGACAAGGAGGAATTAATGCCACTTGTACAAGACACGAATCCTAATAATGAATAAAAATACTAGTAGTATTCTATTTTCAGGGAAAATGATTCAAACAGGAACAAGCCTGTGCATTCATGGGCAGGGGCATCCTGCTTGTGAGCCAGCTCCAGGCAGCAGGTCATGGATACGTTGCACCTAAGATGTGCTAGTGCACTGAAAAGTTGAGTAAGCACTGGAGATTGCTGTGCCATATGGACACAGCCATACAGACCAGCTTTGGCATGTACCCAGCCAGCTCAGAGGCTGGGCAAAGCAAACATGGTTGGGTTGCACTCATCCATGGGGACAGTAGAACAAAAGAGTCATCTGAGAAGAAAAGAAGTAAAAGTTTGGCCTGTTTAACCATACAAGGGCACAATATGTGGTGGACTCCAGCAAAGCGGAACTGACCACCAACAACAACCCTGTGACCCCATTGCATTTCTTTCTGTAGGCTCCACTGAGACAGGGTCATAGTCACAACTCTGGCTTTGAAGAAAAGAGATTACTTGCACAAGTCAGTTTGTGATATCTAGGCAAAGCTTCTCATAACGCATTTCTGAATTCAATACATTCCTCTGCCTTTCTCGGTAAGCTGTGTGTTAGCAAGAAAGAACATTTTATTCTTCAGCTACATCAGTCATCCAACTGTTCTTTAGCATCTAAATGATTACATGGTTCTCAGTTTACCATCTTGCTGTCACCCCTTCTTCCTCACTCACATGCCATTAGACCTCTTGCCTTGGCTCTCTCCATCAGCTTTTGCCCTGCTTCTTCCTCACCCGCAGCACCACAGGATGGTAACACGGGTTATCACCCAGGGAGGTCACTCACAGGCCTGCTGACCTTACCCTTCCATCAACATACACCCAGACTAGCACCAAGTATACTGACCCACAGATTCAGCCCAAGAGGCTATCAGCACTCCTCCCCCAGATCAGGTTTCCTCACAAAATCCAGGATACCAAGTTTTCACCCATTTTCCATTTTCCCTTCCTTCTCTGAGAAAGAAATCCCCCTCAGAAAGAAATCTAGAAAAGGAGGCAGAAGACCCTCATGGATGAGCAAGGAGTTTCTAGCGGAGATCAGGTGGAAGAGGAAGGTCCATGGAATGTGGAAAGAGGGACAGACCACTTGGGAAGAGTACAGGAAAGTTGTCAGAGCATGCAACGAGAAAGGCCACGGCCCACCTGGAATTGAATCTGGCAAGGGATGTCAAAAACAACAAGAAGGGCTTCCTCAACTACATCAGCAGCAAACAGAAGGCTAGGGACAATGCGGGGCTGCTGCTGAATGAGGTGGGTGTCCTGGTGACAGAGGATGCGGAGAAGGCAGAGCTACTGAATGCCTTCTTTGCTTCAGTCTTCAGTGCTAAGGCAGGCCCTCAGGAATCCCAGGCCCCAGAGGTAAGAGAAGAAGCCTACAGAGAGGATGACGGCGTGAGTGGTTGCTTAAGCAATCTGGACACCCACAAATCCATGGGCCCCGATGGAATGCACCCACGAGTGCTGAGGGAGCTGGCGGACGTCATTGCTGAGCCAATCTCTATCATCTTTGAAAGGTTCTAGAGAACAGGAGAAGTGCCCGAGGACTGGAGAAAAGCCAGTATCACTCCAATCTTCAAAAAGGGCAAGAAGGAGGACCCAGGGAACTACAGGCTGNTCAGCCTCACCTCCATCCCNGGAAAGATGATGGAGCAACTCATTCTAGAGGTCATCATCAAGCAAGTGGAGGAAAAGAAGGTTATCAGGAGTAGTCAGCATGGATTCACCAAGGGGAATCCTCCTTGACCAATCTGATAGCTTTCTCCAATGGTGTGACTGGCTAGGTAGATGAGGGGAGAGCCGTAAATGTTGTCTACCTCGACTTCAGCAAGGCTTTTGACACTGTATCCCATAACATCCTCCTAGGGAACCTCAGGAAGTGTGGCCTGCATGAGTGGTCAATGAGGTGGATTGAGAACTGGCTGAATGGCAGAACTCAGAGCATTGTCATCAGCGGCTCTGAGTCTAGTTGGAGGCTGGTAAATAGTGGTGTCCCCCAGGGGTCAGTACTGGGCCCAGTCTTGTTCAACTTCTTCATCAATGACCTGGATGAAGAGTTAGAATGTACCCTCAGCAAGTGTGCTGATGACACCAAACTGGGAGGAGTGGTGGATACACCGACAGGCTGTGCTGCCATTCAGTGAGACCTGGACAGGCTGGAGAGGTGGGCAGAGAGGAACCTGATGAAATTTAACAAGGGCAAGTGCAGGGTCCTGGACCTGGGGAGGAACAACCCCATGCACCAGTACAGGCTTGGGGCGGACCTGCTGGAGAGCAGCTCTGCGGAGAGGGACCTGGGTGTC
>Ga0065711_1040609_pt1 | contig 16822 bp, 4 predicted proteins | sample Hoacrofraction12_FD_59098 | JGI IMG/M metagenome (GOLD analysis project Ga0065711, IMG submission 59098) | Hoatzin crop microbial communities from Cojedes, Venezuela - Epithelial fraction 12 v2 (version 2) | ecosystem: Host-associated > Birds > Digestive system > Esophagus > Crop | place... | reverse complement strand
CAGCTGTGCCCCTTCCTGGAGTCCGGTGAAAATTAACCCTGTCCTGGCCAAACCCAGGACACCATGACTCTATAATACTATGATATTATACCAGAAAACAGGATACGTACTACTAACACAGAGGGTAATCAGACCAAACATCTCTCAACCAAGGATGTAGGAGGTTCCCTTTAGCTACATGTTTTTCAGTCCAACCTGGACATTAAAAAAAATAATCCATCCTCTTCCTCAAACAAATTATTTCAGGGAAAACCTATAGCACATGAGTTAGAGGGCACTGGCTGATCCTAGTGTTTCTTCGGTAGCTTAATAGAAATCTGCAATGAAAAGTAAAAGTACTATGCAGGATAATTTACTGTGCCCTCAGCAGTTATGCACCATTTTAAAATATTGATGGAAATAGGTGGCAAAAGAGGAACTTCAGCAGTTATTTGCCAGGAAAGAAAAACCTTAGGTGAATTGGCTGAGTAACTTCACTAGGCAATTCACTTTTGAGGACTTATTCTTTGTTGGTAGGGTTAAGAGAACATCTTGCACTACTTCTACCATTCAGGCAGGCCAAGTGCAGTTGTTATAGTGCACAAAGACAACTTTTCTAATACTCAGTGCAAAAAATTCCCTAGATCTAGAACAGAAGAAAGTCACTAGATGTTTTCTGCAAATGGTGTTGACAACTTTTCATTGTCTACCGAAGCAGTCAAATTATTTCCAGCCTTAGCGGAATGAGATGAAGAATGTGAGAGGAAAAGCCTATGCTGAAAATGGATCTCTGCAGTCGGTTTATTTTCCTGTCTTAGGACTTACTCTCTCATTGTTTAGGCTCATGTACTTTACAATTGACTCAGTATCCGTAGAATGTGTTTAAATTCGAGAAATTAAAACACGTCAGGAGTTTCAGATTTTTGTATTTATCAGGTAGTAATATTCTTGAAATCAGCTTGAAGTTATTCAATCATTGACTGCAAAGAAATGAATACTGGGACCCAGCTTATGGTTCAGTTAACAGCATAACTTCTATGCAAAGAAATGCCATCTTGTCTGGAAATATGTTTGCCCTTTGCTCTGAAAAGAGAATTTGTTTTCCTTCTTATGAAGGTTGCAGATAAAATTGCCAAAAATATTACTGAATAATTGAAGATGGTCAACATCATCCCTTCCCTTAAACCAACTCCATCAACATGAAGAGAATGTGCACCTACAAATCACTGCACACCTCTTCTTTTGTAATCACAGAAGTAGATAATTGCTGATCTACAGTAGCCTCATCTTCAAATCTAATCTCTTTCCTCATGATTCCTAAAGTTTGTGCTAGGAAAAAACAAGGCGGGGGAAGGATAGGATTCATTCACTGCAACAATACAAATAGCTAATATCCCAGTATTTCAACATGCTGTTCAGCCCCAGAGCACTGTTTAGTCTTTTGGTTGATAGTGAAGGTCAGTGTATAACTGTGTAGTGGTCGTGTTTTCAGAGCTGAAAATAAAAACATTTTTTAATTTTGTTATTCTTTGTTTAATCTATGAGATCGAAAACATAACTTAAGATTCAATACACCTCTAGAAAATGTCATAACTCCTATCAAAAAACCTACGGTCCAAGCTAAACAACTTTCTCGAAGTTTCTTCTGAGAAAAGTCAAGCAAATTTGTCTGGGAAAGTATATTATTACTGATATACAATATAAAATATTATTGAAACAAAGGCTTTTGTTTTGGGCAATTTTCAGTAATACTCCATGTTTTGTGTAAAGAAAATACATGGAGACTTATATACTTAAATATAAACATTAGAAGTGTGTGTCTGTGTATAAACAAATTATAATAACAACTCAAACAAACCCAGTCAGCAAAACATTTAATGATATACTTCAGGCTAAACAGAAGATAATGACGCTATCAGGATGCTTAAAGATTTTTAGAGACTTTGATATCAGAGTCAGGACTAACAAGATTTTCAGCCTTTCTTCTAACAATTCCCTTTCAGTCTATTCATTTTAAGTAGTCTCAATGCATGTTTCACCCAACAGAGTATGTTACATGGATTTTTTTTTAAAACTGTGTTTCTGACTATTTTACTAGAAAATTGTAGTATCAATTATACTTTCTTTTTTAGGAAGGTTAAGTATAGAGCCATTGAGATTCATAAGTTGTTGCTGGTAAAACTGTTGTGTGGAAACATTAGATTTAAAGCATCAAGGGAGACAGTTACTGTTCTGACGTGTAATGGGCTGGAATCTGCATAGGCTTTATGACAGCTCAGTGCTTCAGATCAGTTTCACTGTAGTGGCACCATCCCTCTTCAGAGGCTGGGGTGAACCCACTGTGGCTAAACCAAAGTAGGCAATTACAGAACTGTGCTGGATCAAGTGACATATAGATACAAGCATTGTAATTGGCTGGATTTTTCATTTGCATTTCACTGGTTGGAAACCAGGTATATTAAAGGACTGATACAGTCACTCCAAGCAGCACTTGAAGAGATCATAAAACTCTGCTGCTGTAAGAGTATTGCCTTTGTAGAATTAGTAGTTGCCATTTTGGGTTAATTTAAAAGAAAAATAAAAATTTATCTTTAACGGAAAACTATGTAATGCAAGGAAGAGTTTTTCTGCTCAAGAATTGCCAAAACAGATGAATATGCTGAGCATCATTTGAAATTTAGCTTTGATCACAACAAAAACATGTTTAATGATACTAAACCAAGTACTGAAGTGTATATTTACCCAGAAATCCACACAGCAAAATCTCGTCTATGCCAGGAAAAACACTGGAGAAAGATGAAGTCAAACCATGACTTTGGTTAAGAGCAAGTCAAGCTTGAAGAGGATAGTCTTTATAACCTTTTCAAACTGCTGGATTTTCTAACAGGGGTTATATGAGATTGTTCCTGATAGAAAAGGGTGGACTTGGTGACAGAGAACCCTTCCACTCTACCTTGTCCTACCCTGTGATTGTAGTTTCTCAGTCTGGTAAGGTTTTACCATTCAGTAAAAAATCCATGCCCCTTCTTACTTACCAAGGACAGATTTACTAAACCTGACAAGGCAAGCTATGAATTCTCACCTTTATCTGCTTCTTTTCTCTTTCCACCCTTCTCCTGCAGTGAGTCCGACTAGTGCAGGGTAAGATTTTCTGCCATGCTACAGGACATGTGGTACACAGAAGCCTTCTTTCCATCACTATTGCTATTAACAAGAGTATCAAACATGCCATTATCCCTTTTCCCACACTTAGTACTTCGCAAGCACAAAATGATTTTCAAGAATCAGAACATTGATTTTTGTTGTTGTGTTACTTCTGAAACAGCCAGGTGTCCAGAACTGTCTTTGGGTTGATCTTCTACTTAGTATCTAAAGCAATTCGTTAAACTCCCCAAAACAGGGGAGTCTAGCAAGTCAGCGTTGCTATATTTATGCTAAATGTAGCTGAAGTGACATTGTGAAGCAAGTAATTGCCCTCTTGTTGTATACATCCTACTTAATCTTTAAAGCCCAAGAACAACACTGTGACGTAGAGATGGCTGCAACAGAGTCACATAATAAATAAATCATTGATATTTCTGTTAATGGCAGTGATGCATTAAAAATAAATCCTCCAAGCCTTACATTATCTCAGAGATGTCTGCTTCCCGTCAGTGCAGATGGTAAACTAAGATCAATCATGAAATCATGGAAACATGTAAGGACCACTTGTCATCTCTTGCAACCTCCCTGCTCAAAGCAGATCCAGATAGATCATTTTAAGCAGAGCAGTGTCCAGTCGGGTTTTAAAAATCTTCAAGGGTGGAAATTTTGTAACTCTTCCAGGTGACCTGTCCCAGTGTTTGATCACTGTCACTGTGGGTTTTTTTCCCTATATCAGGTCAGAATTTCCAATATTGCAGTGTGTGTCCATTGCCTTTTGCCCTTCCACTGTGCACCTCTGAGAGAACCTGTCTCCTTCACCTCTGTATCTTCTGATCAGGTGGTTGCAGACTGCCATGAGATCTCCCCTTAACCTCTGCTGTTTCAGGAAGAATAAACCCTGTGCTTTATGTCATATGTTCCAGCTGTCCAGCCACTTTGTTACCTTTCCTCTAGGCTTGCTCCAGTTTGTCAATCTCTTTCTTGTAGAGGACAGAAAACTAGACACAGTGCCCCACACGCAGTCTCTTGAGTGCCAATTAAAGAGAAAGAATCACTTCCCTCACCCTGTGGGCTCCAGTCTTGCTAATATGTCAAAGGACATGACTGACTTCTATTTTGATGGAAAAGTACACTGTTAATCATGTTTAATTTGTTTTCAATCAGAAGTGCCTATTCCTTTCCTGTTAAGTTGGTCTCTAGGTAGGCTGTTTTGCTGCATGGGATACCAGGTGCAGAACTTTGCCTTTGCTAAATTTCCTGAGGTTTAGGTCACTCCATTTTTTCCAGCTTGTCCAGATCCCTGTCAACAGGAACTCTGCCTTGCCATCTAGTAGCATCCCCAAACTTGTTGACCCTCTGTCCCATCGCTTCTGTCCCTGACATGAAGCAGGACTGGCCCCACTGTTGACCCCTGAGGAGCACTGCTAGTCACCAGGCAAGAGCTGGACTTTGTACGGCTGGTCATTGCCCTTAGAATATCACTGCCCACTCATTTTCCCAGCCATCTTGATAACATTGAATGACAGACAAGTCTGCCTCTGCAGTGCTGCCCGGCAGATGGACCTGCTGGATGGGCTGCTTTCTCTGCCCTGCCTGACATTCGGTTGGATGTCTGAGCTGCCTCTGACCACATCCCACCATTGGCCCACTGTGCTTTCTGCGCTAGGAAACTCTTCTCAGCTTCACTGTTCAAACCAGGCCAGGTTAGATTTCAACAAACATCAGGCACCTCCCTGGGGACAGGCTGAGGCTGGGCTGCAATGTGAGCCGTGGGTGGGCCCAGCTCAATGGGACCCATGGCTGGGCAGGGCAAAGCTGTGAAAGGCTGGAGACCGACCCTGCTGCAGCATCACTAGAGCAGGGGCTGATGGCCCTGAGGGGCTGACATGGGGCCCTGGGCAGTGGGCAGGCGCAGGAGTCCCGAGGGGCCAGGCAGAGGTAGTCAGGCTGGTGGGACCCCTCAGGGCTCTGACAGAAACTGGGTGTTCTGTTTCTAAAATATGTATTAGACGTAATATCCAAGAATGCCCCAGTAAGGAAGACTAAAATATGGAACTAAATTTGTCTTGAAAGCGGAACAACTGACATCTCAGGTGTCCTGTCTCCCTTTAATATTTATGTTTCTGTCAAATGTATTTTATCACTCCTTTATCTACGGATCACCCCGTCCCTTCCCACATACTTACCTTCCTTGGGCCCCGCAGTGTTGCGACTATCAGGCAAAAGAGAAACACCAAAGCACTGGAGAGCAATTTGCAGCACTCTAAATTAGTTTGTAAAAACTTTAGGAATGTGTTAAGAAAATGAATTGTTTTCAGTGTTGCTGCTGCAGGGGTCTTTTTTATTGTCTGCCTAAATGAATGCTTTTCTGAAAGACAGAATTAATCTGTATTTGTTATTTAGTCCCATTGCAATTGCCTGTACTGAGGAGAGCTTTGCTTACATCACTCCTTATTACGGTACAAGTTCACTTTGCCTGATACTCACATTATTTGAAGTGTTACTTTTTTGTACTTGAGAATAAAATTAAACTTATTTTAATGGCAGTTTGACAGCTTTTCCTCCAAGTGACAAACTAGAATTGATCAAATGTACATTAGAGCTTTTAACTCTGAATCATGTGGTCTCCTGTAGGGAATGCAGCTGGAATAATCTATGATGTATGAAAAACACTGCATTCATAACTACATCATTCACACTAAACTTCCAGTTATCTCCTTTTATCTGCTTGACTGGCTTCACTAGATTTAAAAGAAGTGTTCAGGGCATCTATAATAGCTTCAGATCAAAACCCTTTGGCACAGTCCTACTGCATCGTTAAAACCCAGGCACTATGCATTGAGTATTCAGATAATACTGCTCAATCAGTACTACAAAAGTCCTGATTTTCTTGTATACAAGGAGGGGTTTTTTTAAGCCAAAAAAGTTATAACACCCATTAAAAAAAATAAGCAGCAATGTGGGATTTATCATTTATTTGTTTAATGAAGTTGAACATTAGATATAGTGTCAGTCATGACATTTAAAACAAAAAAAATCATTTTCTTTTCAAAATTATAACACCTGATTGACCTGTTGCTTAGATTGATGTTGACTGGGAATAACTGCACTTATGTCAAACCATGTGCAGCTATGTAAAGTCGGCATGAACAAGTATTTAGTTATAATGCTTTTCTGATGGTTCATTGCAAGGATACTTCTATATTCACAGCTTTTTGGATTCTATGATGCATAGCTAATGTTTGCAGAACCCTTGAGCATGGAGCAGTTTCTAACAATGATGAAGTATTAACAGCCACATATAAATATTTTTTTTCTATATAAACTCTTTCCCTGTGGTCTATCAAGTGAAATTATAAGGTGAAATACACATATTCACTCTAGATTGATACTTTTGTTCAGAAAACAGCCTTGTTCTAGAAATCCACAGAGATTTCCTCTCCTAAAATTTAAAATGTCCTTCGAAACCTATGAAGTCTCATATGTCAACAATTTGACTTATTACAGTAGTATCAGATGTATTCTTCACTGAACTTTAAATCTTCCTGATTTTTGGACATTTCATCTTTTTTTCTTCTGTAGGAAACAAGAAGATATTTTACATCAACCAACTATGAATAAATAAGTGAAGTGAAATTCTTGAAAAATCTGGCTCTTTTTCTGCGTTTTGTCAAAGGTTCTCTGATATAGAATATGGCACTGCCATCTACAGCTCTGACAGATGCAGTTTCCTGGTATTTAATATAATTATTACTTCTCTTTCATTGTGCTAATGCTAACCTCTATTTGGCAGTTATAAGCTCATAGAATATTCGATTTGAGGCAGCTTTGAAGTTGACACTTTATCAGCTGTCAGGGTTCTCTAGAGCAAAGTATTGTTCTCCTGCTAGATGACTTCTTTTTTCTGCTCTCTCTGAAATGGTAGTACTGGGGGAATATCATATGAAGATAATTCTTATGCCTAATACACTGTCTCTTTAAGAAAGTTTCCTGCAGTGCTAACCCCATGTGATTTAGATGCTGTGTAAAAGTTCCAGTCTCCAAGTAAATGAAGCTTGCCTTTCTCTGTATCCAGGCATGAAGAATATGCTGCTTGATAATATCAGAAAGATCAAGAAAACTCAGAGCAGTTATTCAAAAGGTAAATGTTAGTTGTTCATACTAACATTTCAAAGAACTGGGATTTAGCAACAGGAAGGGCTGTTGCTCTTAACTTCAAAATGGGGCATCAGGTTTAGAGCTGAAAGAATGACAAGAAAAAGCATATTCAAACACATTTTGTGTTTCCTTTTAATGCATAAGCTTGTGCTCATAACTGCTTCTCTAGATCCTATTACCCATTTGTTTCCTGTTTGGTTACCATGAGCTGAGCAGGCTGCAGTTTTAAAGGAGTTGCCACAGCGAAATGAGTATTTAATCTAATTCCTGAAGACATGCTTCCTTCTCCTTAAAAAATAAAAAAAAAAAGAAGAAGAAAAAAAAGATGAAGAAAAAAAAGACAGACAGGGCTTGTAGTTTAAACATGTCAACAAAGTGCGACCAGGATGGGATATTAGACCTATATGTTCATTAAACTACTGCGTAGCTCAGACTGCTTTCTGTGGAGGATTTTCATTTATGTTCAGAATGAATGTCAATTCAAAAGTACTGAAGTAAAAGGAACAATTAGTGAGGACATTTCTGCACAGAAACTACTGAATGACTTTGAGACTGTATAGAACATTCTGTACTGGGACACAGGGGAAAGGACTGGGGAGAAAGCAAAAAATTATCTGGGTTAGTGGGAATAAATTATTTAAGCAACTTATTTTTCTCCTCTATCACTTCACTCCCATTTAATTGTGGTTCTAAAAATCTGCTGTAAAATGCTATATACACGGATGAGTTTAGGATATTGTTTTTATCTTTTTATGTTTGTAGTATCAGCACCATTTGCATCAGAAGAGAACAATTTTTGCTTCCCGCAAACAATACCCACACAATTTCTGACAGTAGGATTGTGTGCAGTAAGCGTTCAGCACCCACTGGTCTTCAGTGGCCCTGGTTCTCAATCTGAGACTGCATAAAATCATAGAAAAGTTTATTGGAAGAGACCTCATCAGATCACCAAGCCCAGCCTTCCCACCGAAAGCAGGACTATTGCCAACATTAGGTCAGGTCACTCCTGTATCTGTTCTAGCTGAGCATCAAAAACTTCCAAAGATGAAAAATCCAGAACTTCCTCGGTCAACCTTTTTCACTGCTGCACTAACCTCCTGGTGGAAAAGTTATTCCTAAAGCCATTCCTAAAGCATGTTAGGAATAACAGGTAAATAACAGTGAGCATGTCAATGATATGGAGAATTGATCAAATAGCACTAGAAAGGCCTGAGAATTTATACTGTACAGTGAATATTCAGGAAAGAGAAAATAAGCCATTAGACAAGGCAAAGTGATAAGAGAAGTGAGGAAAAAACAAACAAATGAATAAGCAAATAGAAAAAAGACCTAATGTAACAGAGAAGATATCAATGAGATGAGCAAAAGTCAGAAAGGCAGATGGAAGGAAAACAAATTTAAAAGACGTATTAAACATTCAAAATGAAACGTATTGATATGAAAAAAAAGCAAACAACATATACAATGGATCACGCTGATCATTAACATAGCTATGTAGTCTGTGGTTTTATACTAAAGATAAATTTCCCCAGAGAAAGTGAAAGCACAACAGAATAAAACAAGAATATTGGACATCTGACCCAGTAAGTATAAAATCATGTAAGTATGAAATTATTTTCAAGAAGAAAAAGACCTCTTTATCTTCTGTAGTCCACAAGTGGTGAGACAAAAAATTCAGTGGAAGACCACTAGATTTGCAGTTGGATGAGCATATGATTTTAGGTGACCTACAAAACTTTCTGAACCTCAGTTTTCTCAACAGTAGGAAAGTAAGATTTACTTACCCTTGACGAATTTTTTTATGAATATGGACAAAAAGAACTGTATGGATGGATGCTATCTATTATTTGTAGACAGACAAACACTCAGAAACATGAAATGGGCACCAGAAAAAAAAGAGAAGGGAGAGAGGAAGAGAAAAATTGAGAGAGAAATCTCTTTCTTACAATGAAGTTAAAAATCAGAACAGATTGATTTGTGAGACAAAACACTGAAGCACAACATCAACATGGGCTTCCATGTCCTTTGCAATAGGCCATCATACAATTCATGTTATTTTTAAACTGTAGTCCTTGGATATAGAACTCAAAAAGAGGTAAGTGCACTGTGGTGAACAGTGGAGGTTACTGAAAAGCAGGGAGGGAAGGCATCTGCAGTGACTGAGACAGCTCATACAAGAAGCAAATACCCAGGTGAGATCCTAGTTACGTTTAGAACTAATAAAAGCCAATTCACTTCCTTATTGGAGATTTTGTTTGTAATCCTAGTGGTTTACGATACATTTTCAAAGACTGCTTTGATCTGGGAGATACCTTGCTAGATAATTGATTTGATTTAGGTACTCTGTCACACCAAAGTAAGATGCGTGTAGTAGTTTCTGGAAGGCTATGGGGAAGGAGACAATATATGCTCTGTTAAGGGTACCTTGTCAGACACCTTTCCTGTGTAAAAGGGGATAATAAGAAAAAGTGGGAAGCAACAAACAAAACATACAGCGGAAGAAACCCGACCAACAAACGATAAGGGAGGCAGTAATGAAAATCAGACGTGCTCAGTCATGCTAGTTTATAAAGGCACATGCAATGTGAGAATGTTGATTTCAGTGAGAGTATCTGCTCAAGGAGCTTGTCAAAATAGGATGAAAAGGAAAAGGGGAATGCAAGGAACAAATCAGACAGAGACACAAACTTGGCAGACAAATGTAGCAGGCAAAATGAGAAGAAGCAAACCTCAGTGGTCGCACTAATTGGTGGGTTATCAAGAAAAATCAGGCAACACTGTGCCTTGTAACTGATTAATGATGCAAATCTGAGGGGCCCAGATATCAGAGGGGCTGGACAGTGGGACTGTGTAAACTGGTGAAAGAATTGTCCCGTCCCGCTTGGTGGGAATAGGGGAAGGTGTTCTTTTCAATTTTCTGTGCTTTACTGGGAGTAATAACAGTGACCAAGAGGCTTGACTAAAACCAAAGCTTTACCTGGAATAGCAGTGGAATTACGAAAGATGATAACTTTGGAACTTCATAACATTACTATTAGCGCAGTGGAGTCGGAAATGGATATTGACTTGGCAAAAGGTTTTGTTGCAGTTTGGCCGTGGCCGGCAACAAAGCACCACGCGGCCGCTCTGCTGCCCCTCCCCCCACGGGAGTGGGGAGGAGAATGGAAAGGAAAAGGCAAATAACTGGTGGGTCGGGATAAGGGCAGTTTAACAGAACAGCAAACAAAGCGAACAGTAACAATAAGGATACAGATAAGGAGAATACACAAAACAAACAGCAAAACGGACAGAGCAACTCTCACTGCCCGGTGCCCTGCGCTCTCCCAAGCCGAGACTGCCTTACGCCCACCCAGTTCCCCCACCGGAACCCAGCATGGCAGCACATGGTATCGAATACCCTGTTCTGTTTGGCCACTTTGGTTCAGCCAGCCCGCCTGTGTTCCCTCCTAGCTTCTGGTGAAAATGAACCCTGTCCTGGCCGAACACAGGACAGGTTTCAACAACACATTGTCTGATTTCACAAAACCACCGAATATATCAGGCTGACAAACTTCTAACAACGTTACCCTTACATGCTAAAAAAGCCAGAGGCAGCGCGAGACAAGAAATAAGAGAAAAGATATCACTGCCCTTGGATCCAGCAGTGGTTTCTGCTGGGGGTTGAGGTGCTCTTGTGGTAAGCATGCGCAGCAAGGGTCTGGCCCCCTCTCCTTTTATTTTCTTTGGGTGCCCATCTCATAGCTTCCCAGAAGTTCCCGAAAATAAGTCAGTCGGCATGGGGGACGGGGGGAGTCTTGGTGGTCTCACATTCCTCCCACAAAGGAAAGTGCTCAACTTCCTTGCTTACATGACATAGGTGGGTTTTGCAGGCCGACACATTCACTTGGTCTTCCACACTCCCTTATCAAGATGAAGAAGTTCCCAAAGCACAATGCCCGGTTTAGGAGTTTGATTAATTCAAGCATCTTTATCAGTTTCTCCCAAGATGGATGTTTGAGACAATTGCCCACTGCGGCCTGGTGATGTTTGTGACAACTGTCCACCCCAGCCTGGGGCTGTACAGGAATATGCAGGGTAAAGACATGGGGTAGGAATAATGGGAGAAGAGACAGAAAGGGGTATAAAAAGGGCTGGTCATATGTAAAACTTGGCTGGTCAGTACACTTGTTTGACTGAGCCCTGCATCTGCAGTCTATTTACAAGTAAGGGCTAACTCCAGACAGTGGATTTACTATAGCTCTCCTAAAACTAGTCGAAGAGATGTCAAAAATTTAAGAGGAAAGTGGATCAGACTTCCATAGACAAAAATGAATTCCATCTGCGTTTAAATCTAGGGAGGGGATTGGATTTAGAATTCTGGGTGGCATATAAAGATTTAATAGTTAAAGACTAACTACAAATATTTTTTTTAACATAGTTCTTGTCTAAATCACTGGGAAGATTTGCTGAAATGGAATGTGCCTCAGGCCATCGAGCACTGGGAAGTCTACAGGTTAGTTTGAATTTCTAAGACAAGGAGAAACCAAAGAAAAATATTTATAATGAAAAATTTACTGAAAATCATGAATGGAATAAAAAATCTTTTGTTTTCCAACAAAGCCAAGCAAAAATATAGAGTGAAACCAATTAAAAGAAGCTCAGCCAACGTCACACATTTGAGACTCTGACCACGCTTACGGTGATAGCTAGACATAAAGTGGTTACTGAAAACCTGAACACTGCAGCACCTATTTCCATGTACATTTCAGGGCGAAAATTATTTACCTTAAAAAAACTTTCTCAAAAGCTAGCAAACAGAACAGGAAGTTGTTTGAAAAGGGACAATAGGGAGACACTGAAGGAAAAAGAAAATCTGTATAAAATTCAATCTCTCTCTGGGTAGCGGATGCCTTCCTTACATTTGGTGTCATTTGATGCCTAAATACTTCTGTCCTTTGCAAACTACTCAGTACTTAGAATCCTTCTCTTCAAGGCAAAACTCAGTTGTAGAGGAAACGTGTCTGGAAAATGTTTGAGGTTTGTGGTATTTTCAAGGAACTAACATACATCTAAGCTTTCAAGAGAGCGAAGGAGAGCTTAGCAATGGTTTTGTGTTTACATCACTACTCTGAGATGTAATTTAAGTGCAAGTGTATTACTGCCAAATTGTGTACTCGAGGAAAATCACTGGTATATTGATCCTACAGTAGGCCCTGTGTGATTAAACATCTATGTCTGAACTTAGTAGAAGTTTACACAGGAACAAGCCTTGTTTTCTTGTCAGATTAGTGCTACAAGTGTCCTCTTCCAAGGGCTGTCACATACCAAAGGGGATTCTTTCTCTTCTGTATTTTTTAAATCAGAGCTTCTCTCTCCTAATTTTCTTGTGATGTGCCTATTGAAATGGGGGCCTCATGTTAAGCTGATGTCTTCTGACATTGTTGAAATATAAGCAAAAGGATGTCTTCGTGTAAGAGAAGGATAAAAAGAATACTCTCAACCCTAATGGTCCTGTTCATTTTTTTTTGTTAATATCTGGAAACACAGAAATTGGGTATTAGAAGCAATAGACTGAGCCAGATTTGAAGTCACCTGTGACTGGAATAGACTGTCTTGGTAATTTATTCAAATTGTTTTAATATGATATGCTTACAAGTTCCCATGATATCTCATTTTATCTTCTGGTAGACTTCCTCACCAAAGTTTGTTTTGAAGATAAAAAATGCAAACTACAATAAATCTTGCTCTTGTGCAACGATAATGCAGCTCATTTCTAATGTGCCATAATGCCTCAAGTAAAAATTTAATCCAATTAAATATATACTTCACTATATCCTTAAAGTTTCCCAATTTAAATAAAAAAAAACTTCTTGAAAGTCTTCTTATGTTAAAATTGTAAGAACGGCATTCTCAGATATAAAATACCTTAATTCTATGCTTAAAGCTTATGGTGGCATCTACAGTAAGTCGGTTTTTTTTCATTTCTCACTACACATTTCTACGTCTGAAAAAAAATCTGGAAAGCATATTTTTATGAAAACATATGAACATGGAAAGAGTTTGCTTATTAAATCCATGGATATAAGATTCACATGGAGCTGGTAGTATTTCTGTTTTTTTCTGATGGGACATAAATTCTACTGTATTAACATGTGCTGACTCACATTGGTTCAGTACCAGAAACAACGAAGATATCAAGCAAACTACTCCGTTTAGCAATCAATAATCAAACAAAAAAAATCCAACCTGAACAAGAGAACTGCATGTTCCAGGATTCCCAATAACACTATGATTAATTATGTTAATGCTTGAAAATGTTTTAAGTGCATTATTGTTGCTTGTTTAACCGATATTGCTTCCTATACAAATTAATCTCATCAACATATATTATGAGCAATGTAATTAAAGCATATAGATGAAAGAATAAGTGACAAACACACTGTATGTTTTAACTTGTACATCTGAAGATGCACATACACTCACTAGTATTATTTTATCTCCCCATTTACCTATGTGTCTACAAAAACTTTGACATTAGGATCAAAGTGGCATTATACCTATAAATGTTTATGTGTTTACTGGGTTAATTTTTCCCTCCCACTTCCTCCTCTCTTACATCTTTGTGTTAGAAAAAGGTTTCTTTATGTGTTCTGGTTATCACTTTTCCTTTTCCTACCTCATTCTAATGTTGATAACAGACCACGGGTCTAAAGAAATCAGTTGCTTCACAGATACATCAACTAAGCAGGGGAGGCGCGACTGGTCACACAGACTTTTGTTGTTCAGTAAGTCTAGCTTCAGTCTTGTCTTACCTGAAAGAGTTGAGCTTGCCTCAATGAAGTGTCAAAAGGGGTTTAACAAAAAAAAAAAAAGTATCAGCAATTAGACCTGACTTGGCAAAGGAACTACATCAAAATTGAAATATGATTATCTTTTCAAATGCTCTCTCCCTCAAAACAGTGGGATACAGGAGCCAGAGAAGTATTCATGAGAGAGTGTTTAAAAGATATATAGAGTTGTAATATAAGTGAAACTAAAATTCTTTTGAATCTAAGGGCATTGTCACTTAATTAAAAAAAAAATTGCCCTTATCAGATGAAGAAAACACTATGGTAAAGCCAGAGATTTACATTTTCAGGAAAGGATAAGGACTGTAAAGATCAGCTGAAAAGGAGCTGAGGTGTCAGTTAAAATAACTATGGTAGCCTTTTACTGCCTAATGGAATATTACAGACAGTTGGTGCTCTGGAATGGAGTATGTTCAAGACTAACTTCAGTGTAGTCCCGCAAACCCAAGTATGTGCTATCAGGTCGAGATTTTATGCTGACATTAACACAAATGTGCTGAGGAATTGAAGTCTGCCTGTGAAAGGAGATATGGGAAAAGACCAAAATATGGTGAATTAAATGTAATCACTGGTAAGAAGAAGAAAAAAGCCCACCCCAAAACTGAAATTACACTTTAACCTTGTTGCACAAATCTAGGGTAAGTCTGTTTGCTATGTAGAGAACTTACTCTGCCTGGAGGATAAAAATACAAAGTCCTTGTTTATAACAAAGAAAAAGGAACAGGAAGGGGAAAAGGAAGTACAAGAGGAAGAGGAAGGAGACGGCAAGGCAGGGCAAGAGAATGAGCAGTTGTATTCATAGATGTGACACGTAAATCTGTTTTTCTCTTCAGCCTGGAGCAGGCCTTTTTTTCTGGTAGAAGGTATATAGAAGGATAATGCTCTTGAAATATTTTTACTAGCCGGTAAAAGTTTTTCTGTTTTGCTGGTACACCTATCTTGCTGTAGATGTCTTTTTTCAAAGTAGCTTACTGTAAACTTTAAAAAAGTGGTTATTAATTTGGAACAGGAATATATAACACAAGATATTCTTTTGCTATAAATTTTCTTGTAAGTGTCTCCATTTACAAATGTCCTTAAGGAGCTTTATGGTAATATTTTTTAAAACAACAAAGAGCAAGAATCAGAGAAATACTTAGGCACCAAGTGTGACTCGTGGGTCTGACATGCCTCATAAGCCTGAGACTCATGAAAGCCTGGCAACTGTATGTTGTCTGCTCTTGGAGTAGATTCTAGGGTATTTTTGGTTCTCAAGAGAGAATACTTTTTTCCCTTAACTTATCCAGGAGTTCTTTGTGAAATTAGTGGAGACCGTAATAATGGCCATCTCTCAACCCCGGAACCAACCTTGTCCTCCTTGTTATCAAAATTCAAGGTACAGACTTTTAAAATATTCATAGACTTTTTATAAACATAAAGGAAGCCAAATTTTTCAGTGACGTGCACAAAAATGAAGCTTTTCCTCACTACTTCCCTTTCCAGTATATACTAAAAAAAGTGAAAATAAAATCACTAGAAGTTTCCATCTTCCAGTGACCTTTACTTCTCAGTCTTTTACAAGAAATTCTGTCTCTCTTTTCTCCCTTTAACACCTTCAATCTCTTTTAAGGCTTTTCAAGCAGCAACTTTCTGCAGAAATTCTCTAGGGATTTATTCAGACAAAGTTCTCAGTATCTTAAACAGATATTTACTCAAGTATGATCTAAGCCAAAGAATGATTAATAAACCAGTTCCCTATTATATTATTTTAACATCTTTTCCTTGTATTGTATTATAGGATATTGCAATTTTTTCATAAGGATTAATCAAAATTCACTGAGGGATTTCTGTGTATTACACATGCTATTATTATTCTGAAGCTGTTAATAACAGTTTATTGCAAGGCATTGTTTAATTTTCCTAAATGCTGAGCATAAGTTCTGAATATCAGATTTTCAATGTGAATATTTGTATTTATGAATTAAAATCACTTTCCACAAATGATCTCAAATATTGTCTTAATATTTGTTTTTATTAACATGTTTGCAGAAAATAAAAGCTAGAAAGGTGTGTAAATATTTTAGGAAAATAAATTTGTAGTTATAACAAGCATTATTTTTTATTATAATCCAATAGAAATATCTAGTTGCACTCTTAAACGTAAGTGCTAAATTGAGGATGAAGCTATTTCTTCAAGGCAGAAATATAATTATGGATCATTACAGATGTCTTTCATAGTCATGGCCACAAAAGGATGTTTTCAACAATCACAGCGAACAAATTAAAATATGCATTCCTCTGTGTTTTGGGAAGTAACTGGCAATGTCCAAAGATCCACTAAATTAATAGAAGCCAGAAATGAATAACTAAATGATAGTTTATTGAAGATTCCATGTACATGCTATAGGATAAATTTTTTTAAGAGTTCAGATGAAAATCTTGAAAGTAGATACAGTGTTACAGAGTTTTAATCTGAAAGGAAAAAACAGCAAATATTAGAAGTAGTCTATAGATACAAGGGATATGCTCTTATGACTGGAGTGCTTTGAATAAAACATAACATATTCTGAACAATTGAGCTGGATGCTGAATTACACAGAATCACGGAATGGTCGGGGTTGGAAGGGACCTCTGTGGGTCATCTAGTCCAACCCCCCTGCTGAAGCAGGGTCACCTACAGCAGGCTGCACAGGATCTTGTCCAGGCGGGTCTTGAATATCTCCAGAGGAGACTCC
>Ga0065711_1040608_pt1 | contig 16822 bp, 14 predicted proteins | sample Hoacrofraction12_FD_59098 | JGI IMG/M metagenome (GOLD analysis project Ga0065711, IMG submission 59098) | Hoatzin crop microbial communities from Cojedes, Venezuela - Epithelial fraction 12 v2 (version 2) | ecosystem: Host-associated > Birds > Digestive system > Esophagus > Crop | place... | reverse complement strand
TACCACTTGGCTGCCTTTGACTCCAGCTGATATTGAAGTTCTAACATGTCTGGCATGGCAGCACTCAGCGGTGGTGTGACTTCATTCAGGCCACGGTAGTCTATTGTCAGTCTCCATTCTCCAGTAGATTTTCTCACTGGCCATATGGGACTATCAAAGGGTGAGCGAGTTTTGGTGATCACTGCTTGACTCTCCAGCTGGCGGATGAGCTGATGAATGGGGAGAAGGGAGTCTTGGTTGGTACAATACTGTCGCTGATGCACTGTTGTGGTTGCGATGGGTACCTGTTGTTCTTCAACCCTCAGCAACCCCACAACGGAAGGATCCTCCGAGAGACCAGGCAAAATGGATAGCTGTTTAATTTCTTCCGTCTCCAAAGCAGCTATGCCAAAAGCCCACCGATACCCCTTTGGGTCCTTGAAATACCCTCTCCTAAGATAGTCTATGTCAAGGATGCAATGAGCCTCGGGGCCAGTTACAATGGGGTGCTTCTGCCAGTCCTGCCCGGTGAGGCTCACTTCAGCCTCCAATACACTCAGCTCTTGGGACCCCCCTGTCAATCCCGAAATACAAATGGACTCTGACCCTTTGAAAGCTGATGGCATTAAAGTACACTGTGCACCAGTGTCCACTAGAGCTTTATACTCTTGTGGATCTGACATGCCAGGCCACCAAATCCACACCGTCCAATAAACGCGGTTGTCCCCTTCCTACACCTGGCTGGAGGCAGGGCCCCTCTAATCCTGGTCAGAGAATTTGCTGCTCACCTGCTGTAAGAATGACTTGGAGGTCTCCTCCAAGAGGATCGGAATCAAGATCAAACTGCCTACCTGGTCTGGAGAGCTGGCTGCTGGAAACTGGAGCAGCATTTTTCCTAACAGAATCCCCTTTTGTGATTGTTTTACGTCGCAACTCACGCACTCCTGCCTATAGACTTGAGGTGGGTTTTCCATCCCATGTCATCTCCGTGGTCAGACAGGTAGAACCACAGGGTGCCCCATGGTGTGTAGCCTCTTTATTCCCTCTCCTGAGCAGAGAAACGCTTGCCCCTAATAGCTGAGACACTGGCCCGTACAGGTGGGGAATAGGAAATACTCTGTTCGAGTCGCTGGACCTTCTGGGACAATTTCTCCACGGCCAAAACGAGGGAGGAAGAGAGGCTTTCTTCACATTGCTAGAGTCTGACAGCCACCTCATCCACTGTTGGTGCCTCCTTACCTTTCCATTCTACTACTGCCAGTGAGTTGGCATATGAGGATGGCACGCTCCGCACAATGTTCCTCCACATAGATGGTGTGCACTGGACTTCATCTGGGTCTGTGGGTACCTGCACATCATCTGGTTCATGGTAAACCAGCTCCCGCACAGCTAATTCCCTCAAGTACTGAATACCCATTTCCATATTGGTCCACTTGCCAGGACAGCATACAAAATCCTCACTGAAGGGGTACCTCTCCCTCACGCCTGACAGAAGTCTCCTCCAGAGGCTGAGGACTTGTTCCTTTTTCCCAATGGCCTTGTCAATGCCCGCATCCCTGGCCAGGGATCTCAGCTGCTTGGCTTCCTTGCCCTCTAATTCCAAGCTGCTGACCCCGTTATCCCAGCACCACAGCAGCCAGGTGACAATGTGCTCGCCTGGGTGGCGGCTGAAATCTTTCCGTATGTTCCGCAGCTCACTCAGGGACAGAGACTGGGTGATGATCTCTGTCTCTATCTCCCGCGATGACCCTGGCTCATTGTCATCCCTCCAGGAGCGATCTGCTCTTTTTGCGTCTTTCTTTAGTTTTTTACAGGGACGACTGCTACGGGCACAGGTTGGTCAATGGGCTCAGCTGCGATGCCTGCAGCTGGAGCTGGCGCTGGAGCCACTGCTGTGCCCGCCGGACAAACCGGGGCCACCCCTGCGGCTGCGCCCGTGGCAGCGCTGGTGCCGGTCAGGGGAGCTGTGACTGCCTTCTGGGCTGGAGGGCTGCAGGACCGGCTGGGGGGACAGTGCCAGCCGCAGTGCCTGCCGCTTCTTTTCCCCCCCTTCCCCTTTAAGGCACTGAATCAGGTTGAACAGGGCTCGGTAGGCGTGGGCCAGACCCCAGCACGTTGTGGTGATTTGTGTCTCTCTGGAGTTCCCAGGATGGCAGCACACTTTTTCCAGATATTTTACTAGTTTGTCAGTATTCTGTACTTGTTCAGGGGTGAGTTTAAAAAACACTGGGGGGGGCCCACTGCCCTAGGTACTTGTCCATGCTGTCCCACACACCCAGCCACTCAGAGCTATCCAGCCCCGGGGCAGGTCTCTGCACGATGTTCTTAACTACTTGTTTAACCCTAAGCAAAAGCTGAAACCCATTCAGGAGGCAGAACAAAAGGAGAGTGCTGGCCTGAGCATCCCACGGGTACTCGAAATTCTCAAAAGCCGTTAGGACCAGCATGAGGGAGAGAGTGGGGTTGAAAGAGTGGGGGAACGTATCCCCTCCGGTTTTCCCCACAGATTGGGTTTGATTATTAACAAATTCTAAGACATAGGATTTGATGTACGGAAATGACCGCAGTGCCGCATGCAAATACAAGCCTAATTTCCTGCACGTGATGTTATCATGTCGTCAGTCGATATCGTACAATAGAGCAAAATTATCATCCTGATCTTTTTCCCAGCAATGATTAACAGCACGGCAGTGAATACATACTGCAAATAAGGATTCAAAAACCACAGCCATTTGATCAAAGTCAGCAACATTTTTACCGGCGACTGTTTAACTAACACAGTAAATGTGTACAACAAATCATAACAAAATCTAAGAAAGCTTTTTCTAACACATACTGCTCAGCCCTGCCGTTATCCCCGCCGCACACTGGGCGCCAAATTAATGTTCTGGTTTTGGCTACAGCCGGCAACAAAAGCGCCACGTGGCCGCCCCTCCCCCCGCCGGGGTGTGGAGTAGAACGGAAAGAAAGAGGCAGAAAACCAGTGGGTCGGGATAAGGGCAGTTTAACAGAACAGCAAACAAAGGGAACAGTGACAACAACGGTACAGATAAGGAGAAAACACAACAGCGAACCGCACGACACAGAGAGCCGCTCTCCCGGACAGGACCGGCGCCCACACTCCCGAGCCCCGAATCAATTCCTGTCTCGCCGCCCCCCCCCACTGGAACCCAGCATGACGGCACATGGTATGGAATACCCAGCTCTGGCCAGGTTGGGGTTGGGTCAGCCCACCTGGCTGTGCCCCTTCCTGGATTCAGGTGAAAATTAACCCTGTCCTGGCCAAACCCAGGACAAGTAGGTTTGCTGCTGCTTTTCAGTTATTTTTCTGTTGGTAGGAGAAGTCTACAGTGCTGCTTTTGAGATTTCCTGTAAAAGGCTCTGTGACCTCTTCTACGCAAGTTCAAACTCACATGAGAAATGAAACTTCTTTCAAAAGGACTGATCATTTGAGCAGATCTGATCACATTTTCTTGCACTAAGGCTCATTATGGCTTTCTTCTTATTCAGTGATACGAAAATTAAGCTTTGCTTTTTGCCTTTTTTGAACTGGTTTGAAAAACAAACGCTATAAAAAGTTAAGTTGAAACTGATGCAAGGAGCCTTGTGTATCTTGATGCTACTACAGTGGATAAATAGTGTCCTGAACATAACTCTGCCCAGCAGTATTCTGCAGCAAGGCAACGCTTGCCTGCTGGATCAGATGCAGACAGCTGCATGCTACATGTACCCATGCCAAGAGCTGGCACGTTGCAAGTCAGTGCTTTCCAAAGGCAGTTAGTTGTGTTAGCATAAAGCTAAATTAATCCTGCTGGGGAGCATATCAGGTGGCTTTTAGCAAGAAGGCTGGCCAGAGCACAGTGCGCTTTCAAAGGACTACAGAGTGTTTTTTTCAGTGAGGTACTACCACTGCTCCCTGCAACAAATCAGTCCTAGTTTGTTTGGTTTCTTTTTTCAGAGAGCTTGTGTACAGCAGATTTTCTGTACAACTGTCTTTCCAGCATATGAGAAGTGGTTTGCTCTCCCACTCCTGTCAAAGAAAACAGTCCTTGGCTGTTGCTAAAATGGAATCATGTTAAACTCTCTCCATCTGGACAGCAAAATGTGAACTTTCTATCATAGGAATCTCATGTATCTCTCTGGTTAGATTGTGCCAGGATTAAGACCTTTCCCTTCTTGGCTTAAATCCTTTTTATTTTTTTAATTCTAGATCATTCAAAATCTTCCAGATAGTTACCAGAACCAGACTTTCCCATCAGTAACTCATTGCTTTGCCTGCCATAGTCTCTAGCATGAGCAAAAAGTGAAACTGTATCTAAACAAACCAGTATGTTTAAGTTCTTTTACTTTTCTTGTATTATTTTGTCTAGAAGTAAGTTATGGGGCTGGGAGTGTCTTTGAGGAGATATAGTTCAGCCCTCTGCTCTGATGTAAATAAGTCTTCAGTGGTGTTTCTGACCCAATCTTAGAGGCCTCCAATGGTGGAGCAGTTTATTCCCATTTATTGCAGTGCTTTTCTATTGCTACCATTCTTTCCACTCTGTTTCAGAATTTGCTGCAGACGTGGAAGAACCACTGGTTCCTTTCTTTTTTCATCTGCTTCTTAAATACTTCAAGGTTTTTATTGTAACTTTACCCCTCTGTCAGTATTTGATGTTTTTGTTAGTTGAAGTACTTCTTGACAGCTTTTTTCTGAAAATAATATTTTCTGTAAGGGCTGCATTCAGAGATTTGCATGCATGCATACTTTGGTTTTGCCCAAAACTGGAACTGCATCTCCCTGATCTGCCATGGCTACTGATGACAGAGTTTCTGTGGTAATATGGTGCTTAACACAGCCTAATCACAGTCATCAAAGGTCCTTTGCAGGTCTTAGGAGTGCTGTACTTCTACAACTACAATGCTGGATTCATTTTAGTGAGTTAGAACTAATTTGGCTGTAAAAGAGTCACAATTACAGCTTAGATTGTATATCCTTTCCATTAGTAAAGTTCTGGTGGTCTCATCTGGTTAGTTGAAACAGGTGGGATTTCTATGTAAATCTTCCGCTATCATTTTCTAGGAAGCGTGTTGTCCACCAAATAGTGAATTTTTTTATCAAAGCCTTTCAGCCTGACACCTTTGACATTCCTTGTATTCACTTCAAAAACTTTTGAAAGAATTAGCTCGTAGGTAAACATTATTTTGTGGTCCTGAAAGAAGCTGTGTTTGGATAATGCCACAGATCTAGTGGGTCTGTAGGAAATGTTCAGAAGACATGAGGTATCAAGTGGGTTTAAAGATCAGACAAATCCAAGATATAACCTTGATGTTTGTCTAAAACTGGTTCTAATAATTTATTTTAATGAGCATAAAGTACTTGTGTTATTAAGTGTTTCCTAGAACTATAAAGTGTTAAATAATCAAAAGAATTTCTTGGAATCAAATGATGTCAAAATTCAAATCAGTGGGGAGAGTTAATGTATTTTTACAGGAAAAACTTTCTATTGACCGTTTCAACTATTACAGTTCGATTGTATATTGAATTATTCTTTTATATGCATTTATTATTACAGGGCTAGGAAGCTGGGTAGTTAGTTGCATTTAATATTATGAAGAGATGAGTAGCATCAACCGTAAGGAAGAAAAACCTGAGTAAGGTTTTCTTTCATTTTCTGCTTTGGTGTATTTATTTTTTGTGCTCTGTTTTCTTAGATTCTTCAGCACGCTGTGCTCAAAAACAAATGCTCACCAGAAATGTAGTAGAAGTCATAAACATCTGAATCTGACATTTTCAGGTCTTCTTCTTGTCCTTCACAACTGTGATTACTTATTAGGGCAAACAGCTTGTGTGAGTGTTAATGGAGGATGCGAGGGATCTTGAGCTGGACTGCTGAACAAAGATTTGCTACTCGTTTCGTTAAGGCTACAGTCTCCTTTAGAAACAATTTGACTGTAACTTCACTGTACCATGGAGTGGCAAAAAGCTCAACAAACCAGGGTGTTTAATACTGTGACCTTATTGAGTCCTCAGTAAGTGAACTGGATAACTGTTCCACCAAATAGTCAGGATTCAAAAGCACGGGTACAATGATTTTGCAAATACAAAGTACCAGACAAAGGCACATACCTTCTGCCTTGGAGATTTGCTTACTCTGCATTTCCAGGAGATTGTGTGTTTGGAAGTAGGAGAATCTTGAGGAGGATGCCACTAGGCCTAGGAGTAGAAGTTGTTATAAGATCAAAAGATATAATAAACACAGTACAAGAGATTAATCAAAAGAGAGAAGTGACTGCACATGGTTTTGCATTGATGCATGTTGTTTAATGGAGTCTTTGAGGTTCTGCAGTGCTGTAATACTGGAAAGACTGAGTCTTGTACAATTATTACATTCCTTTCAAATGAAAGCATACTCATTTCCTAGCCGCTGAGATGGAAATTGATCCTAGATCAAATACAGCACAGCTTCACTGTGGAAAGAATTCTGCTCTGTTTTTCAAGGGTTTTTCTCCACTTGTCTCGCTCCAGTGTATCTGAGGGAGATCTGTCAAGTGGGTAATATTGCATTCCCAGCCACAGTCTCAGGTCCACCATAACTGATATAGGATTCTGGCTCTGGCTGGTGTATGCCCTAAATCCTAGGGCATCACAGTTTAATTTCAACCTCTCATTACTCTAGTGTATGGCAAATATGTCTTTTTCCTTGCCTAATCTGTCTTTTTCCTTGCCTTCTCACTATGTCCACAGCCTTTCTGTGCTTCTGCACTGATTCTCTGCTCACTTCTTGGTGGTGCTGCAGAAAGAAAGATTGCTTTTTTGTGCTGCACCCTTGGCTGTAGAGGGTTTACTACATGTGTCGCTCAAGTTTATTTCCATCCATTACCACGGGGAAGGAGGAAGAAAGGGAGCCTCAGAAGAAGGCAGTCTCTATCTAGATAAGCCTTGCCAGCAGAAAGAACAGTTAGCAAGGAAGTATTGACATTGTGCTACAAGATAGCAGGATCACTCATGAAAGTAATTGGTTATTATGTTTAACTACTCTTCTAGAATCATGCTTCTGTGTAAAAGGCACACTTTAGATTAAACTGCATGCCAACTCTGTATAAAGACATTGTTCTGAGTCATTTCCACTGTGATGACTTCTGGAAGCAGGTGACAAAGTCAGCTAGGCTTAGGTACCTTCAGCAGCCTTGCAAGGTGACTTCCCATTCTCAACCAGAAATGGACCCCTTTTGGTCCATATTAAGATGACCCCATGATTGTGGAGAAAAAGGGGAACAATTATTTTTCCATTTCCTTAAAGCCTTACAAAGTAAAGTCCAGTGCTAAGACTGGGTATAGAACGAACTTTTTCCAACGTAGCAGGATTGGATCGTTACTGACCTTTCATGGTATCAGATTAAACCATGTCATGGACTGAAAATCAGGTATTTCTGAAAGCAAATGTATTGAATAGAGCTGCCCTGGATGACCAAAGAGGATATTAATAACAGAACAGGTGTAATCCTACTTTGTGTTTCTTTGATCAGTATGAAAAACTACTGTTCTCTTTGCATCTTTTTTCTTTAAGAAATATCAGAGTCTTTGTGTTCTGCAAGACTTTTTCCCCTGCTTTAGAATATAGAAAGTGAAACCTAAAATCTGACTATTCTAAATAGATAACTTTATTTAGAAATAGAATTATACAGAACAAAGCAGACACTAAAGCCACATTCAGAATAATTTCACTGAAATAAGGTGTATTTGTTTACTGTAATATATGTCCACAGCTTCTAGAAAAGTTGCTTGCAGCCTGAACTCTACAGCAATAACTGCATCAGTGTTCTGCAAAAGTTTAGCTTGTAGAAGCATTTCTTATGTGTGGCAATTAAAGGAATCATTTCAAAACGCCTATGAAACCGACTTTCTTGCAGTATATGTTCATTTAATTGAAAATTCAATTAAAATTCAAGAAAATCTCCAGTTCTTATGAATCAAGGTCCAAGGCCATTATTTTTTTATTTCTCACTGCATTTCTGAGTTATTTGTCATCTGGAAATGAGTGAGAAAGAGCATGTCAAACGAAAGGACACATTTCACATTATGACAAATCCGTCTGATGAGGATCAAGAAAGGCCATCTGCCATTTCAGCTTTCAGAAATGGGATTTCTGTCAATCATCATGCAACAGGTGGGTATTCTCCCAAGCTTTAAATTATGATTTTGTGTTTTTTGTATTGAGATAAAGTGGATGTATTGAGAATAGACAAGTTTCATTTGATCTGTAACAACATGGTGAGAAACAGTCTGAAACAGGTTATTTTCTATTATATTTTGCACTGCTGATATGTAAGAGTGGTATTGATATTCCTCCTTTTGGCTATTCAGAGGGGGAGGGGAAACATTTCCTGAAGTATTGTTGCAGCTGTACTGCTGTGTATCCTGTCAAACTTGTTATTGTTCTGACATCAAGCACTGCTGGTTGTTGGGTTCTCCTCTGAAAGCAAGGAGAATAGTGCATTGGGCCTGGGGTAGATTCAAAAGTTGTATTTATTTTCTATATGCAAATCCTACAGAGATAGAAGTGTTTGTTTACCACCTTTATGCATCACATTTTCTTCTGGTACATAGCATTGTGGGAATTTCCAAAAGCAAATGCGGAAAAGTACAGTTTCAAAGAATCAACATAAAAATGGCACTTTCTTTTTATTTTTTTTAATCGTTCAGAAAAAAAAAAAATAGCACTAACATCTTTCACTTAACTTTGAAACACACTGGTGCTGAAGTAATTAAATGTAGTATTTGTCACTCATTTCTCCCACCTTCCATGGTTACGAAGTCAGAAATAAAATCTTGGCTATTGTTGCAAAAAGCAGAATTAACATCTGAAACACAGAATACTTCTCAGTGTTTCATATATACATATATTCAGAAAATATATGAAATCTTGGATTTGTTATTTCTATAATTTCATCATGATCAACAGATGTCAATCAACATGTCAACATGTCCGAATGTCTTCCAGTGAAACTGTTATTGAATAATTAGTAATTTTTAAAGTTTCCATTAAAAAGCACAAGGTGTTTAAAATAATGTGAAGATATTTAATTGTCTATGTCTACTGTACCGCTTTAAGAAAAACAGAGAGTATAATTCCCCAGAGAGGTTGTGGAGTCTCCTTCTCTGGAGATATTCAAACCCTGCCTGGATGAGATCCTGTGCAGCCTGCTCTGGGTGAACGTGCTTTGGCAGGGGGGTTGGACTAGATGACCTCCAGAGGTCCCTTCCAACCCCTACGATTCTGTGATTCTTTGTGTCTGTGTGATTTGAAGACTGATTTTCAGGAATGTGATGTTGAAGATTATTAAAAATAAAACCTTGGACTAAGGTGAGGTCCCAGTTTTGGAGTTCAAGCTTTGTCGCTGAAGTAGCCCAAAGCATAAGAAGACCCAGCAGCCATATAAGGTGAGATGACTGACTTAGTGGATGTCATGAGAGGGGTGAATGTTGCTTAGCTCAACTGTACTAAAGCTTTGACGCTGTGTCCTATAACATCCTCACAGACAAACTGACGACGTACAGGCTAGGTAAATGGACAGTCAGATGGATTGAAATCTGGCTGATCTGCCGGACTTAAGAGTTGTGATCAGTAGCGCAAATGTCAGCTGGAAGCCACTCACTACAAGATTATACTGGAACAACTGGAGTGCTGTGTCCAGCTGTGGGGTCCCCAGAGCAAGAGAGACATGGAGCTGCTAGCTTGAGTCTGGCACAGGGCAGATGAAGAGAGTGGAGCATTTCCTATGAAGTACAGGGTTTTGAGATCTGGGACTGCTCAGCCTAAAGAAGAGAAGACTCAAGGGAGTCTTACTTATGTGCAGAAATAAGGAAAGTAGAGCCAGACTCTTTCCAGTGGCTCCAGTAACAGGACAAGAAGCAATGGACAGAAATTGAAATACAGGAAGTTCCATCTGAAGGGTGATTGAACTCTGCAACAGGTTGTCCAGAGAGGTTGTAAGGTCCCCACCCTTGGAGATACTCAGAATCCGTGTGGTCAAGGTCCTAGGAAAGCCATTCAAGTTTGGACTGCTTTGAGCAGGAAACTTGGAGAAGGCAATCTCCAGAGTCCCTTTCAACCTCTGCAGTTATGTGATCCTGTGAAAAATTGTCTTTCAAAATCTCGACGCAAGTTTGCCCTTTATCCTAATGGATATTTGGTGTTAAACTACCATTACTTCATTGGTTTATGGAGGCTGAAGGCAAAGAGAGCAATTTCAGCCCCATGAAATTGCGTGAAAAAGTTCCAGTTGTGTGGTTCTCCCAGTCTTTTTTTTTTTTTGAGACATTTGAAGTAATTTATTCTATAACATCTGTATACATTGTCACATAGTACAGCATCCTGTAAGTAGTTCTGTAGAGAGGATTAGATGGTGCTGAGACATCCGCACTCTGTTTCACAAGTCTTTTTTTAAACAAGACCTGGCCTTGCCTCTTGGACTGAATGCCCATTAGCAGTTGAAACAACTTTAGTGCATTCCTGAACATTGTATTTTGATTTCCTTTCATCTGTAAGGAAGATAGCTTTAATGTGACACTAATACACCGTGAAAACCAAAGCATGGGACGCAGGGCTAAAAGGGAGATTGTCTTCAAAATTGCATAGCTGGTCTTTCTGAACTAAAATGCTAATCTGGACACACCATTGCTTGCTCTTTCCCTAACTGTTCCAGAGTGACTGACTTTTCAGTGCTGCTCTGTTTTATGGTCTGATTATCACAATTTCCTGCTAACTGGTACCCATACTTAGATGGTTAACACATCTGGACTGTACAGATTTAGACAAAAGGTACAAACCTGTAATTTTGTGAAATTTAAGAAAACTGCAATGCTGGAAGCCGCTAAACAGACTTCTCTAGCTATCCAGGGATTACCTGTCTCACCAGCATCTATCTGAAATAGGACGTGTTTTACCAGTAGCTTCGTGCCTGTCTCAGTGGAATGGTAAAATGGAGAAAAAACAGTTTCCACAAGAAGAAAGTCAGAAGAACCTGGTAAATACTCTATGTATGTAAGTGTGCCTACACAAGAGACAAATATGGAAGAGCTGCTTAGTGAAAGGACAGATGGTGATGCAGATTTCAATAGGAACCTGAAGGCTAAGCATGAAGAGTGCCGTGTCTGTGAGAGTAAATTAAATGTACCCTGGAAAATGTCCTGGTTGTGAGGGCAAAAGTCATGGAATTGCTCACATCATTGCAAGGAAATTGTTTTAGTCTGGAAAATAGGATGGCCTCATGTAAAGTGTCTCCAGGGCAGATTGACCTTTGTCTGTGAAATGCTCCCGAGAGTTGTTTGGGAAGGTGTGTCATGTCGTCAGCCATGCTACAGCATTCATAATAAGTATTTCCATGAATTGTTTTGTTTCCTAACACATATGTGTCAAAACTGTAGAAAAAGAAGCACAGGTAGGTAGTCTGTAAATCTGCGAGACCCTCAGCATAATGCTTCCATCCTGACTCAACAGTGCACAAATTTCTTTGTGTCTTCCTGTAGTTTTCAGCGCTAATCAATATGTAGTTGAGTTTTGGTTTGCTTGTAGCTGTAGAGGGGAAGAGAGGGAAAATGAATGTGCACAAGCATGGTGTGCGTGATGTTTTAATTGTAGATGCCAAGAACTTTGCTGAAGTTGGACTTTTCATATATTTTTTAAAACGTCAGAGAGTTAGGTGATGTCATGAGTAGACCATATTACATTGTCATTGTCTTATGGACCTCAATGCACTGATTTGGATTGTCAAATCTGAATGATCTAGTTCAGTGAAGTAATAACCCTAAAGGAGCTGTGCAAGCTTAAGTGCTGCAAATCATGGAGCATTGCTCTGAGTAACTGTTTGGAAATTGCTAATTAATCATCTCACTAATTTAGCTCTCCATCTTGCATGTTTACAGGCTCAGAGATACCCAGATGTAGGAGGGAATCAATTTCTCCTTCCATAGCTTTATCCTGACTTTTAGAGGAGAGTTGACAGTTTGGAAGACTTATTTCTGGAAAAGTATCCTTGAACTCACATTTGTTATTCTAATGTTATAGTTTATACAAGCGTACAAATAACATCAGGTGTAGACCAAATTCCTTTCTTACTTGAACAAAAGAAACGTACTTTCCTTGCTACTTTTAATTAAAGCAAAGGGACAAACAGAATATAATTTCTTCTTTCCTTTGAAGTTAATTTCCACACCTTTTTGACAGTCTAATTAGATACATGTCTTTTTAAATTCATGACTTAAATAAAAATCAACAAATTGGGTTCTTAATAACCTGGTGTTCCCTAAGTCTCAGCTGGTTATTTATCATACAGTTCTTATGGTTTTGAATTCACTGAATGAAGTGCTTTCAATGATTTACCACTCCTAAACTGTAAAGAAGATTAAAAAGGTAAATAATGCAAATTATGATAGCTTTTTACTAATAAAATAACCACCACCACTCCATAATTCCACTTTATAGACTGCATAGAAGGCAGTTGTTCCAGCACCTGTTCCTTTTAAAACAATAGCAATATTTCTTATTTTATTGATAAACTTTATTTGATGAATTTTATACATGTGTATGTGTATGTGTATGTTTATGTGTATGTGTATGTGTATGTATGTGTATGTGTATGCGTATGTGTATGTGTATGTGTATATGTCTATGTCTATGTCTATGTCTATGTCTATGTCTATGTCTATGTATGTCTATGTCTATGTAGGGTCATTTCTTTAGAAAAAGCACATCTGGCTTATCCCTAAAAGGCTGAAAAATGAGTAAACTAAACTTAATTCAGGGAAACCAGGGTGCCTTTTCTTCTGCTTTTTTTGGCAAGTTGGAGATGAAAGTGTATAGGGTGAGTGGATTTTTTTGTGATTTGTAGTTCTGAACATTAAACTACCTGAAAGCTGAAGTAGGCTACTTGGAGTAGCCCTGCTTTGTTTGCTTATCTGTTTCTAATTTGAGAAGATAATTTTAGAAGATTAGACTAAGATTTTTCGATTTCCTAGTTATCTATAAGCAGTTATGGTTTCTCATATTTGATGATTTTAAATTATATACTGTAGAATAGTTACAAACTATATCCCTGGTCTGTTGAATATCTGTAAGTAGTTATCAGCACTTACTCATAAGAAATGAATTTGTGTTGACAGTTTTTGATTAGGTTCAATGAGAAATGCATGCTGTTGTAGTTAATTTCAGTACGTAATTTCAAAGTTAGATCAACAGTCAGCCCTTTTGAGAATCTCTCTCACAGCAGAGATCATTTGCTTTCATTAACTCACTGGACGAATATAACTATTAGAATCAAATTTCTATTAAGGCAATGATCTTTACAGATTTTGGAATTTATTCCCACGAATATCATCTGTTTAAAATAAACTATTTGCCATTTTTGTCTCTACATGGTAAAGTAGGGAACGCATTTGTTAGAATGTTTGTACAAAATGAACAAACACATGTAAGAAAACAAATGACATGAATTAATGTGTTCATTTGTTTAAAGGTTACAGAGCTCATAAGATACTTGCCTAACTTTTGCTCTGTACTGTATATTAATTATGCTTGCTTCCTCCTTTCTAAGTCAAATATCCTGTCTGCTCTAGGTAATGTTGTATCTTAAAATATAATGGATTCACAAAGTCTGGGGCCAGAAGAGATCATTACCACATGTATTCTCAGCTTTTGTTTATTTCACAGACCATTGCATCTCATTTGTTTTTCTCTATGTTGAACCCAGAAAATTGCACATTTGAGTCAAGTGGACATCTCAGGAGGCATTAAATTTTGAACTGAGGGCATCCAAAAAGAAGACCCGCTGACAGTATTCAGTATCTAGCACTGAACTGAACACCAGTTCCCAAAAAATCTTTCTAGAAGTATATAAATTGTGAGATTGTTTTCCTTTTTTAATTGCTTTTTCAATCCTTAGTCCGTTGAGGCTCTTGTAAACTTTTCTGCCATGTTTATAGGGGCTGATATCCAATTAAGTGTCTTATTGCTGTTTTGCTCATCTACTTCCTCTTTTGGATATTTGATACAAGAATTTCCCCAGGAATCAAAGATTAATGAAACAAGTCAGCTGATAGAGCTTGTCCCACTAAGAAGCTAAAACGGTAGCTAGACTACTGCAGAACATCTATGGAGAGATCACACATAACTGATGATTCTCGGGTATTCAATGGCATATCACACATTCTGGTAAAGAAGTGGAATGTGACATGATCTTCTGGTGCTTGTAGTCATGAACGTTCTTGGCATGGAAGAATTTTCCAAATTTGGTTTGAAATGCTTATGCTGTACATACCCTGCATCTATCCCTCACCAAAAAAAAACCCCAAACCCAACCCAAAAATCCCTGAACAAAAGATTTCCTATATGTGGTACTATTATCTCTTTGTGAGCAATAAAATACAAATCAGTGTAATCATACAGAGCATCAGCATACTTATACTTGATGTCTGACTCAGGAACTTAATCTTAGCCTATCAGTGTGGCATCAGAGACTTGGCTTGAAAGCTATGCAAGTTGTAATTTCCTGTACTAGAAAATTAGATATGCTACCTGACAGTGGCTATTCAAATACTTTAATGGATTTACCAAGATATTCTTTACAGCCTGAGGACATGCTTAATTTATCTTGATGTGAAGCTCATAATCTTGTAGGAATATATGCTTCCTGTATGATTTATAGCAGTATCCAAAGTCTGGCACCTCTGTCGGAAGAATGCTTCACCTTCCGCTCTTTTTCCATCATATCAGGTAACTGCAGAGCCAAAAGGAATCCTTTCCCTTAAACAGTTTGTTCCCTATTCCTGTGCATATGCACATTTTAGTGTACTTTTAAAAATTCTAAGTTCAACTACAAGCAAGCTACATATAAAATACCAAAAGTAGTCTTTACCCAGTAGGTATTGGTTTGCATATTCTCTCTGTTTGCTCACATTCTTTTACATGCTGTTTGGCTGCAGACCTCATGTCATTGGATGCTATATAAATGGTCAATATTGCTAAAAAATAAACATTTCTATGTAATCCAGCTGACTGTGGTACTACATCAATTTACAGGGCCCTGGGACACTTTTAGTTTGTTGTGGGTTCTTCTCTCGAGACTGAATGTGTTTGTCTTCACCACAGACAGTAAACTGGTGGTTGTTTAAAACTACATTTGCTTTATCACTTTCATACTGCCAAATTCTACCCAGGAATGAAAGCCTGCAGTTAAGCTTATCTTTTTTTGCAGGTATCACTCTAGACCTTTCTGAAACATACTGGTGAATATATAGGAACTAAATTACACATGAAACAATTGGAAATGAACTTGAAGGAGTGACTACCCACAAAAGTAATGATAATTCCCTATGGTTGCTTAGGAATAAACCTCATAATTTCTTTTTATAGATTCTTAATCTTGCCGTTTGCTCAAAAAATCACCACATTCAGGCTGATGCACTTCTCTTCCTAAATTTTACTTTATCTTATCACCAAAAAAATGCAAGCAAATTACAGAAAATGTTCAGTAGGGTCAATACTATCAATTAGTATCTAATAATTGCTGTATTAAGTACCCAGTTTTTGTTATCAGATGATGTTTGGCTGAAGTTACTTTTCTTATGTGGCACACTCCAATCTACTCTTTTTGTGCATCTTTAATGCTAAAAATATCCTTACATGGTAATATCAAAGTACATCCCTATTTGAATGAGAAGGTCATTAGGTTCCAGTTAAGACTAAATTTATAGTTTTAACTGATACCTTGTTAAGTTGTAAGAAAAAATGAGCTGCTGCAGGAAGCAATAATGCAAACCCTTCAACCCCCCCATAAAAAAATCCAATGCACCAGATATCTAATATAGTGATCAAACTGGACATTAAATCATTGCCCCAATTAGTCCTCTATGGCATTAATAACCACAGAAAAATTAACCTCCACTGATTTATCAAGAAGTGAACATAGTTCTAATTAAACAAATATTTCATTTTCCAAATTCTTATCAAGAGAAATCACAGCTCACAACAATGATTTGGTTTAATTAGGTTAAGAGTGATTTCTGCACTAAGCAATAGTAACCCTTAGATAAGTTCTGGTTTTTGTTCCTTTCTTTGTACTATGCTTTCAAAACCAAAAAAAGAAACAAAGAGGGATTAAAAAGACACCTCCACTCCATGCAAATTGTGTTGAGCAGCAGAAGATTCTTTGTTCAGCTTCTCTAACAAAGAAGTTTCCCACATATGTCAATTTTGTTTAAAGCTGGTCTATTTCAGAACTCCTTAGACGTCAGAGAAACTTCTTGTTTTCTTCCAGTAGTTCTTAAACATTTGCATCCTCTGAAGTAGTACTGGAAACCTTATATTGCAGGAATAAGGGAAATTTTTGTGATACTTAAATTTGCAATAATTCAGCTTTGAAAGGGATAGAATTTGGATTCTTTTCACATTTATTATGTTCCAAAATGTTCTTTATGTCTGTGTTTTGTTTTTTTTTTAAATAGAGGTTTCAGTTTTCAAAAGCAAGTTTTTGGATTGTTTTAATATGGCAGGATCTCCTCTTGTCAAACACAAGGACAAAGCACTTGAGAGCTACCTGGAGAAAACAACCTTTCTCTAGAATGATGACTGGACATCATGACTGAAATAAATCTTTGTTAATATCTGGTAATCTGTAAATCGAAGGTAGCTGTCGCATTAAAGGGGGGGGTAAGGGGAGTCTGATATTCAACTTGCCTGCCAGAGCCCTTCCAAGGACTTTCACTGAAACAGTTTTGCAAAGTTGAAACAATAGGTAATTTATTCAAGCGACAGTTATCACAGATTCGGAATTGCCGTTGATAAATTCACTGTCTACAAAAGTT
>Ga0065711_1040605_pt1 | contig 16822 bp, 9 predicted proteins | sample Hoacrofraction12_FD_59098 | JGI IMG/M metagenome (GOLD analysis project Ga0065711, IMG submission 59098) | Hoatzin crop microbial communities from Cojedes, Venezuela - Epithelial fraction 12 v2 (version 2) | ecosystem: Host-associated > Birds > Digestive system > Esophagus > Crop | place... | reverse complement strand
AAAAAAAAAAAAAAAAAAAAAAATCAAAGAAAGAGTTGAGTGTACTTTTAAAAAGAAAGACTGGTTACTGGAAGGAAGGGATCTGGTTATCAATAGTACTGATAAAGCTCCTCCATTACCCTCAAATCTTACATACTACTTGGCAAGAAGGATTCTAAAGTGTTCAAAACACTGCCTTCTTCAGGGACAGTTATCAGTGGATGTTAAAAAGCAGAAAATTAAGCAGCATTACTACATGTAAAACTTCCTGCATAAAAAAAAAAGTACAAGGAGAAAAAAAATTTTCAAAGACAATGCATGCTAAACTTCACTTTTGAAAACTTACTATGATGTTAAGCACACTTACAGAGCAGACTTTCCCGTGCGAGGATCTATGTATGTGGTGGTTCTTCTGTTGTGATCCACAAAATATGGAATACCATCCACAGTAAATCGCATTTCCCAGCCCTCGGGTAAGGGTTTCTCATTTAGTTGTCTATGGATACAAGAAAATATATGGTAACTGATCAACTTAATTATTAACTCAATTGAACAATACCCGAAACAGTAAAAATTGAGACACTTCCAATTCAGTATCTGTTCTGCCTTTTTTTCCTCTTAAATTTTCATGTCAGCTCTCAATTAGACCAAAAATGACTGTTTAAATAAACACTAGCTCATTTGGTTGCACTACCTCGAACAAGAGCAAATAGAAACTTAAGGAAAAAATGTAAGCAAGGTTTATTGATGTTTCCTCCACTTAAACAGAATTTTATCTTCTATTACATTTTTTACTTGAAAACTGACATAATTTTAATAAGTAGCTTTTGGTACCTCACATATAATTACAGTAGACAAGAACTTAAGAGTTTCAGAATTACAATAATAAAATAAAAATGCAAATACTGATCTTGTATAATTTTTCAACAGCTTCCAACTCAATTTTGGTATAAACAAAAATAGATTTTCATATATTTGGAAGACCTGAGCAGTAACACTCCACAGTGCTCTCAAGAGTGACTTCCCTCCATAGAATTGCATGGTAGGACCATGCCAGCAGGTTTGGTTGCTGGGTTGTATTAAGAGTAATCACGCTCTCCACACAGCCGGCTGCTGCAGGGGTGACTGGGATGGAGAAGGTGTCATGTCTGGCTACAGCTCTTACCCCTCCTCACGTATTAGGCTATTCCACTCCCTCTCCTCTTACTCCTTCTCTACAGAGGACAGCTGAAGTTGCTTCACCAAATGGAAATTTTCAGCTCAAACAGGAGGAGTTGGGATTGAACACCCTTCACCCTCAATTCCCTGCCTACATTCCCTACCTCAAAGAGTCAGAGCAACCAGAGCCCGAAATAAACTGTACTCCATTACTTTTAGTAGTGCCTCAACTTTTCTTTTTTTTTTTTTTCTTCCCCTTTTTTAAAAGGTGTGAGGAGGGGTGCTTCAGTTTTTCAAGACTGTCTTCTTTCTATCTCTTAGCTACTGACTGTCTAGGAAATAACAAAATTCTTATTCAGGATCCTCTGCACAATCCCATCACCACATGAAAGAAACCCCTTCCTTCCTCGATGATACAAATGTTTAAACACGTGTGTCTTAGTTAATAAAAGCTGTGCTGGGGAATGAACTTACTGCTGTTGACCAAAACTTTCCTGGTAATTGCACTATTACTAAGGAATATTTTGACAGTTTCCATTTTGGCTGGTACCTTCTCATACTTTAACAGGCTGTCTGAGGTTTGCGTACGACAGTCCATGTTTCAGCTGTGGGCATTGTTTCCTAGCTCTCAGTCTCACTACTCTGTTACATTTTCACTCCCAAAAAGTCCCAGCTTATGTGAAGCTGCAACTGATTTCTTACCCCTGACTCCGGGGATCTTCCCATTGAGTGATTCGTGTGTTGTGATTGACAAAATACACTCTGCCATTGCTGTCAGTTCTCTTTTCTGAAAAGATGCAGAAAGAAGAAAAAAAAAATAATAATAATAAAAAAAAAAATCAATACTTACTTAATGTATTGCTGAGACTACACCAAATAAAATAAGTAAAACCAACAGACCCTGCCACAGCCTCTACTGTCTTTAGGTTTCTCTGTACTCTGACTCCACTTCTTTTCACTTTCATTGAAAGGAACCTGCCTTAATACCACTGACTGCTAACAGTCACACAAAACAGCAGCATCACCTATCCTCAGGGAACAGCCGTACTTCATGGCGTCCACAGGCAAGGTCTTTGTCTCTCAGCTCTTACCCTGAGAAGCGCAGCTCTCCCTGCCTGCATTGCTCGTACCAACAATTCTGACCACAAGAGAGATTCTGGGCATCATAACAACAGAAACATTTGCGTGAAGGAAGTGGCTCATCACAGGAGATTCACCTGCACTGGATCTACTGGCCTACTCTTCGTGCTTTTTAAAAAGGTTTTTCAGTAATTTTTCGCATTAAAAATTTATATGGATTAAAGTATTGATGAAGTCGAAATTTTCATCTTAAGATCCTTTGCTATCTGTTTTCAAACTGTAGGAAAAAATTAATTGGAAGGAAAAAAAGTAAGCTGTTTTGTTCACAGGAGACACCAGCTGCTTCAATTATTGCGCCATACCTTGCCACCAATGTCGACAGTAAACACAAAACAGGTAACAGATATATATATAAGTCTCAGGAAAATACAAGGGCTTCATATTCAAATTACAAGCAGGAAATAAAAAATTATCAATGCGGTCTCCAAGAAAATACATTTATCTTTTCTCTCAGATAGTTCAGTGTATGCCCACGATTGAACAGAACTTATGACAAGTGCTCCAGCTTGGTCTTCTGTACCATTCTGTACCTCCTTATGCAATTTTTATTTAGTGTTGCTTTATTAAGTGTTGCAGTAGAAACACAGAATATAGAATTCAAATTATAAAAACAGGCCAGAATCTGACTACCACAAGTAAAAAGCTTCAGTTTACAAGGGAAGTCTGGATGTAGACACTTGTCTGTGAGAGTTACACTGAGAGCAGAACTCAGCACGATGTGGAAACTCAGTTTTGCTGTTTCCTGAGCAATGCCAGCCTAAAGTACATTCTTTTAAATGTTATACATCTAACGCAACAAAGCACAAGCGTGGTGAATAACGATTTTACGGCATGAAACTGCATCAGCACCAGAACTAAAAATCCAAATAGCTATGTTTGAAAAACAGACAAGTCAAAAACCCAGGTCTAACACTGCCAAACAACTACTTGCTTGAGAACTCTGCCTACGTATCATGAAACTTGCATTCTTGTATCTGCTTGACAGTCACACCAGAAATTAGCTTTACATTTACATTTTTTGTACGCTCACCCACCCCTCAATTAATTGTAAATTGTTAACCCCGTAAAGTACAAAACCAAATTTATTCCAGGGAAAGGGGCAAGTCAAGACGTGGCTAGTTCTCATCATAAAAAACATTCAGACCAACAAAACTTTCCAAGAATTGGCCTGGAGATGGAATTTGGCAGTTCAAGTTTGAGGGGGTTTGCAGTCTGATCTGGCAGGAACAGGATGGTGATGGGAAATCCTGTCTAATGAAAGTAGTAAAAAAAGGATGAGCGTGTGAAAGAAGCTATTATGATAGTTACAGGGAGTAAACCAGAATGCTTGACTTTATCATTTCTAATCTACTTTGAAGTCGCATGTCCTTGTCAGGACTCTTTAAGAGTACATTTAGTTAGATGTAGTTTAAAAGATCTTTAATCCAGATTTTCCTTTTAAAAACTAGCCTAGAAGAGCTGACAAAATAATTTGGCAGAAGTATGCTTTAATGTTTAATTACATTGCATTACAAAGCACTTGCAAGTCCATCTTACCCCATCCATGCGGCAGAGGGCCAAGAGGATCAAACTCTTTGTTCTGTGTGGATGAGAAGTCCTGGTTCTGCAAGTCACACAAACAAAAGGTGCATTAGTGACTCCTCACTTGCTTTCCAGATGTTCTAACACAGCCATCATGAATTATTGAAGTAAATGCATTTTTGTTACTGTTACATATAAGCAAAGATGCCAACAACTTATTTTACTTCACAGAGAAGGCCTATTTTACAGACCTTGGCATGCTTAATTAACCACAGTGCCAAGAAAATAATTATTCTTTGTTTAGTGCCCCTGCCTGCGCATCAGGGAAATCAGTACAGCAGCACCCAAAACAACCCGAAAGCAAACCACTTCATTCCTGCGTTCAGTACAGCTCTCCCTATCAACATTTATGAGGTCCATTTTTTTTTCTCTACACATATAGCAAATTTAGAACTTACACCATTCTTGGTAAACTAGTAGCATGAGTTGGAGTTATCCACAGTCTACTGTTCATCAGAGGTAAACAATGGATTTAAAATTCTGGAAGGATTATTTTCAATTTTCCTGCTTTCATAGCATTCATTGTGCATATTCCCTTTTACCCAAAGCAGAAACATATGTCCTGCGAGCTTGCTTACCTTCCAGCTCTTTGGCCAAGCCAATACAAGGCACTATAAACAAATCTGCTTATTACTAAGCTGCAGTTTGTTTTGAACCAGTGGTGGCTTTTTTCAATATCGTACATAAATTTTATCAAAGAACACCACCTACACTCAGCTGACAAATAAAAACCATTACACCTCATCTGCTGCCTGCAGGCACTGCCAGGACAGGAACTAAGGTTACCAATTATTACCACCTGCCATGCTACACACACACACAGATACTGTATTATCAAAAAGAGTAAAACCACAACAAAATCTGGTATCTTTATGGAGCGAAGTCACCCACAAGCATGCCCAAAAGCCAAATACATATATACTTTCAATATGCAGAAGACAGACTAACGGGTTGAAAATTTGAAGAAGATACCTGTCTTTCTTAACTTTGTAGTCACCACTACATTCCTTACCCCGTATATAAATCTCTGATTAAACTGCTGCATGGCTCCTTGGAGCTGACTGCGCTGAAGCTGCCACTGCTCGTAATTTCGGACAGACTCCAGTGTTGGTCTTTGCCACGTTGTTGTTCTCGTGAAGTGGTCAACATAATAAATTCTCCCCATGTTGTCAACTCGGCGCTCCCAGCTTTTAAAAAAATTACAAATAACAGTCCTCAATAGCAGACAATTTTAAGGGCTCAGAAGCAGGTTTAGGCAAACAGGCAGTACGTTGGAAGGGGATATAAAGCCTGGGCTCACCAGCAGACATTTTTTACTCCTTTTACCTTCCACTAAAACTATGTAAGACTTGAAATTGTTGAGGAGAATCACTTTGTTGTGTATTGTACCAAGTCAGGCTCATTCACTTACTGAACTTCCAGCATTTTTGAAATCATTTTCAAGAGCTATGCAAACCACTGTCAGTACTACACTGTCACCACTGCATTCACCCCACCCAACCCATGAGACAACAGCCTGCTGGTTTCTCCTAAGAAGACAGCAAAACCAGTAGAAGCCCTGACCATCTGGGCTGTACAATGCAAGATTTCCTCACACTCTAATCTGACAGAAAAGGAAGGTGTGGGCACTGTGGTTTGGGTTTTTTTTTTTGTTGTGGTTTGGTTCTGGGTTGGGGTTTTTATTTATTCTTTTCAGTTCATATGAAATCAGTACTATTTACAAAACTTGAGTGAAAACACTACCACTCTGAATAAGCTGAAGTAATACACTAGTCAGTCCTCTCAAAGAGTTCAAAATAAATTGAGCATGACAGGCGAGTTCCCTTTATGAGAGTGTCTGCCCGGTTTTGTTCTTTAATATCAAGTTCTCTTTACTATCCCACATGGTTTTACTGTGTAATTCCATGCAGCGTGTGAACCACGTGAGTACGAATCAAGTGCAACTGGACAATTCTTATGTTTTCCTTACTTCTTAAAAAAAATAAGAAACACAGAATAAATGTGACCACCGCTTCCATGTAGAGACTAACACCCCTGGCTGTTCTGACGCTAACAGCTGGAAAAGCTTAATGACCAAAGCTGGTTTATAAGCACATAGTCAATTAGCAGCTGGGAACCCTGAGACAGGATCAAAGGACTGCGAGCAGTAACCTCAGGAGAAACAGCTAACCAAGGGCATTCTTGCTCAAGCTGACAGTTACCTGAAATCCCAAAATTCTTTTCTGTGGTTTTGGTTCTCTTTTACAGTTAGGGGTGTCTACTGTCTTTAACTTAAAAACATTTCTCAGTAAAAATGCACTTGCTTAATCTTTGACGGGAAGTTCAGATTCTGTTATTTTTGACATTCAACTCTTTTCCATACTATGCACTACACATTTTTGCGGAACTCCCTGGAGACAACCTGCAGCAATTGTTTGCACTGGGTTCACAATTCCATTTATAAACATACTTTCTAGCTTTAGTAAACTGTCAGTCAATTTCTGAAAAATCCAGACGTCTCCTAGACAATCATATTCCTTATCCTGGCTCACCTCGGAGGAAGGGGCTCTGGCCGATCCCACGTCGTTCTTTTTTCAACATGATCTACATAGTATACTCGACCATGTTGGTCTACTCTTTGCTCCCAACTGAAAACAAAACAATACTTTTATCTTCCTCCAGATCAAACATCTCCAATCACCCATCTAAAGATGACAAATGTTTGTTTTCACAAAATTTCTAAATAAAATGCTTGAAACCAACACTTAGTTAATGAGCTGCACCAAAATGCTGTACACTATACAGTGGTACGATGGCCACAATAACAGTAATTCTATGTCAACTAGAATACAAAAAATGTTCTACATGATCACCTTCAGTTTCTGGGAAACAGAAGCTAAAATTCATGCCTACGCATACAATTTTCGCAAGCAATGAAGCAAAGTTTTGTATTCAGTATCAAGTATGTCAATAACCTGTTGAACGGAATCATCTGTAAAGCACAAACCCCTTTTAGAGTAACATTAATTCAATTTAAATGTATGCAGAGTTCATCATAAGGGCACTGGTCACATATTTTCTGCATCTGCAGCACTTGGGATACTGGCTTACCCCTGTATTTGCATCAAATGTAACATCGCGGGGGAAAAAGCATGCTAATTTGCCATTTCTTTGAAAGCAAAATGGTAAAGCAACAACTGGTATTTTCCCTTCTGGTTTTATCTGTCACAGTTATCCTGTGAGTAAGCGAGGTAATTCAGACTTCTCCTTTTTGGTTCAACTGCCTGCACATTAAGGCAGAGATGTCACCAATTACACCATTCACACTGGAAAGCTTTTGCTTTCCCTCACTCAGAGTCCAGAAACTTTATTTTGTTTTAAATTTAGCACCTAAATTAGAGCTTTGAGGCAATAGAGCAACCATCCGGCAAATTCCAGATGTGCCTGAAACACAACAGTGCGCCCACGCTACTCCCATGAGCTGCAGTACGAAGTCCAAAACTTCAGGACATATCACCGATTATGTTCTGCAATAGCAGCTTTTCTTCTACTTACCTATACCAATATTTTACTACCTGACTTCATTCTAATTTGAAGACAGCAAGCTGTCACACTGTTTAAAAATCCTATGTTTCACAGACATGGGAACATATGACAAGCATCAACAATACCTGAAAGATTAATTCTTTTCTTGAATAAACCATGCTTGAAGGCCTACCAGACAAAACAGTTATGCAGACCTCCAAATTAGTATCGGGGGATTTTTTGTCACGCAGCAAAAGATAGATGTTACGAACATTTTGTTACACCTACTGTAAGTAAAATAAAGTAAAACCGGAAATGTCAGCACACAAGAAAAAAAAAAAAGTCATTAAACCCATACCCAGGTGGAAGAGGACCTTGACTGACTGTGGTAAGTGCCTGAGGTGGAGGATTTACTGGCTGGACTTGTCTTGATACTGGCGGTGTGGTGAGTGCAGCAGTTGCAGGAGCTGTTGTCGGGGCTGTTGCTGGAGCTGTTGCCCCCTCGGGGCTCTGTTCTGCAGATGTATTTGCAGCTGTCCCTGCCGGTGATCCCGCACTGGCCCCATCATTTTCTGTGGATGTGGATGAAGGACCATTTACACTTGCTATGATGTCAGAGATATGAAAGACAGAAGAAAAAAAAGCCTTTAATTGATAATTATCACCAATTTATTTTAGAAGTTGTAAATCATAAAGGTAAGCATGCAAGAACTGGCCTTTCAAAGTGCACACACAGAGTCACATTTTACAGCTCACACAAAAACTAAAAAGCAATTTTGTCTCACTTTGTAAAAATGCTTTAATCCAAGAACTGCCATCAACAGCACAATTTTGGCATTTCTGATAGAACAAATCACATTTATCAAAGCACACTGTCTGCATTCTGTAAACACTAAACGATTATAAACAAAAAACTACTTTCTTGAATTGATGAGTTATTTTCCATTTGTTATTTGGAGTAATAATTTCAGACATAAGAAGCAGAAAATTTTCAAGAAGAGATTTGCATGGAAAGACGTTATCGGAAGGGGACGGGAATACATACACTCTTTAAATGTTTTTAGTTTTTTCTGCATGCCATTTGGTGGCTGGGATCAAAAGTTGTACAAAGTCAGGCCTTACTACTGAACTAAACTGGATTATTCTTTTAAACTAATTACTGTATTGCAGTTTCCCATCCAGACTCAGCATTTATCAATTGCAATAAGGTGACTAGTGAAACAGATTGCAGTGTACGGGGGTAAAGTAGCTACCCTAAAAACATCAACTATCTCTTCAGAAGTACCTGTTTTGCAATATTTAAATAATCAGATAAAATAAAATATCAATCTCAGTGCAAGAGAGTACTGAGTGTTTTAAATGCTGCTATTTCACAAAATTTAACTAGAATTGTAGAAACAATTAACTAGTATTTCAAAACCCAGTATTGTCAACTTGAGACAGTTCTGCAAGTCCTTCAGTGGGTTTCGTCTCAAGCCTCAAACTCAGGGGATGTCTCAGTGCAGTAGTAGCGTTCCCCAGCTCCATTCTCTGTAGCAGTGTCACCGCAATCATTACTTAGCAGACAGGGAAGCAAGAAATTTCTAATAATAAGAACAATGATTAAACAACATGTACTGAATGCAAGCTAAAAAACAGTCCTTCAGGAGTTATCTGACAAAGAATTTACCATGAAAAAATGTAGTTCAAATCAGCATCAGAAACTGCTACGTTCATTCAGAGTGTGCAGCTTTGAAACGAATGCCGGGGCCTAGGATACCTACCAGCTACTGAAACGGGTCTGCGGGGAGTGGGCGGAGGTGGTCTCGAAGGCCTGGGAGGTCTAGTAGGTTTGCAGTTTCCATTTGTGAGTAATGGAGAGTCACTGCCATTAACAGTCTTGGTTTCACTGGGAGCAGCATCTTCAGAGCTTTCAAGGCCATTTGAGTTAGTCCTTTTGCAGGAAAAGACAGAAAGGAGAACTGTTCTAACAGCGTATGGATGGCATTAAACTGTACGGAAGACACTGATGAATGTAATAGTTATGACTAGGTGAGATTCCTACATTCATAATAATTATGAAGAGCCATACATCTGTATAAAGATGTTAAGAGTTTATCTTCTGAGGTATGTGAAACCTCAGCTGATGAAAAGGTTGTGAAATAAATGTATCTAATATCCAACACTGAAATCTCCTCTTTCATTTCCCCACTCGATACACCTGCCTTTAGGCCCAGACTCTGGGTTTTGCTGCTCAGCTATTTCTGCCCCTGAATTCCACTTGTCCCCAACGAGACGGGAAGCTGCCTATGACCCAAGAACAGAACTGTGTGCAAGTGCTGCACAGGGCCAGCGTATGCTCTGAACACACAGAATACTGCATATTTCTAGAAAACTTAACTAAACATATACCAGTTTTCCCCCTCAACTCAATTCTGGAAAGGACTGGAGAATTTAGGACTAAGCACTAAAGTTTTGACCAAGAGCTATGAATATAAACTTCTCATCTTTGCAAGAATTAAGAATCTAAATAGCAGTACTCAATCATTCTCTACTGTTCAGGTGAACCTGGCAGTGTATTATTCTCATATATTTGTAGCTCTGTAAGCAGTTTACAAGTATCTGTATCTCTGTTTCTAAAGCATTTTATTTTCAGAATATGCTGTGCAAAATAAAAAGACTGTCAACTAAAATTCTAGTGGACTGACAGGTCAAATACATGGGCCATCAGTAATAATGACACAAGCTATGGTTTCAGCCCAGTACCTCTAAAATTACATTCCTTTACATATACACAAAATAAAAGCCAGTAGATAAGCCTAAGTAAATCACAAGTCACAGAGTCAAGTAGAACCACGTATTTTTGACCTCAGTATCACCATCAAACAGACTTTTGGTCTATACCAGGCGTGGTACACGTAATTTGTACCATACCACACCAATCCCAAAGTAAGACACTACGAAAGCGTGTACAAACCACTAGCGATCTGAAGTTTATAAGAGCTGTAGCCTAGGTTTTCCTCAGTCCCAGAAAGCATACTGCTGTTGTTTGAACATTAAAGTCAGAAGTGTAACCTTCTATGCTTAGTGTATTTGACCAGTCGGCCCAAGGTATAACAATGCATATGAAAACATTAATATACATGTAATCATAACCACTGCTAGACGTATTCCAAATCATTTACATGATCCTCAAAATGGACCTGTAATGAGCACCAAAAACCGGAATGGTTGGTACTAAACCCAAATCAGCTATTACTGTTATTATTATTATACTACTAGACACTCAGGCATTCTGAATACCTGAGCATGAAAAGGAAACAGAACAAAAATAAACTTTAATGCAAAGACTAAATTTAGACAACATAGCTAAGAGCTACGATCTATTGAAAAAAAACAGTGAAATTTCACTTAAGCTACTCCAGATGCCATCGAAGAGCATTGTTCATTGTACAGATCCTTAAAATACTTGTAGTACTGAGAACTAATTAAAGTGGCATGGTGCTCACTGCAGGTTAATCCACCATCAACTATGGTCACACTTATATCCTACCAAGCAGCACGGTACATAATCCAATATCGACCTTAAAACACTGCAACTGCTAGACAGCTTTTGGCATCTTAACAAAGGTAAATATAATTCTGATACTTCCACGCTATAAGGCAAAATGGTGTAAAAATAACCAGTGTAATTTACCCAACAGTAAGATTTTTTTTTTTTTTAAATACATTTTACTTTGGTTTCTCACTGGGAGAAGGGTAAGGAACACTAAGGGAAAAAAACAACTGAAACTGGAAGATCGGGTTATATGGAAAACAATTTAATATGTGAATGTACAACAGAAAAATATTTTAAAGACACACTCAGATCGTAACAGATACTTCAAAACCGCAAACACTAAAAGGCTGTGTAAAAAAAGGAGGAAAAAAGTCTTACCGTGTATCATTCCTTACTCTGGAGCTATCATTTTGTGTAGGACCTTAAATACCAGAAAGAAAAAGAGAATAGAAGTATAAGCAACATTCGGAATCATTTCCAAGGCAAGAAGCAGACTTTAGTGCTCCCATGTTTTCCAGATGTGGAGGTGATACACTGTGCTGCTTATCTACTGTCTTAGTCCAAAAACGTATAGCTGTTGCACATCTCTGTATGTGCGTGTGTATACATGATTTTTTAAATCACTGGCACTGTAAGTAATATTTTCACCTTATGGAAGATATAACAGGATATCATTTGACTGTATGAATATTCCCAGACACACTCAGTTCAATAACATTGTCTCCTGTCTTTGCAGCAGCATCAAGCAGTGTTCGCCACTCTTCAAGTGGAGCCAGCTTTTCCCATTCTTTCCCTTTTCAATGGCAACAGGCAGAGCAGGAAAGGCAACAACTTCTCCCAAATCTTCCCTCTGGTTGGCTAACAAGCAACTGCAGGGGCTGTGTTTTCTCTAGCCTGGACCCTTCCCTTTCTCTGTAAATTATTTAGCATAAAGGCATTCAAGCAGGCACAGAATATGGTTGCATTCCAAACAGAAGTATAGCAGCTGTGTAGATTCACGAACGTTTTGCAACTGCTTATTCAGTCACCTTGGAAATATTTGCCTTTTGTGCCAGAATTTGCAACACTTGAAAACGCAGCACAGAACTCCTCATTCACGTAGACAGAATAAATACTTTACCTTCATAGAATTAAACAAATGTCATCAACAAAGAAATCAGTTATGAATTCTGATGGGAACCATGTACAGACCTAAGCCAAAGACTAGGATGTAGTCATGTAAAGGCTTATGAGAAGGTGCTGTTAGTGGGCCACACATGGAAGTGATTTTAATCCCAGAAACAGAGATCTTAATTCAGCTACCCAATAAACAGTGTATTTGCCTGTAAGTACCTTTAGCCTGTAGAATAAGAATGTGTTAGACTACTTTAAGATTTAACTCTCTCCTCATGTCCCCTCATCATCTGGGTACCCTCTGCTGAACGTCTGGCGTCGTATGTCAATGTCTGTCTCTACTGCTGAGCCCAGAACTGCATACAGTACTCAATTCCACTACCTGCCCGCCTTTCCCTATCTGACAGCCTTTTCTCAGTGGGTGAACTTCAGAAAACAGAAGAAAGCACAGATGAAAACCAAGTACAGCATAAGAGGAAAATCTGTTACTTTCACTAGTTATTGCTGTCAATAGACCTCAGCCCTGCTCTACAAGCCCCACACAATCCCAGCATCTGGCTTTTATTTACAAAAAAATCCCACCCCATCAGATCATGTGATTGATCCTCTTAACAATATGCAAAGAAAGATGGACAAAAAGCTTCAAGAAATAATGACTGCAAAGGTAGTGTGTTAGTTCAATTTTCCTATGATACTTAAACGGAATCTCAAAGTAACTTCCTTTAGTCCTTTAAAAAAACCCAGAAGCGTACAAATTGCCAATTAACTGCCTAGCTACTTGCTACCGCAGACAGTCTCTCCAGTGCTGCCTTCTGGAGAAATAACCTCTTATCTCTTTCTACTTTGTAATGTACAATACCCTCAGAAATGCTCCGTTGCCTGCCCTGCACCAATGGAATTAATAGCCCTTACTATTTATTTTAGTATAATTACATATTTTACATGTATTCAAGATTTTCAGTTAAAAATCATACTAGTTGTCTGAAACTGAGGACACCAATCAAACAGAATAGCGGGTCCCTTTCTGCAGCACTCCAAGGGGAACAAAAAAATCTATGAAAACACTTATTTAAATGAGATATTTTAAGAAAAAAATAATATAAACCCACTTTTCCTAGGGAGCAGAATATGTACGATGATATCAGATGAACTTATTCTATATTCTTTCCCGTTTATGATATTATTAAATATTCAGGGAAGCTAGAGGCTTTCATTAAAGTTTTGAATTGCTAAATACAAGTTAGCAAAGTCCAGAAAATAAAGATACTGATCTCATTTTCATTACAGTAAGGCTGAAAGTCTTCACGGTGTACTATGACTCCACCTTAAATAAAAATGCGTAAGACTCCACAAACAGAAAGTTATAGAAACTGCTGTTGTTATGATTACTAAAAATAACATTGTGTTAAAGCTTCCAGAAAAAAACACTTTGTGTACCAGATATATATAGAGGGCACATTTGAACTGAAGATTACTTACTTCTTGTACTGGAGGCATCACCGTTGGTTACGAGCTCAGGATCTACCTGCATCCCATCTAGGCAGACAGACAAATCTCCCACCACTTCTGCTGGTTCTCTGTCACCAACAAGATGCAATGTCACCACTACCTGCTCAACTGAAAAAGGACAGAAAAGAATGGGGGTTTATCTTACTACATAACAAAAAAGTGCATTTTATTCAAGAAGCCAATCACAGACCACAGTGATCAAGGAAAAACAAACAAGCCAAAACCGAGAACTACAGCTCTGTCTCTCCATAATTATTTACGTTTTGTGCGGTAAAACTAATCATTTCCAGATGTCCATAAAAAGTTATTACTCGTACAAAAAGGGGAAAACTGGAGCATACACTTGCTGCTGCCTAAAGAAAGGACTGTCACTACAGTACAGAGCGAGTCTCACATTTCTGCCCACACTTCTAAAGCAATTAATACACCTGTCCTTAAAAACCTGTAGTTAGGAAATGTAATTCACCTTATTCTTCATACAGAGCAGATATCAATTCTATCTTCTGATTCAAATATTTCACATTTATCTAATGACATCAAGATTCACATTTACAACGTGAAGATTTTGCATCATATCCCCAGACCAAAGGTATTTTCAGGGTAAGTAACTCTTTTCCAGTGAAACAGAACTGTGAATCAATGCTCTTGATGAAACGGTTTGAAACAAGACCCAGTGAGTTACAGCAGCGTATCCGGTGTCACGCAGAACAGTGTAGTTACCCAAGGTAATTTCCACCCCGATCCAGCAGGACAGTGACGCTGGCAGGAGAACAGCTTATGACACTGCTACCAACGTGCTGCATTTACAGTGCCCACCTCTGAAAGCGCGGAAGCAAATGCTTCTCGAAAGGACAGAACGTAAGTATGACAGCACAAAGCTATACGCTATAGCAACATCAATCCGGTAACGGGTGTGTAGAATTCTCTATTTCTCTTTCAAGCTTCATAAGACGCACACACTGCCTAAAGGCTAGCTAGTTTTAAGATGCAGGAAATAATACAGCATAACCCCATAACATTATTTAGAAATAAAAACAACTTCACATCTTTCCTGGTCTAGCACCAGGAACATCTCGGAGTTTTCAGTTTTAAGCTATATAAAAGGAAACACTCTTTTCTTTAATTAGGCTTTCACTCTTGCACACACTAGCAAAGCTGACAATACCACGTTTTCAATGACACCACAGCAAGACTGTGTATAACAAAAAAGATTACACCAAAAAAGTAGGAGGAAGCTCTTCCGTGCAATCTGTAGCAACAAAAGGCGTTGTTAAGGGCCATCCACAGAGCTGCACACAGCTCTCATTAACCGACTACTCCTGACAAACTCTGCAGCACGCCAAGGTACTATTCATCTTATACTCACGTTTCATACTGTTTGATTTCAAAGTCTCATGAATATCCAGAGCAGCACTTCCCAGAAGGACATCAGATTTTAACGTCTGATGGCTCCAGACTCGAAAGTTTAATTTACTTACAGGAGTGACAATTCTGAAAAGAAAAAGTTGAGCACTGTGTAAGGGCATTTGTTGGCAGGGGAAGTGGGTGAACCAAGCAATTCACTTCAACTGTCACTTAAGATTATTTAAAAATCAAGAAATAATGGTGGTAACATCAAACCATTTCCAATTATCACATTCTAGTATGCAGTCATGTTTATATGTCATGTAAATCAAGACTGTTGCAAGACTGTTCATAGACTGAGTACCTTTTTTCTATTATTACTATTTCAAGGGAAATAGCTATAGAAAAAATCCCAGCTCACAATTAGCATCTGAGTGTAACCAGGATTAGGAAAAAGAGTCTGATTCTTGCAGGTTTACATTTCAGAAGTGTTCAGCATTTGCATACCCTCATGTTAGAATTTTTCACACAGAGAAGGATGACAGCAAATTCACTTTCTGAAGAGGCTATTAGAAAATACTAGGACATCCCATAAAAAGGGAAGTACTAAGAAATACTAAAAATTATTTCAAGTATTTTTAGAAGATGACTGTTCCCCTAATAAGCTGGCACATGCTTACACCATATTATGACAAAGAAGTGGGAATATATACAAAATTATCTAACACTTTACTAGTATACTTCTGGCTTCACAATGCATTTACTAAGAACAGAAGAACACACTACATCTTCCATGACTACACAATTCAAAAACTCCTCTCACCACTTCCAGGAGGAGGATGTATTACTTCTACAGTGTGCTAATTTGACTATGTCCTTGGAGAACTGGTTCAAGTTTTACAGCCAGAAAAATGCCTTGTGGACCCAACTATCACCAACAGCTTCTCTTCATTACAAATTCAAAGACAACTTCAACCATTTATTTCTACCCACCTTTCACATCCCAGAGGCTTTTCTTTATTTTTTACTTACTTCAGTGACACAAAAATCTGAACTTCGTTCAAAGCATGGCGCTACAACCTGGAAAGATGCTTTCCAGAGAGCAGGCACAGTACAAGCAGCAGCAAGGTAAGCTTCTGCATAGTCCAAACAAGGGCCAAAGTTCGCTCTGAAAAATCGTGTGGGCTCCTAAAGTCGTACAACCACAGTGCCACAGCCTCTGCCAAACCCAGTTTGAATCTGTCAGCCCGTGACAGAGAAGGTACATCTCTGCTCCTAGAAAAGCCACCGGCAGAGTCACTCCCTAAACCTGAAAGCTCTTGATAAAGGATTACCTATGTGGTAAGACCCCCCCCACTCCCAGATCCATGCCAGCAGTTATGTACTGGGATAGCCCCTTGCTGGACAAGAAACACACAAAAGCAGAAATAATTTCTGCCACAGCAGTTACTTAGTCTTCCTCCCTCTGGTTCCAAAACAAGCTGAACCAAACCATGCTCATTTCAAAACTGCTGAATCTCACCAAGCATTCTGCAGCAAGATGATGACAGCTGAGACAGTGTATGTGACCAGGCAAATCTTGGAAAATAAAGGAACTCTCCCAGTGATAAGAAAAATCTAAATGCCTAGATTTTTCTTTTTCCTTCTTAAAAGCATGCTGACAACAACAGAAAGATGAACATCACAAAACAACTGATGTCACAAAACTTTTTTTCCTAGAAAGTTGCTCTCAGAGGTAAAATATTCACCTGCCCTCCATGCTCCCCTGAATTTGAGTAGCTACTGGAGAGAGTCCAGCGGAGGGCTATGAGGATGAGGAGGGGACTGGAGCATCTCTCCTACGAGGAAAGGCTGAGGGACCTGGGCTTGTTCAGCCTGGAGAAGAGAAGGCTGAGAGGGGACCTTAGAAATGCCTCTAAATATCTGCAGGGTGGGTGTCAGGAGGATGGGGCCAGA
>Ga0065711_1009781_pt1 | contig 16822 bp, 16 predicted proteins | sample Hoacrofraction12_FD_59098 | JGI IMG/M metagenome (GOLD analysis project Ga0065711, IMG submission 59098) | Hoatzin crop microbial communities from Cojedes, Venezuela - Epithelial fraction 12 v2 (version 2) | ecosystem: Host-associated > Birds > Digestive system > Esophagus > Crop | place... | reverse complement strand
CTGGCAGCTGCTCTAAGGTCACCCCGGAGCCTTCTCTTCTCCAGGCTGAACAGCCCCAGCTCCCTCAGCCTGTCCTCGTAGCAGAGGTGCTCCAGCCCTCGGATCATCTCCGTGGCCTCCTCTGGCCCCGCACCAACACATCCCTGTCCTTCTTATGTTGGGGGCTCCAGAGCTGGACGCAGGACTTGGGCTCTCAACGTTTCTCAGGCAGGCGTGCGTTCTCCACACACGAACACCTCGCGTTCTCCCTCACCCGAAGGGCAGCCCAAGGCTGCCTCGTACTGCTGCTATCTCACCAGCTCACGGGCTCTGTCCTGGGAGCTCCCCCTCCCCCCCGCGCTAAGGTCACCCAAACGCTCTCTGCTCCAGGAAAAGGTACTCACCCCCGGGAGACTGACACTTGGAGGTTGTAGCTGGGAAGCAGCGGCTTGTCCGAGAACTCGAACATGAAGTTGTCTGCGTCTTGCTCCTCTTCCTCCTGGTCTGAACTTCCTGGAGGGTTGAGCAGAAGATCGCATCCAATGCTGTCCTTCCCCTCTGCAACAAGCAGAACAGACGTTGGCATCGCTCACGGCTTCACACCAGCCACTGCTCGTCGCTCCCTGGGGAGCGGCTCTGCCCAGCCGGACCGGCCGCCGCCGCAACCTGGCACGCACCTTCCCCATCGTCACCGCAGCCCCAGGGCCGAATCCCAGGGGCTCCCCCCGCTCACCTTCCAGCCCCTCGTCCGGAGGAGCCCAGCGAGCGCTGGCTGCTCTGCGCAGCGTGACCAGGTCAGGTCAGAACACCCCGTGTCGCAGCAGCAGCCTTCGGGTTCCCACCGAGCCCGCGCGCGAGACCAGGCCCTGCCTGTTTGCGAAGGGAGCCGCTCACACCGGCCGTCCCCACGCTGACCCCAAGACGGGCCCAGCCCCCTCCGCTTGCCAGCACCTCTGCCCTCGGCCGGGAGGGACCCAGCCCGGGGAGGAGGAGGTGGGTGTACGGGACGCTTTGTCTGCACAGGTCCGATAAAGGCAGGCACCGCGCTCTGCCTCTCCGCCCAGATCCCACCCGCGACCGCTGCCGGCAGGAGGTGCGTGCCCGCGCCAGTCGCTAAATAAAGACTGCAGGGCTGTGCCACCAAACGCTGCGGCAGATCTAGAGGCCGACACAACCAAGCAACAACAAGCGCGACTTCAGCGAGTCGGCCCCGCGGATTCCTGGCACGAAGCCGGCTGCTCCGGGAGGTACCCGAGCTGCAGCCGGATCTGCTGCCGCAGGAGACGCAGAGCAGCGCACCTGATCCGCAAACCGTTTCAAGGCAGTTAAATTTACTACGCACCGAGCTGAAGAGCGTCTGCTGGAAAGCAGCTTGCTGCCTGGATTGTATTATTAAGGGGTAAGAATAGTCTTGGGCTGGCAGAGTGGTTTTGTCCTGCTGAGGTAACACGGGGCGACTCCAAATACTTCCAGAAAACAGTTTAGATTCTAGAGAGGGAACTCGGACCAAATGTGCTGGTGAGCAAATAAACCAATCAGGCAAAAGCTCAACACCACGCACAAGAGAGAAGGCTGAAAAAAAACCTCACAGCGTGCTGCCTGAGCGAGCTCCGCGCCCCACGCTGCTCTACGGACAAACGCGGCACCCTGCAGGAGTGTCATTTCAACAGAGAAACAGCAGCAGACGACAGGAGACGCAGGCTCAGACAGGGTCTCGGGAAAAAAATTCAATCATTTCTTAGTCCTGACAAGGAAAAATAAATTCCCCAAGAAACAGAAAAACAGGGTGCTTAAATCTTCAAAACTTACTGTAGAATAGGACAAAAATAAGCGACTTGAACATTGGTCTGATAACTGCTTGGCAAAGATTCCACCACCAAAAAAACCTCAAATTTCTTGAGCAACCCAGGGAAAAAGAATTAAATGCACTTCACGTGGCAACGACAGGGTGCAACGTCTCTCCTGAAAATTCTTCTCCCTCGGCCCTGCCCGTCAGCCTGGGTGGAAGCTGCGGCAGGAACGGGAACGCGCGGTACCAGCGCAGCAACGGGGAGATGATCTGGCACAGCAGCGCTGGTCCCAGGTGCAGAACACAGCCCCGAGCGGGACTTGGCGTCTGGAACCCCAGCAGCACCAAGCGGGGGACGCAGATGACTTTACCATGCTCAGACCCCCGAGACCCCACACCCCGCCTTCCCTCACTATCTCCCGGCCCCCAGAGATCTGCAGACCTAAAGGAAAATGTGGACGACGTTCCTGCCTCGAGGAATAGAAACAGATCGAGCAGGGGCCTGGGATTTCTCCTCCGCCCCGAGGGACGTGCGATGTTTTGTGCTTCAGCTGGAGGATCCGCTGGAAAGGGAAGCTCTGCAGGACTGAGCCACTGACGGAGGAGAACAGCTTTCTGCTGAGCTGGCTCAGCTGGGAGCAGCTCAGTTACCCAAGAGCAGAATCAGGTACTTCCCTGCCTTGGGGAGCATCTGCTCTCGGCAACCCAGGGTGGCTGCGGAAGGTAACGGAGCCAAAAGGGCCCGTTTCCAAACACCCTGTAAACAGCACCCTAAAAAACACAGCCCCTCGTCTCAGGTTTGGGCGTCTGGCCCTTCCTCGCTGAAACACGCAGTGTCCTGCTGTAGTGGGATCTCTGCCGTCCTCTCTCCGAGCCAGAGACGGAAACACCCCACAAGCCAGACCAAAGCCACGGGGTTTCAGCACATTTTGTGTCGCTGACATTTCTCCAGGGACCATCAGTCTCATGTCTGGGAGGAGCCCACATTCTCCCAAGCGCTGTGCAGAGGCACCCAGTGAAGCCCGAAGCACCCGAGAGGCGAGCATCAGCCCAGCCAAGACTGGAGGGATCTTTCCACTGCAGCAAGGGTGAGGTGACGTAGCCAGGGAAGGGCACAGGCAGACCAGCGCGGGATTTGTCTGGCTCGTTAACCAGCTTCAGGTAGCACAGGAGAGAAAGCAGGCAAAACCTAACAGATGGCACCATGTGAGCGACAGAGACCCAGCAGAGATGCAGCCACGGTGGCCAGCATTCAGTGTGAAGCCCCGCTGGAAGCGGCAGGACGAGTTTAACAGGGAAGGTAGTCTTTTTCCACCCTCAAATGAAGAAATACTCTGAAAAGCTCGAGTAAGGTCCAGGGGAAGGAGAAGAAGTGCAGCTCCCAGCACTCCCCGTGGAGATTTTCCATGTGTCAGCCAAGGGTCTAAGCGAGGCCCTGGCGGGCAGTGAACTGCCATCACGATGGCACCCCAACCTCCCTCCATCCCCCCAGCAAACACCAAAAGGTCGGTGATGGTTTGCTTGCTGAAAAAAATAACCCCTGTCTTTTTGCCGCCGGGGTGGAGGACAGAAACGTAGGAGGACATGATGCAAGACGGGATTTTTCGAGACGTGCCGGGGGACGTGGCAGTGAAAGGCCTGCAAGCAGCAGCTACTCTGAACTAAACACCAGTGGCTTGCTTTTCCAAGACCCACCCGTTTCACGCCAGGCGTCAGGGTGTACGAAAACCGAGATGGCACATTTCTAAGCTGCTCGCAGGTGGCAGCGGGTCTCCTAGAGCGTATGAGAACCGGCAGTCCACAATCCCATGCCAGCATCTTCAAGAGGACAGGACGCTGACAAACGGGACACAAGCGGATAGTGGAGCTCAAGCACATAAGCTCTCTGGGTAACCAAGAACCCAGCACGCTGCAGCAACCAGAGCGCCAAACTCTCCTACCCACAAAACCACACACACAATTTTCCTCCCTTGTCTATCAGAGAAATCCAAGTGGGAATCAGTGATAAATCAAAACTGGTAAGATCTCTACTCTAAAACATTACAGTCAAAGAATAGCTATTTTTCTTGTGGTAAAGAGGCTGCTTCTTCAAGGACCGTGATAGCTTCAAGAGTGAGAAATCCAAAGGAAGGAGGCTGTGATGCGAACAGTTTCCCTGGCGTGCCTGAGTGCCAAAGCCTACAAACAAAGTCTTCTTAGGAGCACGGAATTTCCTCCGTTCCGAAACGCAGAGACATCAGGGTCCTCCAAGGGTAAGTCCTCTCCCAAGAGCACCCTTCCGTACGTATCTGCATTTTTTCATTTCTAGAGGGATGTTGGAAACGACAGAGGTGAGCAGCTAAAACCAGCTGCCTTTTGGCTTGCCAGCGTAGGTAACCCAAGTCTTTACGAAGGGCTTGAGCGTGCTGATCTACGTCGGCAAAGTGGCCAGGAGGGACTCTGCAGCCTGGCACAGGCCCGCGGCTAGATCCACCACACCATCGTTCACGGACCCTGGGGGAACTGGAGCAACACAGCGAACCGTTTGCAGACCTTGCGCCTGTATCGTTTCAAGAAAACTTCAAGGCTGGTAACCACAATTTTCAGGAAGTGACAGTAAAAGGTAGAAGTCATGCCTTCACTGGGGAATGCCTGCCACTGTAAGAAGAGGACCTTCCCTGGACGAACACCTCCCCTCCAAAGCAGAGAAGAGGGATGGGCAGCTCTGGGAACCTGGAAGTTCAAGACTTCTATACCAAGACTTCTCTGCCTTCCTTGGTTTTATCTTGATGACTGGACTAACGAGAACTGCTACAAGTATAACACGGTCTGGGATCGACACCCAGAGACCCTCAGGAATCACCAGCAGCACCTGGAGTCTAGTCTTGCACGCTGCGTTCAGCCTGCTTGGAGGGGTCCACACGTGCAGCCTCCCAGAGAAAAAGCCCCTTTCAGGAGCACCTCCCAGCAGGCAGCGTTACGGCCAGAGCTCTGGCTACGACGTGAGTCGGGAGGGACGCAGACCGACCCGAGTGAATGATGCGTCATCACGCAGCACTGCTGCTCTCTGCTCTGCTGCCGTGAAGGAACTGGCACAGACTGAACTCACCGAGCACAGAGCTGCTGTAGAAGTCCCACGCTGTTCGAGGATCCCCGTCAGCGCGCCCCTCGAGATCCAAAAGGTAATCTAAAGAGAAGCAATAGAGAGGGTTAAGGCTTATCTACTGGTCAAAGCATGATCCTGGCACGCAGATCCGTTGATCCTGGTGAGCCACTTCACCTCTGCTGCTCTTCCCCACTCTGCATTACGGCAAAAGCTGAACCACGACTCGCAAGAAGGGCGCCCGCCCTCAGGAGAGGGCAGCAGGGCCCCGGGCCTGAGAACATGAGATACAAGCTGAAAAGGGAAAGCAACCGACCACACTACGTGGGTCGGAAAGAAAAGTTCCTAGGGTCGTCTCGAGTTCAGAATTACATCTCCAACACCCGCGTGTGCAGGTAAGCCTGGAGCAGCTCAGACAGACAGCTGGCAAATGAGATTTTTTCAACACTGGAGGTTTTCTGCCTTGCAGCTATCTGGGAACCACTGCTGCCTCTTCCTCGCTGTTGCGTAGAAGCCACAACGCTCATCTTGCTTCCACACAACCAGCGCAGAGAGCAGGCACGCTGCACTCTCGGCCACCGGGATCCAAACGGGCCTTTCCAACAGCGGCAGGCAGGCAGCGTTTGGGCAGAGCTGGGTTTGATCAGAAGGCATCGCTACTTGGCAGCAAAAATACGTTCCCTTAGGTTACGCAGCAGAAGCGGGAACGGTGGAACAGCGTCTCCAAGCCTCACGCACAGCACTGTCTGTAGCTGTGTGACCGTGGCATTGCCATCTCCTTGCACATTAAAGACTGAAAAGCGAATCATATCTTATCTGGAAAACAACTGTAATTAAAATTTGGGCGGTAAAAACACACACGCGTGACGGGACAGAGCTAAAATGATTCAGTCACCTGCTGCTCAAGCACTTCTAAACCCTTTGACACCCAGATCTGGTCCCGTATGGTGCCAGACTGGAAGGATGGAAGCACCGCCGCCCCCGGGCTTGGCACCTACCGCAGAGGAAGCGCTTCATCACTTCGCTGGTGGCAAGCTTCACTGCTGTCTGCCCAGAGTAAGTGGCCAGAGTGGGATCAGCACCATAGGAGAGTAGAAGCCACATGGTTTCCAGGTTGTCATTTGCTACTGCATCGTGGACAGGCCTGCAAGGACAGAAGCATTGGCAGAAAAAGAAGAGACTGGAAGAGTTCGCAAAGCAAATGCTCTGCTTCGGGTTAAGACAAAGCTAGCGATGACCGACAGCTCATCCGGAAAAACACGCCCTGCTCCCCGCTCCCACGCCTCTCCGTGCTTCCCCCGCCGTGCCCCCCTCGCCGGCTTGCCTTGTGCCGTCCTGCGCGCTGCAGTTCACGTTGGCGCCGTGCTCCAGCAGAATGTGGAGGATGTCGATCCAGCCTCGCGCACAGGCTTCGTGCAGTGCCGTGTAGCCAGCGTTGTCACGATGGTTCACGTCACTGCTCTTCTTCTGCAGGCAGTACAGCACCACGTCCTGCGGGAACACGAGCGTTGCAGGCCCGGCCGCACACAACCCAGGCAAGGCAGCGCAGGGGACACCGCGGAAAAGGGCGGCCGAACTCACCTTGTAGCCCAGGCGAGCTGCTCGCTGCAGAAGGGTCTCCCCTGCATTTTTGTTCACAATCAGCCGCCGAGCTCCAGGAGGAACGTTCTGGGCCATAGGCGGTTCGGGGGAACTCTCCGGGCTGACCCGACGGGACTTACAAAGCGCCCACAAGTCCTGGGGCTTCTTCGGAGGGCGCATTTTGGGCTGGTTCCAGCAGCCTTTCCCCTGGAAAAGGAAGGAATACAACTCCTTGGCACGTGTGGCCACGGCTTACTCAGAGGAGTCCCCTTCTCTCTGTCCTCCCCGTGCGTGCTCCCCTCCTCAGCCCCAGCCATACCTTCCCCTCGTCACAGATCCCTGCCAGGTGCTTGGTTTTACATTTGCGTTTTCCTGATGGTTTCTCCAGCTCTTCTTGGATGGGAGAGCTGTCAGAGTGCTCCAGGAAGAAGCCATTCCGAAAGTCTGGGTGTCCTTGAGATTTTCGGGGGGATGGGGAAAGCCGGCTCCTCAGCCGCAGCTCTGTGCCTTTACCCTGCACGGACTCCTTCTGCTTCCGGTACCTAAAATCTAACGGAGAAACGGGAATGAGGAGCTGCTGTAGGCACAGCACTGAAGGCCAGCAACCCAGACCTCTGCCGCCAGGCAACAGAAACTGCTCACCTTTGCCGGCCACTCATCCAGAAACCCAGACCGTGGACACGGGAGGCCCAACGACAGCCAGCCATCCTGGTCTGAAAAGGCCAGGCCTGCCGAGAGCTGCAGCTTGCACACACCTGACCCCGGCTTTTCCTTTGGTCTGACAGGGAACCCAGCACGGCGCAGCCCAGTTTGTCCGCGCGCTTCCCGGTAGTTTGGTAATCGCAGGCTGCCATACGGCGCGCTCCCCCACCTGCACGGCTGGGCGGGACTCACGCGGGACACCCCGCAGAAGCAGAAAACGCCAAAAATCCCCTTTAAGCTGTCTGCGAACAGTCGTCGCTGTGCTGCCTACAAAACCAGGCCCTGCCTTGCCCGCTCACATCTTCCCCTTAAGCAGCATATTAAAGCTTCGATTAATACGCATGCAGGTAGGCAGTACCAGGGTGCCTCAAGGGAAATCCAGTCTTTCCTCGCATCACACAGAGCTGCAGGGCTGCTCATTACGAAGCCCCGCGCATCGAGCAAGGACAGGCGCTCTGCTTCCCTGTAACAGCAACGGGAAAACAAAGTATGGAAGGAGAACGTGAAACCCTGTGAACACACAGCCCCCCAGGCTCGTACAGCACCACACACCGCGCGCTGAGCAGCCGGTCAGTGCTGGAATCCGGCAGGTTACCAAGGAAGAGCCCTGCGCAAAGGACGGAGGCGGCTTCTGCACACAGCTACGCAGAGCCCGAGTCTCCCAAGCCTGGCTCTCTCCACAGCTTTGGGCACTTTGTTTGGCAACAAAGACTTTGCTTCGTTTCTCGGGGGAGAGCTAGGAGATGCCCCAGTGGGTTGGTTCAAGGGATCAAGGGGATAACTCCCGGAACGAAGCTTCACATCTGTTAGGAACACTGCCGCCTCCAGCAACAAGGCAGGGTTTGTACATCTCCAGGAGCAGCATCTTCAGCTTCCACGTTCTGCAGAGATTCTAGATTCTCCCCATCAAGTACCAAACATAACTTCCCCGTATGTCTTGTTCTTGCTAGGAAGCAGGGGCCACGGGTCTTGCACAGAAAAATAGGTTTGGCTAAGACACCGAGGTAGAACCACAAATAAAACCTCAAAGCCAGCATGTCTCAAGTACTGCAGTGCTGTTCTGGTCTCCACTTCTCAGGAAAAATGGAGTGGAAGTGGAGAAAGGCAAGCAAACCAAGCGAGGGGTGGCGAGGCCACCCTACAAGATAGGTTGGGACTCCTCAGTCTGGAGAGGAGAATGCAGAGGAGGATGTGACCAAAATCTGCAAAAATCGTAAAAGGGTGGATCGGCCAAGTGGAGGAACCTCGTTCACCCAATCCTGCAGCACAAGACTCATGGGCACTCGATGGAGGGAGTAAGAGACCAGTTGAAAAACAGACAGCAGAAAGGAGTTTGCACAGCACAGAGGGAACTTCAGGGCTTCGCTGCCACCTCCAGGCACTGCAGGCAGATGTTATCACCAGGACCAGGAATTATTTAGGCAAATTCATGGACAACAGGCCCATAAACGAGCTGTAGAAGGCCTGGGCAGGGACTGCCCTAGTTTAGCTGCTCTGGATGCCGGGGAAGCCCAGCCAGCTGAAGTCCGGGAAGCGGCTGTGCTCGAATGCCGGCCCTGCGTAGCCTCTGCCCTTGCCACGGTCAGGGGAAAACCGCGGGCTCGACAGAGCCTGACGGAACACAGCACGCTGGGTGTACCTCGGCGAGGAACAGGAGACATCTCCTGGCTCTGAGCAAAGAGAACGCACCCACAAGACAGGGTCTGGGCAGCAGTCCTAGCTTCCCACCACGCAGAACACGGTATTTCTTTCTAAGCTCATGCACAACTCCTCAGGCTGCACTTCAGCGAAGTTCTAGCAACGATACTTGCCAAGAAGGTGGCACACGGCAATCACCAGCCTGCTTGCTGTTTTGGGAGCAGTCACCGGACGGAGATTTCTGCTGGGCTCTCCGTAACACCGTCTGTGTCTTTTTTACAGCACTGTTACACTGTCACAGCTAACCCGGGGCAGTATGCGAGGACTCGAGATGCTCCTTCCCGGATACCCCATTCCTTCTGCCAGCGTGCAGGGGCTCCGCGCTTCGCAGCACAGCTTTTAAAGCAGCCCATCACCGTAGCGTTAAATACACCTCGCTCGGCAGGACACACACCCGTGCCAAAGAACACCTTCCCGGCAACCAGCAGCACCTTGGGCTGCGGAGGAGACGGGCTGGAAACGGCACAAAGCTCAGAAGAGCCGGGAATGTGGCGAGGAAGAGCCAAGTCTCGTGAAGAGAAAGCGGTAAAACGCTGACAGGTCAGACAGCACGTGGCGACCAGGACGGTCTGTGCTTGCCAGGGGCACGCTCCGGCAGCCCCTGCGCACCCAGCGGGAGGAAAACACAGGGACTCCATCGCTCCTCCGAGCACAGAGGGGAGGTGGGCAGCGGGTTCCCCTACCCCAGAGGTCCGATACGTGGCTCTGGCAGGGATCTGCATCGACCCTCCCTCTCTCCAGTATCCAAAGGAGACAGAGGAACGCCACTGGCTTAGCGCTCTCATCAACGCGTGCACCTCGACCGCGGCTCAGCAGCGGCGAAGCTCTGGGGCTTGGGCTCGTAGCGGAGGAAGGGCCAGCCCAGCCAGTCAGAAGGGTCAAGGCCGCACCGGTCAGAGGGGAGACGTGCCAACGGATCCTTCACCGTCAAAGGGACCAGCCTCCTTCACCCACGTGCCCGCCCCGAAGACTGCCCGTGTGAACCCCTCTCCCGGAGGGACCCGGCCCCAGCGAGCCAGCTGCTTGTCAGTGGATCGCTCCAGCTCGTACCCGCAGGCGACGCAGGTTCCTGAGCCAGTACAGGACACGGTGGTCTGCTTTCTCCCTGTCCCTGCTCTGTCTGCCGGCCAGCTTACAGAGCCACTGTAGCACCCAGGTCCTCATCTCCAAAGGCAGCAACGGCTCTAGGCCACAGCTTCTGAATCCAAAACACAGAAGCTCACGTATCTGAGGGCCGAGCAAGCAGTCCCTGAGGGAAACCGGCTTCTGGACAGAAGACAGACACTCTCAAGGAGTGTGGTAAAGCTCCTGGAGAAATCCCTCCTGAATGCTGCTGCACTCAGACCTCCTTCTCAGGCTCTGTTTGGGACAGACATCAGCGGGAGACAGCTTGAGCACGCCCTCAAACTGCGAAGATGCCAGGAAGGCCATCAGAAACCATACTCCTGGTCTCACAGAGGCACCCAGACACTGCAGCAACAGCGTCAAACTGTGCCAGGGCAGAAACGTAGCTTGGGGGACCAGGTGCTGGGAGGACAGCGGCCACCTCTCCTTCTCACAGCACCTCAGCAGCAGCACCTCAGCCTCTCCTGAGGACTGTCGATCCGAGCAGCAACGCAGCAGAAGGCAACAGGTCCGTATCCACCACATCCCCTCCAAGAGCAAGGCCCAAGGGTACGGAGGGCCGGCAGAAGCGCTTCCCCCAGCACCGTGGCTTGGACATGCTCTCCTGCAACCCTGACAGAAGCTACCCGGGGGACCCAGCCAGCTGTCAGCACACGCTGAGCCATCGGTGCGCTGCGGGGTGAACCCCAGTCTTGCTCCCAACAGCCTGAGGCTGCCCCTGCACGGGCAGGGAGGAGGGACCGCAGGGACCGCTGACCCTCAGGGAAACGTGGATTTAGTTTGGAGCACACGGTCTGGGCAGTTCTGGGAGGAAAGGCAAGAGTGGAGGGGGAGCAGCGAGCAGGACACAGGCAGGTGGCACAGCCCTCTCCTCCCAGGGAAGCTGCAAAGACGAGCCACACGGGGATTTCTCCGCCACTTGCAGGCACTCTAGCTGTGTTAATCCTCTCCTGCGTGCCCTGATGCAAGCTCGCAAGTCGCCTTAATAAAGCAAGACAAAGCATAAAGGAGCCCAGCGGAACCGCGATGCTCCACCTCCCTCCGCTTTAGCCAGGAAAGCCGAACCCCGCTCCCAGGAGCCTGTGCTTGTCCAGAAATATTTCACTGTGCTACCTCGTCCGATTCGCATTTTCCCACGCCCTCTGCCTTAATCTGAGGGTAAGATCAGTATCTAATTAGCCACATCAGCTGCTGTTTCCTACTCCGAGATTTACTGTAAATATTTTTCAAAGAAGAGCTGATCAATTGAAGCGGCCCACGCTGTGGACATCAAGGCACTAACAATGATGGAGATCCATCTTTTTTGGGCTGTCTAGTGCTCAGTTGCCAGGTGCCGGGTTAAATTACGACAATTACAAAAAAAAAATCCCCAAATCCAAAAACTCCGAAGAATCCCACACCCAACAAATGAAACAACGAAACAAAAAAAAAAAAACACCCACGTTGATCCCCAGCCTGGTACCAGAAACCCCCTCCCAGATTGTACCTGCTTTGGATTTTCGCCTCCTGTGGGGGTAGCCCACCCGCTCCTCCTCTCGCTCAGTCAAATATTCTCCTGTCTGGTATTTCCGACTTTTCTGTCGTCTCCTTTTCTTCCTTTTGATGTGGCTGTCATCTTCTTCCTCCTCGTTGGGCTCCCACAGCTGCCTGGGCGATTCCACTCTCCAGGGCAGCTCCCGGGTCCTCCTTGTGTAACAGCCGCTCCTCTCGGACAGAGACCTGTCCCTGGCCCTGCGACTGTGATAGCGCGATGTCCTGTGGGATTTTCGCAGCTTGCGACGTTTCAAGGATGTCTCCTCCTCCTCTTCCTCCTCCTCTTCTTCCTGATCCTCCTCCAGCAACGGTAAAATCTCTTGACCAGTCACATCACACTCTCCCGTCACACCAGCAGAAGAGCCAGCGATGCTTCCTGCAAGAAAGCAGGATTTCTAGCTGACAAAAAAGCCAAGAGTGTCTACGAGAAAAGCCCTGCAAGGCAGGGCAGAAGGCAGGCACAAGGCCAGCTAAGCAGGGGAATGCTCGCAGGCCACCCAGGACTGCCACCCGGGTCCCCCGGCACCAGCTCACCCGACTGACTGCGCGTCCGGCTGCTCAGCACCACCGGAATGAAATCCCGAAAGTTGTTCTTGGGCTTCTTCTCCAGGTAACCTGTGGGGAGAACCGAGCCTTCAGCAAACATGCCACAGATCTGTGCAGGCACGTCCGCTGGCCCGGGAAGGGCAGTCCGGCATCACGCTGCCGCTCGGCTTTGGGTCCCGACCCGCGGCAGCTCCGGAGGCCGCTCAGCTCCCGGGCAGCGGCGGTTGGGCCCCACGGGCATGAGGAACCGCTGCAGCCTGACCCCGCAAGAAGACGTCGCCATTCACCAGCGTACCTTCCTCGTGGCTGTCCCCGCGGCGTGCCGGAGATGGGAACTCCGTCTTCGCCAGCCTCCTGCGCTTACGCTTTACCCTGAGGCTGTTGTGATCCTTCACCGAGCCCAGGCCGGTTCGGCCTTCTCGCCTGCCGAGTTCGTGAGGATTGTCATGGTGTTTTCGCCACTGTGAATGGAGGACACAGACTGAAGCCTGAGCTGCCAACTGACTGGGCTGGAAAAGCAAAGGAGAAGGGACAAAACGCTGTCCCCCACGCATCGTGCCGGTGCCCTCCAGTGTTTTTGACACCCCAGGTCCACTTTCACTCTAGATAACCTGCAGACACGGGAACATTAATCCCCTGCCAGGTAATGCCGAAGGGCAGGGGTGGAAAGCCCTGTGCGCTCAGCTGCCCCCCCCCACGAGAGCTCCCTCCTCACCCACTGACCTGCGCCACAGCCCAGCAGCCCCAGCCCGTCCCACCCACCTTCCGGCCATGCACGCTGCGGCTCCCCGATTTGCTCGGGGACTCCTCGCCGTCCTGGGCTTGGCACTTCGGTCTCTTGTGGGCCTGCCGGGCGTCCCCGTCATGCTGCCGCTTGGACTTGCAGCGCGCGCCGCCCTCTTGCTTGATTTGCCCTGCTCCTTTGAGCTTGACCTCGGCAAAGGCCTGGGGAGCCGTCCCGGCGCGAAGGCAAGTCACAGAAGGGAATGACACGTCGCACTCCACTCGCTCCTTCTTGACCCTGCACAGATCCACCTGACGCACGCACTGGAGCGGCTCTGCAGCTGGCGGCTCCGGCGAGCCCTCGCAGCCCGGCTCCTTGCGCTGGCTCTCCGCGGGCACAGCGGGCACCTCCGAAATCATCCGCAGGCTCTGCTGCCCGGCCGCGGGCAGATCGTGCGACAGATACGCTGCTAACACTTGGTTTTTGGGCTTTGCATCCAACTGTTTGAGGCTACAGCTCCCCTGGGGAGCCTCAGTCTGCGCGCTGCCCTCCTTACCGGAGTCAGCCTCCGGCTGCCCGCGCTCCTGACTCTGCTGAGGGTTGTCCGGCTTCCCCTTCCCCGCTTTCCCATCCAAAGCACTGGTCTGAAGAGACGGACCCGCATCCGACGGGACTGGATTGGACGGCTCCTCGTAGAGCTTGGGCAAGGCCCGGCAGCTCTTGCTCTTGGCCGCAGCTTCCCGTTCCTGAGGTGGGAGCCTGGGCAGCCCCTCCGGCAGGCTCTGGGCGGCTGCGCTGGACTCTGTGGGCTGCACGCTCGGGAATGTCGGGAGCTCGCCGGCACCAGCTGGCTTGCAGGAGCTGCTCTGGTTTGGGGGCAGCTGCCCCGTCGTGGAGATGCCAATGGAAAGCAGGGGGGTCTGATGATAAGGAGACCAGCCGAGAGGCAGAAGCTGAGGATTGGAAGGTTTCCCATTCACGGGGCATCGTGGGTACACGCTTCCCTGGCCGGGATTCCAGGTGGAGATGTCCTTGGACTGACACAGAGGAGCTCCTGGAGCAACTCTGCCATGAAGAAGTCTCCTGGCAGGATCCTGCTGTCCTTCTGTGCTGACCTGGCTGGCTTTCTTCCCACAGGGAACCCCGGCGCTGCGAGGGTCCCCCTGATCGATGATGGAAATGGGCTCCTGCTTGGGAAGGTGGCGCGGGTCCCTGCTGAAGCTCACTCCGGGGTCCTTGCTGAGCAGCAGCGAGGCAGGCACCGGGTTGGCGACGCCGACGTAGGTGCCCGGAATGGTGCTGATGAGCGTGGTGTTCTTCACCCAGGAGCCCTGCTCGCCGTTGCGCAGGAACTCAGGGAAGATGACCAAGGGAGGGGTGGTGCCGAGGCACGAGGTGACGCTGCTGCCCGCAGCCTGGGCCGCGCGCTGGGACTTGGAGAGGACCGTGGTGAGAAGCGCCTTGCCGCTGGTGTGCACGGGCGTCAGGATGGGCATAGGAGGTGTCTTGCGCTGACTGGGCGGAGGCAGTTTCTGACGATTGGACTTGGAGGAGAGATCGAGCGGCATCTCGCTGCACTCCGGAGAGGAGACCATCTCACGCTCGAGCTGCGGAGGGGACTTCAGGGGGGAGAGCGAAGTGGCAGCCGCCGGTGCGTGCGGCTCGGGAGCTGCCGGGGCTCTGGCGTGCGCACCAGTGCCGGAAGCGGGAGCGGCGCTCCCGCACGGCGCTGCCAGCGCGGGCTGGCTGGGGGCGAGGGAAGGGCCGGCGGTGGATGGGGGAGCACCCTCGGCAGCAGCCTGGGCACCGCTTCCGGCCGCGGGTGACGGGCAGCTGAGCTGATTCACCTCCACAGACACCACTTTGGCGTCTGAAGCCAAGGGCCTGGTGACGGAGAAGGTGTAGGGGTAGGAGCGCAGCTCCGGGGAAGCGATGATGCCCGGCAGGCAACGCTCGTGTAGGTAGGAAGGCAGGACAGGGAGGGTGAGCGTGGAGGAGACCCCCAGGGTGGCTGGAAGCGTAGCCACACTGAGCGGCTGCCCGCAGCTGGGGGGTGGGATGTACACCAGCGACTGGCTCGGGCTCAGAACCGCCCCGGCCTGAAAGGACAGGGGCATTTTTTGCATAGCAGGGGCCTGAGACGTGGGAAAGCACACTCTGTTCAGAGTAAAAGTAGCTGGGGTGGAGGCAGAGGTGTTGCAGCCGGAGACGACGACAGACAGCGTCCCTTCCGCCAGCACGCCCGGCCCTGGCGCTCCAGCACTCGGGGTGGTTTTCTCCTTCCCAGCGGGCTCGGTCTCTGGAGCTGCAGAGCAGGCTGGAGGAGCACCAGCCTGCTTGTCGCCGAGGGGATCTGCTGGTGTCCAGGCAGCGTCAGCACCGCTGCTGTCCCGCTCGGCAGCTCTGGGGACTGCGGGCTCCTGCCCTCTGCCACCCCCCTGGCTTGCCAGAGGGCCCGGGGCATCATCTTTCGCAGTCTTTCCCGCACACTCCGGGTTTAGGTTGGGATCGGGCGGCTGCTCTTCCAATTTGGGCCCAAGCTTTTCCTCTACCTTGCCATCAGCTTCCAGCCCCTGGGCGCTGCCGCCACCACCACTGACTGCTGTGAGCTCCACCTGCAACGAGAAGGGAGAAGGTGTTCCCCAGAGCCGCGCAAGCGGCTCCCAGCGAAGCAGGCGGGACCCTCTCCCTATCCCCCCGCAAGACACAGAGGCAGAAGCGGCAAACAGCTCGTGCCGAACTAGAGCGTTGCTTTGCCTTCCTGCACGGAGGACCCCCCCCTCGAGAAGGAGCCCGCGGGAGCCATCGGGGCAGATGCTCCATCAGGGAAAGGCCGTCTCGGACCCAGACACGCACGCAAGGCGCTCACCTCGGAAAGGCTGCTGCTGACGCAAAACTCTTGAGACCCCAAGTGCTGGGAGCTGCTCGTTTTAGACTCCTCATCAGAAAGGGGGGCTCTCCTAGCCGGGGAACAAGACACAGCATTACGAAACCCCACGATACTCTCCCAGCAGCCTGCCCCTCCCCGACCCGGCGTGGGACGGCAGAGCAGCTGGCAGCTTGACGAAGCGTGCCTGCTCCAGATAGCCGGCTCCTCGTCACCACACCTCACACGACGGGCACAAGCCACAGCAGACCGACGGGGTGAGGAGCGCCGCTGGCCATGGCAGCCCTCCCTCCTCGGAGCCCTGCCCGCAGGACAGCACCTCCTCGCACACACACGAACGCTGACCCCACGGCTCCGATCCGCCCAGCAGGACTTTCTCTGCAGCCCAGCAGCTCCGTGCACCTTCCTCACCCACGGCCATTTCGACCCCCAGGGTCTCACCATGGGCCAGCCCAGCCCTCCCCGACTGTGCTGCGTCACAGCCTGGCTCCGCACACCTACTCCCGTCCCCCCCGCCTCCCGCTCTGCCCCGACACACGCTCCCAGCCCCATCACGCTGTCCCCTCCATCTCCCTGCCACGCTCACTCCCTGCCCCGGGACTTCCAGCCCAGCCTGAGGTGCAGATCTCCCTCCAAGCTCTCCAGTCCCACGCCGCCCAGGACAGGAGCAGCGGGTGCCCACAGCCGCCCGGCGTCCTGCTGGCCTGCCCATCCGACCCCGTCTCTCCAGGAGAGAGCTCCTGAGCGGGAAGCCCGAATTCAGGGCGAGGACTGCGGAGCCCAAGGAGGCGACAGCCGTCCTGAGGGTCTGCGAGGGGCAGGGGACAGCGCCCGGGGGTATTCACCCTGCGAGGGGCCGCTGCTCGTTGAGGGTCATTCAGAGCAGCTGCCGGGGCCCGGGGAGAGCAGCTGGAGCTCAGCATCCGCGGGCGCTGCGGTTCCTCCCGGCTTGCTCCCCTACCCCCGGCCCTCACGAGCAGGTAGCGGACGCCAGCTGTGGGAGGACGCCTCCCCCTCGGGCTCCCGCTCGGCTCCGGGCCCCCGCTGCGGGCTGCCCCAGCGCCAGCCCCCCGGGACAAGGCCGCGCTCCCCGGCCGCAGCAGGCCCAGAGGACACCCCTCGGCCAGGGGATGGCGGGCGGCCCGGGTTCGGGGTGCGGCGCGGCCCAGCGCTGCG
>Ga0065711_1006620_pt1 | contig 16822 bp, 10 predicted proteins | sample Hoacrofraction12_FD_59098 | JGI IMG/M metagenome (GOLD analysis project Ga0065711, IMG submission 59098) | Hoatzin crop microbial communities from Cojedes, Venezuela - Epithelial fraction 12 v2 (version 2) | ecosystem: Host-associated > Birds > Digestive system > Esophagus > Crop | place... | reverse complement strand
CCCCCGCCGCGGCGTGCCCCGCTCTCGGGCGCGCAGCGGGAGTTTGGGACGAGGCAGAGGCGGCAGCGGCGTTGGTGCGGGTTAGCGCTGGCTCCGCTGGCTGAAGCACCGAGCAGCGGGAGCAGAGGGAGCTTTGGCTTGGAGGGGGAGAGGCGAAGGTCGTCCCCGGGTGGAGGCCCGGGCTGGTGTGGTGGCTCTGCCACCGCCAGCCGGAGGGGAGCGGCGGGACCCAGCTCCGACGAGCGAAGGAACGCTCCCCCGCGCCTTTCCGCCGCTGGAAGGGTTGGCCTTGGCTGGGGAAGGACCGCTTAGGGGAAAGGAGAAGGCGTTTGGTAGGCGGAAGGGGTTTTACGCCGAGTGGTGTAAGGGTATGAAAACGGTAGCGCGTTTTGCATGGGGAGCTGGCAGCAGCCACGCCGACAAGTATGAACTGTGAGGGGAAAGAACCCCTGAAGAACAGCTCAGTGGAGAAGAGGTTACTCTGCTGGAAGGGCTTGGCTCCGGGGTTTCTCCTTTTTACCAGTAAGGAGCGGTGGAGGGGCCGAGAGGAAGGGGGCAGGACGAGAAGCGCCCGGAGCTCTCCTCTTGCTGTTTCTCTCTGCCCGCAGCGGGGCCCGGCCCGCAAAACCCCCGAGGAAAAGAAAAGAGAAAGCGACCCGCTGCCGAAGCGAACCCGAGCGCCTGCCGCCCCCGTCCTTTGCACGCTCGGTCGAAAAGCATACGGAAACGGGAAAATGGGAAAATCGTGCCCCGTGCTCTTCCAGAGTGTTGCAGTCCAGTATCCCGCCAGACCTGCTTTTCCAGCACTGGAGCGTGAAAGATGACTCCTGCATGCCATGCAGCCGACACAGGAGTCCCCCAGACCCCCTGTCTTCATACAGGAGAATGATGGAAGCCTCTGATCACCCACTATTTTCACATTTATGCCCACATTGGCCTTTTCTTCCTCCTTCCCCCTTAGCTCCTTCCTTCCATCGTTAGCCAAAATAGACATGATCTTCCATACAGTGGACAAGATTGTAATTCTGTCTGGTGGGAAATGAAATGGTCACTGCCTGCCGGCTGCACAGCCATGCCACTGGTCATGGGAGTGAGGGGGGAGCAGAAGCTGCCTACTGCGAACCTCAGCTTTGCAGGCAGGAAGAAGGCGAAGAGATGAAGTTTCTCCTTCCCCCTCCGCTTCCGACTTGCCCTATGCAACAGCCAGTGTGGCTAAACTAGAACAAGAGAATCTTGTTATTCCAACACACTACTCTAGAAACAAAGCGAGTCTGACGTGTTCCTACCTCTCCCATACTGCAGATGGCTTAAAGACAATGTCAGTCTCTGCCCCTCCGTCGTGCTTGTGCAAGGGTTTGTGGAGCTGCTTAGCCAAGCAGCAACAGACACAAGCCGTCCTGAAGAAATGCTTTGAAAACAAAAAATGGAGTGGTCACCCAGAAAACATTTGTATCCATGACATTGCCTCATGGAGCTGTTGGAAGAAGCAGAAAGACAGCAGTCTTCATCCAGCTTTCCCAAGACAAAATGTCTGCTAGTCTCCACATTGGTTGTACCATCAGAGCCACAGTAAACAGCAGAAACATTCCTATCATTCCTGTGTGTGATACAGAGATGTGGGCTTCAGGTTGCTGCTTGGTGACACCTGGGGAGTCCTACAAGCCCCACAGAGCCTCAGCCCGCCACCTGCCAAAAGCAGCTTCCCTGCCTGAGACAGCAAGTAACCAAAAGACTGTGACACACTCTGACATAGTTAAGATGGAGCCTGTAAAAGCACTGGAGCTAGAAATTCCCCTGCCACCCTCAGGCAAGGGGTACCGGGGAGGATTTCTGGCTGTGAGGGATGGTGACCACCCAGGCTGGCACAGCAAGCTGGCACAGGGCAGCTACATCAGCGTGGCACTGTGCCCAGCTCATCAGCTCTTCCGAGAGTTTCCTCACTGCCCTGGGTCATGTCTTTCTCACGAAGATTTTACAGGGATGTCATAACTATACATCCTCCCATATGCACAGCTAAGAATTAGAGCTTTCCTAACCTCGCATAAGATTTATATGCAGTGGGATGTATTTTTCAAATTCCACCTGTCCTGTGCTATGTGTGAACAGTATAATTCATCACCTAGGTCTCCAGGTAAAGGGGAAGGGATACCCAGTGTGGCTGGCCTTTGCCTAATTTCACACTTTTATGATCAGACCTTAGAATATTAAGTTCAGCTAAAACATTAATTGCAGATTCTGATTTGTAGCTGATTTTTTTTTCATCATTGAACTGATAAAGTAAGCTATAATGAGAACTTTCTGGATGATAGATGTCATTCTCCTGAGCGATGCTATTAGCACTTGTCCAGTTTCAGGAATATATATTAAAGAAAAAAAAGACACACATATGGCTTGGTGTAATAATGTAGCCCTTCAGAGTAAAAGAACTATTTAAGAGAACACAGCTTCGTAAAGCTATGTTTATCTCCTTTTAATTTCTACTACTTTTTCCAAGTCTGTCAGCTTTATATATAATTTTACATTTTGTCAAATGAATTTGATAACATGAATTTCACAGAAATAAAGGCCAACATTCATAAACCACAATAACAAGCCAACACATGCCTGCATATGTGAATGGGAAGGGGGAGAAGAAACAGGCCCTGTTTTGGTAGGCACAAAAATTTCAGTTTGCATTTCACAAGGGATTATCATTAGTCTTGAGCAAGCTCAATGTCTGTGAACATCTTACCTCATTCTTATGGTCCACAGGTTTTGCCGAGCTAGCTTGATTTTGCTAACTTTTCTTTGACGTAATTTAAAACTTTTTTTTTTTTTCCCCCAAGCAAGATTAGGACTGTACTGTAACTTAGCAGGCAGGAAAAAACACAGAGCTACCTAAAGTGCCAGATTTTCCTTTGGACCATGGGTAAGAGGTATTACTAGTACTCCTTTCATATCTTCTGTCCTTACTACCTAATCCATTCTTCACACTATGTTCATATTGATTTTCCCATGCCACTTTCTTCTGCTACCTTTATCTTATCATTAGATATTATTCTATATGAACATCTTCTGAAAAGAACAAGAAGCTAGTAATATTTTGTGATTAGAAAACGGTCTTTGAATAGGTTTGTAATAAGGTAAAATGCGTTCACCTATCTGTAGTTGTTCTGTATACAGTGTTTTCTTTTAATAGTGAGAAATACCTTGACAAGATCCCCTTAATTAACACAGACTGGGAGTCTGTGGTAGATGTCTTTACGGATTTACACAGTACTGTACCTGAAATAGTGGTTGGGTTGAATTCTAGGGTAAGTCGATGTGATTTATGCTTTCTTCAGCCCAAAAGTATTTTACACTGTCTTGACTCTCTTTTAGCGTACTTAAACACCTCCAGACTTACTTAATTACCCAGAATAATTTTGATTCAAAATCATTGACTAATGTGTGAGTTACGTGGTTGTCCCTTTACGTGAATCCTCTGCCCTCAGTCTATTTTACTATAAAAAGCTTAGACAACATTATGATGTGATTCATGGGACAGGTTGTTGTTACACTAATGAAATCCTAGTGAATAGTGCAAATATTAAAAATTGTTACTCTGTTGTAGGAATAATTACAATTTCTTTTCTTTTCAAGCAACAGTGGTTTTTGCAGCTCTTTTCATAATACATTTCTTTTAAAACGAAGAGATCCAAAAAACTACTGACAGAAAGTTACTTTCCCATTGAAAGTTACTACAACTTGTCTGTGGGGAGAGACAGATTATCATTTAAGAAAGAAAGTCCAAAAGAAAATGAGATATTGTAAATAAACAAGCCAAAACCACTATTTCATTGTAACATCCGTGGCCCTTAACCATAGGTGATTTAAAATTTTGGGGAAACTTTACTTAACTGGCGTGAACAATGTAGATGAAGCCACAAGCACAAGCCTGCCAAAAAGTGTACTGGTCACTGTTTGTAAAAGTGAGAAGAAAGTTAGAACACTGAGAAAGGAAAAACACATCTTCAGTGTCAACCTTTCTGCAGACTTCCCTGTAGCTGTAACAGTTGCTCTCCCCATTTTCCAGAGAGGTGTGATGGTCACCAAGGAATGGGAGAGTGCCTGGAATAAGTGGTGCGTCTGTTTGAAGCTGCAGGCAGCAGCTGGGCTGGGTTCAAATGAGTTCGTTGATAATTCTTGAAATGACTTATTCTCGGTGGTGTACTTTGATTAACTCTTTGAAAAAAGTTACATTTAGATTTTATGAGGCAGGAACTGACAGTCATTCTGCAATAACGTGGAAGTTTACAGTTTACTCAGCAAAAGCTTGCATGCTGGTGTATTTTAGAAATGTTGGTCACCTCAGTACTTGAGAATCCATTCTTGCTGGATTCTCTGAGTTCTCCGGAACAGAAATTAATTGCATAGTTTCAGAGTTCGAATTTCACTTATTGTTCTTCGTATTTGTAGAACCGTGATCTGAGCAAGGTCTCCACTGCAGTTAAGAGCAGTTATGAACTTGCGGCAGGCTGTCCCTGACCCAGCAAACTCACCTTGTTTGCTGAGCGCTACCAATGTAAACCACGCACTGATAAATTCAAAGGATAAGGTCTTTGTCTTGAGGAGCTGACACAACTGATCCAAAGCCCTCTGATGCCAAGTGAAGACCTCTGCTGACCTCAGTAAACTGTGGATCAAGCTGTAGTTTCAGACATGCCAGAATAAGAGGGCAATGAAAAAAAGTAATGGTCATTAGTACTGTAACCTATATGCATATGAAATACGGCATATGAAACTTTTTTAGAAGAATGGTGTAAAATCAATAAAGACACATTTCTACACATGTGTGTTCAGGATCAGATTTCAATTACAGTTGCTGAAGAACTATAACCACTAGAGAAGACACACGGCATAGTCTTGGTCTGCAAGGAGTCAAAAAGCTGCTTGAAACAGCATGCGTCAGAGAAGAGCTGTCTTTTGGGAATGTAGGAAGTGAGTAATATTCTTTCCATGACATGCCACATGGCCATCTCCCTATGTTGTCAGTTCGCAGTAAATGCAGGTCATTTATCGTCATGTACTTCGCTTGCCGCAGGAGAACACGAATCCAGTTAAGCCACTTACATCGTGCTATGCTGGAAATGAGACAGTGTATCTATATATATCAGATGTGTAGACTATAGCAATAGGAACCAGAACAGACCTAGCTGGTTTTGTTGCTATTGTGATAAAGTTGCTAGCCTGTGAAAGTTGTTATGGGAAGACTCTCTTTGAATAATTTTCATGGTGAATCACAACCACTAGGTTTGGAAAATGATTAGGTCGTGTAGACCAGCACTTCTCAGCATTGCAGTGGCCAGTAATACCATTGCAACTTTTAAATACCAACATCCATTTCCATGTACATAAGGAAGGAATCAAACAAAATGGCAGTATTACAAATAACAAAGAAGTATTTGTAGCTGAGTCAAATTATTATTGGTTTTAAATGAAAAGTGTGGTACTCGTACAACAACAAGGAAGTCCTTGGTTTTTCAAAAAAGTATTTGTTGGGCTCTCTGTTGATTTAAAGAAGCTGAAGAACTGTAGGCTCAGAAATACCTGAAAAAAGTTAAGCAAATGCCTGAGTGTTTGCATTTTTGTGAGGAGCTACTTAGTTGTCAAAATTAACTGATAGTCTGCTTTTTAAAAGTAATGAACTATGTGCATATTTCACATGTTCTTTCCACGGAGGAACACAGACAGCATCATCTTCTTGTGAATACCTGTTTGCCGCAAGAAGTTTCAATTGTCGTCAGGAATTGATAAAATTAATGTTTCTCCAGTGTTTTGCAGCTTCCTCTATAGCCGTCCTGCAGGATCTTTAAATGCCAACGAGTTTATTATTCCTTCTACAAGGAATAAATTTTGTGCTGTTGCTTTCTGAAAAGTTCTTTCTTTCCTGTGCTTCCCGTAAGAAGTGGTAGCAAAAGTATTTTAGGTACCCAAAGTCATGTTTAAAAGAAAGAACCCGCTAGGAAAAAAAGGCAGTGTTACAGCCAGCTGTTTGTCCCCACCTTGTGTAAAAAACAGGATCCATAAGCAGAGATTTTCCGCTGTTTCACAGGTGGCTTGTTCTTTGGTGCTCATCACTGTTGCCGTACATGTTGTTGGTTAAGCTATTCTTATGAGTTTTACCGTAAATTTTCCCCTCCAAATGTCTGTGAAGGGCAAATAGTGATTAAATCAGTACCTCTCAGAGGCAGAAACCCTGAGGCCACATCAAAATTAGTCTTGGTCACCAACACCTGATGAGTCAGATTAAACTATGCTTTTTTGAGTACCACATTGCAAAGCAATACAAAAGTGAAGGCTTTTCTTTCCTCCTTGTTCTTACTGCTTAAAGTTACAGAGAAAAAATGAGTTACGGTGTGGTGAGCTGGCTACTTTGCAATTTGTTCCCAGTAACCAGAGAAAAACTTTACCTGACCTTGTGGATGTGTGGGGAGAGCTGTGAAAAAACATGTATCACTTGTGGTAGAGGCTGCATCCTGACTGAGAAAAAGGTTAACGAAAGTAGAGCCCAGGCTCTAACCTGCCCTCGCTGGTTAATCCAGCTGGTCATTTTGTGAAAAGGAACCCTTGTTTTGGAGTAGCAGGGTTTTGGTGCAAAAACTATTAGGGAGAGAGGCAAGTTGTCATTAAATGATAGAGAGGAGTTTGCAGTGAGGAAACTTTCTATTTCCTCCTTCCCACTCCCCACTTCACAGTTTGCCTCCCCCTGGTTGTGCCGACACAGCTAGATGTTGGGCTGTGAGATAAACCAGATCCCTGAAATGATCCAAGTAAAAATAACACTTCTGACTGTCTTATGACTGAAGTATTACTCTTGCAGAGCTCTTGGAGACCAGTTTTAATGCTTATTTTATTTAAAATAAATAAGACAAAAAAGATTAATAATCTCATCAGAAAAACACTACTGTTAAGCATTATAAAGTGGTGCATCATGCCTTTTTCAATTCATAGATTTTTTTACAGCCAGAAAGGACTAAACATTATGGAAGATCATTTGAAATTCATGGAGAATAAATGAATCAAATTTTGAGTGAGAAGTAAAAATTGACACCCTAAACTTACAACTATATTGGCAAGATACCTAGAAATGCAAGACTGCTTATTTTAAAAAGAGAGAGAGCTAAGCTTAATAACAAGAAAACATGCAAGACCAAGTGTAACTTTTTGAAAGACAAATTTATCCTACTTACATATTACTGCTGCTTGCTAAAGCTGTCTCTACCTGGTTTAAATAGGTTGTTTAAAAAATCTGCTAAATAATAGAAATGAAAAACTGTGCGTTTCATACAAGCGAAGCAGGGAGCAAGAGGATAAGCAGATTACCTAATAATCAATGTCTGTCTAAATGCTTGGCAGGGATAACTTTAAAAGCCAGTGCTCAATGCCATGCAAAAGAGAACAGATGGAAGGTCATGGGACAGCTCCTTCAGTAAAATGGCAATCGAATTTTGGTTCCCAAATTATTTGTTATAACGTGCGCTGTGTTGCAATTCTACTACTTGTACAAAATGCTGTTTGGGCTAAAACACCTTCTGAAAGAGTTGTCTGTGAAAGACAAGGTGCTCAGATGTTAGCAGAAAAAATCATTAAGACTTTGCCCGTATTGGTGCCCTGATAGAAGATGTAGTCTCAGAGGGGATTTTGGCCCTTAGCCCGAATATTGCAACTTTCTGCTTTCAGTCTAGTGTAGTTTCCTGGATTAGAGAGCACAGTTACAAAACACTTACTCAAGGAAATTTCATTTTGATTCGTGCAGCTGAGGGAGCTTCAGCATCATTTTCTCACCTGCTCCTCCATTTCAGTTACTTACATGGACAACTTTCTGTCCCCTGCTCGAGTTGAAGGAACCTTTCACCGGCACCGTTCCAACCATCTCTTTCTTTCGGATTCGTCGCTGTCAGATGGCGTGCTGTAGTACTAGCTTGTTTATGTTTTAGAGCCTCTCCTCTGACACGGTAGGTAGCTGGGACTTCTTTGGCTGCAGAAAATCAGTGGTGGGAGATCTACCATCTTCTAGAGATATTTTAGAAGAGTGAAAGATGCTCTGTATCTTTCAAGATAGAAAATAAGCCCAGATTTACTGAACTCTTCTAGATTGCAGGAAATTTTATAAGCCTACCAGAGCCTACGGTAGAAGAGGAGTGGAGAAGAGCTTATCTACGATGCAATGTAGTAACCAAGATGCTTCACTGTTTAAGGTTATTACTACTCATCGTTTTCTGGAACAGAAATATAACTTTTGAAAATGTTAGTGCCATTTGAAGATCATTTATTGCCGAGCTTTAATAATAACTTTTTCTTTAGAGTGTCATTTCACTCTTTGCATATTCATTAGTCTTGTTCTCAGCCATAACTTCTAAGACCTAATCTAACATGAACAAAATAATATTTAAATCAAAAAAAATTTTGAATTGAGATTAGAGCACTTGCATCTTCTGCAGACTCTTTGCTTCAGTGCCAGGTATTATATTTCTCCTGACATGAATACGCACATGGTTTTACTAAGCTCTATGCAGCACACACTGTGGCAGTATTTCTTTCCCACATCCATACTTCTCAAAAATCTTTACAAAATGCTAATACAATCTGAAATTTTAGGAAAGAAACATGAAAGAAAGGGACAATTTACATGGGCTTAATTTTCTTTTCAGTTTATTGATGGACTTTATTTTTAAAAAATGTTTGATTTTAGCACATGTTATTTTAATCTGGGTTCCAGGCCTTTTGTGGCCATTATTACAGTTTGGAGAAAGACAAGAGGACAGTGAAAGACTGGATGAAAAAGAAGATCTACAACACCTTTTTCTTCGTTAGTTATGTCCATGTAATTATAGCAAAGCACTGAGTGGATACCACTTTGCCATGCACCTGAAGCATTTTTTGCTTGACAGTGCACTGATAGTTTAGTAACACAGCCCCTACTGTGACTGACAGTTGGTTTTGGACTAAATCACAGAAAACTGAATAGGAGATGGTGGCTGTTGACTACTTCAGCCAAAGTCTATTTGTCAGAGTATATTAACCTTCATGAGCTCTGCATTATTGCACAGCTCCATGCGATGCTGCTATCTGCAGCACAGGTTTACCATTAGCTTGGCTACTAAGAGTAGCCAAAGGCAGTGCTGTAGAAAAGCAGAGAATCGCTGAAAAAGTTTTCTTTAGTTGCAATGAAGATTACACGTGTGCCAAACACATCAATATGGCAGATGACCTGACAGAACCAGTAGTTAAAACAACTCAGTCGTCTTAAGAAAGTTGTTCCTAGTGTAAAAGTGCAAACCTCAGCTCACACAAAAGAAAATTATTCTGGAGCATTGTTTCTGTCTTTAACACCTTGGGAAGGGAAAATGAGTAAAAGAATACTTTTACTTCAACAATTTTATCTGTTTTATTTAGTGTTTTCCAAGAGCCAGTTCAATGCCATCTGAATCTGTAAATTACTCAAATAGAAAGCGTTTAAGTCTGTTGACTGGAAAAGGAGCAGGTATCATACTTCTAATGAAGAAGCCAAATCTGAAGGTGATCCAAGAAATTGCTTTAATGTAAGCTTCATCCCAGAATCACAGATGAGGTTCGTCATCAGTCACGAGGGAGAGATGAGAAAATAAAACAGGAGAGTGAGAAGAGGTTGGATGGAAACCTGATACAAGTCCTGCCATCCGACCACCACCAGCAGAGCCCGGCATTGATGGGAGCTTCTGCATGAGCTTTCCAAATCAAGTTTGTGGTCTTCCCAAGGGTGCCAGGACTGCAAGATTAGGGCTCCCTGCTGATCTGCTCAGACCCCGGGGCGAGAGGAGATGGTCAGGCCACCTATATAGGCATGCTTTATTCCGGGCATCTAGACCAGTTGCAATTCAAGGTAAATAAAAGTAGGAGCCCAGGATTCAATTATCTTGTTCAGAATTAAGCATCAGGTGCTTTAAATAATTTAGAGTAGCCAAGATATCATCACAAGGCTGACAGGTATAACACGGGCACTACAGGAGAGCTGTACCCTTCTGCTGCAGCAGCTGGAGGCCAGGCAGGTGACATGAGGGTATCTATCTCAAATGGTGCTGCACTCCTACATTGAGGCAGCTGATCTGAGAGCCTTATTTCTCTGTACAGCCCACAGGAAGGTGCAGGCACCTGCATCGGTTCGTTCAGGGCGCTGAAGTTGCACAACATGATTACAGCCCTCAGAAAGCATTTACAGAGGCGGGCAGCCTTGCCCATTCACCCTTGCAAATACACATCCTCTCCTCGGCATTAGTGATCTGTCACTCCTGCCATCAAGACTAAAATGGGATTGAGTCTGCTGCTGGGGAATGGTGTGGTCCTTTTCCCTCTGCTGTCACCTGCCCTTCGCCAGGAGGGAACTTTATTGACACAAGGCAATGACAAAACTTTGCCTAATGCTGAAGTCTGTGGCTTCAGGCTGTCTTAATGCCGGCTGGTGTCTCTCACCTCTTCTGCTTGGCCCCTCTCTGGCTGCCAAAACAATTCACTCAGGGTGGAGGAGAGATTTGTGCAGAGAGGTGAGGAAAATCCCACCCTTGAAAAAATGCTAGGATGGTGAAAAGGGGACATCTGTAGTAAAAAAGGGGACATCTGTAGTACGTGGCCTGTAGTACGTCCGATTTGAATGAGGCAAAATCAGGGCTTGCAGCATGTGTCTTTATGGAGATCTCTATCTATCTATCTATCTATGTGAGTGTCCTAATAACCTCTAGGTTACTGGCTTCTCCAGAGTAGCCTTAGAACACTTGTTTCATCCTCATAGAAAGAGGGAAATTTCTGAATTTTTGGCAGGGTAGTAAAACCACCCAGCTACAGTCTCAAGGCATGCACCCTCTCTCCATGGGAGGTGAGCAATCACGCTCCACACTGTTCCCTCAGGTACTGGCCCCGCTCCACGGGCTGATAAGGAGGGATAATAGGTCTATGGCTCCACCTCCTTCTTTGCCTTTTTGACATCCTGCTCCCCAAATCTGAGTGACAACAAAGGCTAGTGCCATAGTTTTCGGGCTGCCTAGGACACCCACATGGCAGCCTGTCAGGTCCTGTATGGATGCCAAGGCTCAGCTAGGAGCAGATCCTCACAACACAGACAGCTTTGGAGACTCAAAAGCATTCGCTTTCTTTTCCAGCCACTGGTAGCATCGCCTGGGGTTACCTGAATTACTCCATGGTCCAAAGTTTCCTTCCTACCCTGCTGTCCCTCTCCTGCATGACAATTTCCCCTGTGGGTACAAGCCAAACCTCACCTGGTGGAGGGGTGGGAAGGAGGGGGAAATTAAACAGACGTTGAGAAGGCTCACACAAAGCGGAAAGATAATGACTGCTCCAGCCAGTGCTGGCAATCACTGCGCAAACTTCCCACGCAGTGCTGCCAACGGAGCTCGCTCCTGACTGCGACACACCTGCTTGCTGCGAGCTCCGCTTCTCCGTGCCAGGGCTGCCCACTGCACCGACCGCCTGCCACTGCGCTGCTCCGCACTCCCAGACAAGGGCGTGCGGTGCAGGGGGTTCAAACAGCCCCGTTCGCTCCACCTTTACGCGCAAAGAGCTGTATTTAGACCTATGCTCTCAGTCCTGGTGTAGCAACCCACCCCCCACATCCTTACGGCGTGTGTACATGCTATGTACCAAACCAGGAAGTCACACTTTTCTGTCTGTAGAATCCTCTGCGTGGCTTGCAGAACATCACTGAGCTCATTTTAGGAGAATTTGTTGCTGGAAGATGATTTTCAGTGAATGTTTTATTAATCAACACATGCCAAATCATATCTGCAGGGAAAAAAAAAATACTAAAAGAAACCCAAACAAAAATAATAGAACAATTATTGCTTGAAGATTCTGATTGTCTATAAATTACAACTCTGTTCAGCTCTGTGACAATTTATGTTTTCATTTATGAAACCATTCTTGTTATTAGCTTTCAATCTTGTTTACGGGGGGGAGTAAGAATACACCAAGCAGGCAAATAATTTTAAACCACGTCTTGAAAACCTAGGGTTATAGCACACAGGACATGTTTATTACCACTGTTTTAGAGCACATGATAAGTTTAAAATGGGGCCCTATTTCAAAAGGCAGGGGTTGGTTAGGACAAGACAACTTACTGTGACCGCAGTTCCTAATGTAAAAGTGTCAATGTGCTTGGTATATTCATAATGTGTTTGTTCTCATTACAGTTTTCAATTTGTCAGTGCTTTACTGGCATGCAACCACAGAGCGTAGACTGCTATTGCTGGTTAACCTTGTTACTGCAGACAAGTTACAAGTCCTGACAAGAGTTTGATAACTGTGCCTACTTATTTTAAGCTATACGTGAGGAAAGGGTAGGAGGTTCAAAGTAAGTTATGTTTTCCTGTGCGAGTCCCCATATGATCACTCAAAGTTACTGTAAATATAAAAGCAGAAGTGCCTGATTGCCATTTTGTCACTATGACACTAGACAAGAAGGTAATCGAAAAACAGAATCAAACATGAGGCTGAAGTTACGTAAGTGTGAAACCCTGGAGCCCCAATCCTCTAAAGCAATTCCGTGGATTTAGTCACCTGTACAGGTGTTTGCAGGCTGGAGGACTCGTTCACTTGCAAATAATCTTTCCTGGAATCTATATCCCAGAAGAAACAGTAGCCAAACAGGTAAGGAGTGGAAATTACTATTTCTTATGGAAAAAATATGTTTTTCTCCTCCTCCTCCTTCTACTCCTCCTCCTCCTCCTCCTCTTCCTCTTTCTCCTCCTCCTCCTCCTCCTCCTCTTCCTCTTGACATGTTTACTGCCTATTCATCTGCCTCAGCCCCTTGCTGTATCCTATTGTAGACTTTGATTATGAACTTGCTGGGTCAGAATAATCATTTTCCCATTACTTTAACAAAAACAAAGCAGCTTGCAAAAAGACCCATCATCCAGCCCTGATCCTTGACTGAGGCCACATATCACTGCTGGAATGTAAATACAATCTTACTATTTGACCAAATACTTCACAGCAGTTAAATAATAAACATACAGTAGTGGATGAAAAAAAAAAGAAATTAAATGTTTAGGCAGTTCCTGGAAGCAATTTCACATATCATGGTAGATCAGAGAACACTCTTACAGCTTCCCAAAGAGAGACACCTAAATAAAATTGTTTTGATACTCAGAGACGTTGGCCATGTGGTGTTCTTCAAAAGTGAGGATTGTGGACATGCAGCCCTACAATTAAAAGGTTCATCTCCTATTTACTTTCTGTCATCTAAATCAGAAGCCCCCCAAATACTGCCAAAAAAATATTGAAAGAATAAAAAACATGACAAAATGTGAAAAAAAAAAAGGAAAAGTCATAGATCTTCAACAAGCATCTGCCAGCAGCCATTTGCACATCAATTCTGATTGTTGTCCTGCTGTGGAGAGAAGTAGTGCTGCCCTGTGTATACCTTTGGTTTGAGCGGAACTTCTTCATCATTAAGGTCCATTAGTGTTCATTAGTGTCCTACAACACGAGCAGCCGACATATGGGAGGCAGAGCAGAGAGAGGCAGGATTCTGTTTTGAAACATCATCTGACACAGCTTGGAAATCAGGTTTCTTCTGTCTAGGAGCACGCTGCCTCTGAAAAGGCAGTATCTTACACATTGCTTTATATCAATGGAGGTCCATTTTACCAGAAAGTTGAAAAAAAAAAAAAGAAAGAAAAGAAGAAAAGAAGCAGCTAAACACAGAGAGCTGTGGAGCTTCATAAAATTAAGAAAATCCTTTTCTCCTTCATGTTTTAATGCTCCCTCAAATTAGATGGAGAGAAAAGATAGTTACTGGCTTCACCCTCATCCTTCTCCACCCTATCATTTAACCACAGAAAAGACTGATTTATAACAACAGTAACTTCTGTACTATCAGACATCTACAAGTTTTTCAGTCTGCAATTTTACCTCACATGAATAGATTCTTCAGGCCTAACAGGCTTCAAAAAGTTAGAACCATTTTAATGAACTACTTCTAATGTGACTACACTTCTGAGAACATGCAGTTCTTTCAAATGTGTTTCCAAGTGAAATAACGCTTCTGAGATTTATTATAACTCGTGTGTTTTTTCCTGAAAATACAGTAGAACTATGCTTTAATTATTCTTAAGTATTTGAAAGCTGGTTATTTTAATCTTTGAAATCTGTTTTGACCCAAGCTTGGTTTAAAAAAAGAAATTAAAAAATTAAATGCAAAACTGGCCTTTTCTGCATTTGTTGTTTACAGTCCTATGGATGTTCTGCATTAGGATACTTCACCTCGGAGTAGAAATTTCCTACACCATTTCACAAACCTTCAAGATGGAACACCTATTCTTCTGATAAAATGTTGGTTTAGAAAAACCTCCTCTTTTAAGTACAGGCTCCCTGGTGCCAACTTTGCCACCTTGGTAAATATTTATAGATGAGTCACAAGCCTCTGAACAAAAGCTTTGGATTGGGAGCCTGACTGAAGCACTGATAGTAATACGCAGATTCATATTTCACTTGCTGACCTTGTATCTGCTACTGTTATGGGAAAATCAAATGCTTTTCATTATTACATTCAATTTCTGTCCTATATTTCAAGCCACGTCTAAACTGTGCTTCTTGAGGCTCATGCTGATGTGTAAACAGAATGTTTCTTTATGAATCATACGGAGATGTCAGCACCATAGGTCTTTAGTAAAGTTCACACACTCAATGAACTTAAACCTTAAGGGACTTTTTGTTGCGTCTGTGAGAGCGAAATGGCACATTTAAATTGATTCTGTTTATAACCAGTGCACAAAAGAGGCTTATTTTTATACTCTGATACACCTCGGTATCAGGAGGTGAAATATCAAGGGTAATAAGGAATAAAGGGGGTCACAGACATCCCGCTGAAACAAGTATACTTTATTGGACACAAGGTGCCATGCCAGAGTTAATCCCATTTTTAGCTCCGTGGCTGATAGTCCATAGGGACTGTGGTGTCTCCCCACAGCTATGTTACATAGTTGGCCTGCGCAATTGTCGTTGGGCAAGGAGATTTACATGGCAAGACATTGTTCTGGAAAAACATCGGTGTTTAATTAAGGTTGGGTGTTTGTTTTTTTTTTTAAACGAAGTGACAAGGAGAACTTAAGAACTGACATGAGTTCAGTCATAGGGCGTAAGGCCCGTCACCATGGGATTCTGGCCACCTATTTCACTCCAGTCATTCCCCACTTTGAAAATGCAGGCCAAGTTTTCTTAGCCTGTTTCGTCTCAGGATCAACACAGGATTCAGACCAGTGAGGTTCTCTGAAAGAAAAAAAAAGTAGTCTCAGTTGCAGTCCTCATATTGCTCTTCATGAGGCCAAGATCATTCCATGGACACCAACCCCAATTCCCTCAATCAACTGCAGAGCCAGAGATGCCAGGCTGATGATTGCTTTGTACGTCTCTGCAAAGGAACGCTGGGGACACAAATCCCAACAGAAGTTGCATTCACAAAATGAGCCCCCTACAGAAATGCAGGGAATATGCTGGAAGGAAGAGACCTTTCCCTCAGTCATGCAAGGTAAAACCACAGTGGGTATTATCCTGCAGGTCTGTGCACTACCCAGACTTTTCAGGTGTCAGAATGATATACTTCCCTCACTTATAGCAGAACAAAAAGCCACAAGATTTAAAACAAAGAACAGCGATTCTTCCTTTTTTTCCCCCAGGGTTTAGATGGTGGCAGAGAAACCCTAAAGTTAAGGGAAAACAAGACCAGGGAAATCGTGGCTAAATAATCAACATTCTTACTATTACAGTCACAACGGCTGATGGAGTGAGGGCAGGCTCCTCGTTACAAGGTGAGGTATAGAGGGCAAGGCAGAGAAGGGTTTGAGGGGACAGTAATATGCTTCTCATAATAAGGTGAGGTACAGAAGAAAAGACAGAGAAGGGTTTGAGTGGACAGTACTACAAGTGTAATGGCGTAAAAAAGTGAGTTATATTCCCATCACTGTGCAACTTGCTGACATGGTTTTAAACAGCACTACTCTTACTTAAAATGTGTTAAAACACGGTAATTAGCCTGGATTGTAGTGCAGCTTATTTTCCTAGTGTTAACAATCCAGATTGCAGGAAGAAAAACTATGAAAAACATAAACCAAGTGCAAGCCAATTTGGGAATACCTCCATGGTTTGTGGACAGACTGCCCCATTTATTGCAAAGGCATTAACTGCGACATCCTCTCGTGGTGTTTGAAAGGGTAACAAGATTACCCTGAGCAATAGCACAGTTAAGAAACTGTGCAAGAACAGGCTGATTATCAGAATCAGCACAAATATTTTATTTTCCAGACTGAAAATATTTGAAAGCAACAGGAACAAGTATCTGCTGCCAAAAAAATAAGAATAATATCACTCCAGCATGGGACTCATCAGCCAGCTCTCAAATTTGAGCCCAAACATTACTGACATTTCTTAAAAAAAAAGTTCAGTAACACGTTTTTAAAAAACTCAAACACTTCTGCAATTGCTGTTTGCATCCAGATCACAAAGAAGAAGTATCAGAACACGAAGGGAAAGGTCTGGCAGTCCTGCTGAGCAGGATGAAAACACAACAAGACCTAGAAAACTCATGAAAACAAACAACCCTTCCTGATCGTGTTTTTTTGGTGGGTTTTTTCTGCATTTCCCCAAACAAGAAATTAGGAAGACTGTTCATATATTGAGGAAATTATCCCTACAGGAGTTGAGAGATTCTTCTCAATACTGGTGATTTGGATATGGTTTTTTCCTGTTTGCTGAGGGTGTCCTCTCAAACTCACTGAAATCAAGGGTGCACGAAGGCACACTCCCCCCCCCCCCC
>Ga0065711_1008675_pt1 | contig 16823 bp, 6 predicted proteins | sample Hoacrofraction12_FD_59098 | JGI IMG/M metagenome (GOLD analysis project Ga0065711, IMG submission 59098) | Hoatzin crop microbial communities from Cojedes, Venezuela - Epithelial fraction 12 v2 (version 2) | ecosystem: Host-associated > Birds > Digestive system > Esophagus > Crop | place... | reverse complement strand
AAAAAAAAAAAAAAAAAAAAAAAAAAAGATGGCTATAAATGAACACTAGAGTCCAAGGAAACAAAACCACAGCATTAGTGAGGGCAGGAGACTCAGCACTGCAGCAAGCCTTGCTATTGTTACATTTCTTGTAGCAAGGGAGAGTAGCGGAGGAGGAGAGGGATGCATCTTTCTAGATGTTTACAAGGAGCTTTTGTCAAGCAGAGCAGCACAGAAGAAAGCACAGAGACAGTCTGCTTCAATGGCTCATGCTGAGCTCATGGATGCTGGTATCACTGCCCACTGTTCAAAACCCCATATCTGAAAAATTCTGCCAGTTCTGAAGCCAAACGCTTAGACTCTTACACAGGCAAAAATACCACTGAATAAGCACAGCATTTGCCAGAAGAGAGAATGAGTAAAGGCTGAGCAAGACCCTCCGGTGTTATAGCCTAACTTTTAGAAAAGATTCCTTTTTAAGGAATCTTGGGACATTTAATACAATTTGGCTCTGTTGAAAAAAACAACCACACTTTCGGGTCTTTAAAGTCTTACTGTTTAGCAGGAGATTGATTCTTGAATATTCATTATCTTCCTGAATTGGAATGAATGTTGGAAAATGACAAATCTGGAGATGTCAGAAACAGGGAAAACAGCCAGATTTCCTCTGTGTGAAACATATGTGCTAGATTTGTTGAAAAATGAGGAGAAAGAAATTCTTTACATTACAGCACATAGGTAGCTATTTACAAATATAAAACTCAAGCTGAGATCTTTGCCTTTCCTGCAGTTTATTCGTTGAGATCAACTCAGGCATTAATTACATAAATGACCCTGCCACTAACAGCCATGTGCAGGAACACAAGCTGCAGAGATCGTCCTCCATTTGGGAAGACAGGAATCTGGCCTTTAGGAAGCTTCTGACTGCAGTCAGCTATTGATATTTGTTACTGTTGGATGTATACAGCAGTTATTTAAACTACATTAGTGTTAAATTAAGATATCTGCTCTTCATGGGGATGAACAATACAGACAATAGCCATAAACAGAATCACAAAATGTTCGGGGTTGGAAGGGACCTCTGTGGGTCATCTAGCACAACCCCCTGCCGAAGCAGGGTCACCTACAGCAGGCTGCACAGGACCGCGTCCAGGTGGGTCTGGAATATCTCCAGAGAAGGAGACTCCACAACCTCCCTGGGCAGCCTGGGCCAGTGTTCCGTCACCCTCAGAGTGAAGAAGTTCTTCCTCATGTTCAGATGGAACTTCCTCTGCTTCAGTTTGTGCCCGTTGCCCCTTGTCCTGTCGCTGGGCACCACTGAAAAGAGTTTGGCCCCATCCTCCAGACAACCACCTTGAGATATTTATAAGCACAGGAAATTTCTAAGATAAGATATTTATAAACACAGGAAAACTGTTTGTTATACTTGGAGAGGCAGCTTTCTGAAGGTGTTCTATAGCCTGAGAGACTGGAAAGGTCATACCTGCCCTTACAACAGAAGGCTCAAACTACTGGCGTGGTTTTGGGTTTTTTTTAAACTTCCAGAAACCAGATTCTTAAGGATCAGCTGCCAAGGATAAACTTTGGAAAGGGTGTTGAATGGATCTCCTCTTCAAACACAAAAACATAAGTGACAAAAATAAAGCAAACTTTTGAAGGGAAGGGAAACAGTATGTGGTGCTGATGAGAATGCTGGGAAATGAGACAACTAGGAATGAATTTCCTCATACTCTACATTTGGCTTGTATGCAAGGTTTCAGCTTGCAGGTGTGGCTTCTGTAGACTTTTTCTCAAGGTAAAGCACTTTCTGAGTCTGTTCACAATTACTGTGAAAAAGTCAGTAACATCACCTTCAAACAAAGCAACATAAAGAAGGTGAGACAAGCTTTGGAAATATTTGATGGAGACAAGCAATATAAAGGCAAATCAGATCCAAGAGGCCTAATCCAAAGCAACCTGCAATAAGAGGAAATTTCTTTTTACCTGAGTATGATTAGAATGATCCAAATAATTTTTCAAAGGTGTATACTTAGGGGAAAAGGGAAAATGCAACTCTACTGTAAAGTCAAGCTGTATGGAACATTTCTGAGCAGCTCTTTTGCAGCTCTTTTTTTGCAGGTTTCCTTGCAAAAGTTGCTTTGAGGAGTAAGGGCTCTTTCTTTCCAGCCTGTTTTTTTTTTTACGTCATGTACTAATAAGTAGCAGTGCCGATATTTCTGTGAATTTGAATGTTTTTGTGTGCGTTTCTTCCAATTCTTTTGCTCCTAAAAGGGGGAAGGCAGGTCAAACATAAATATTTTGACCAAATTTAAACACATCTTTTTTCACCCTCAAAACTTCTAGCATTCTGCATACTACTATGGACAAATACATATTTCTGCCTTAGTTTGATTTCTACTAAACACTGTGGTTCAAGTTTATGTTCATATGGAAAGGTCATAAAAGATAGGAAAAGGCAGAGTTCATATAAGTAGAGATTACGTATATCACTCAAAATTAGGTTTGCATATCTTTTGTTGCTGCACAGTAAGACAGAATGGCTTAGGGCGGAGAGCCCAAAAGTCAAGCAGCATAACAACTGCAGGGGGATTGGAAGTAAATTGCTTCTTCATTTGAAAAAAACCCAAACCAAAACACCAAATATCACCTAAAACAAATCAAACCCCCCAAACCCCAGCCCAAAGCAAACAATACCCAAGGTACAGATTTTTGACTGTTTTTAAAGTACTTTGAGATCTGTTGCTAGAAAGCTGCATCCAAAGACTATATACTATAATTAAAGCAGATACAGTAGGGTCTTATATTTGTTGTTACACTGATTTTCAAAGGAACATCCAGTTCCCAAATTTAAAATCTGTTGATATTTTTCATACATACTAACAAATTTCATTTAAGATCACTGATTAGTGAAACAAGAATCTCCCATGACATGTTCTGCACAGAGCATTGCTTATGTAAAGACAGACAGACGAACTGAGAGTAATCTGAACTTCTTTATCCAAATTGTAGGTATGTAGGACTAGAAGCATTCAGACACGGTCTTCACATTCAAAAAGTGCATAACTTTTACACTGCTTAAGATAGTCCATATTTTGTATTGCAGTTTTAAATGAAGGTATTTATGAGAAAGAAAAGACTGGCATTCCTTATTTCTTATAAAATGAATTATCTTATGCATTGTAATTATTCTGATTGGAGGACTGAGTTCTGGAATAGCCTGTCTCCCTTCCTTGGGCATTCCAATTATCTGTAGGAAAAAGGACATGGGTGTTTTAAAGGAGATATGTTTAGGTTCTGCTAAAATACCATGACAACCTTCAGAATTATTCACTTTCAAAGCTTTTCCATTATAATCTGTAAAGAAACATCAAATATTTCATACTATTATGGCAGAAAATGAAAAGTGTTCCATTTCATGCTTAATTTATTTTGTAATTATAAATCTGTTGGTAAACAGTACCATAATAGGTTTTGCTTTGTGCCTGTTTATGCTTTTGAACTATTTGAGTTTTAATATGTTTTCAATACAAACAACATGATAATAACTGTTCTTGGAAATGACTGGCTAGAAGGGTTGATCATCAAGTCAATTTTAGAATTCATTACATACACCTGCTAGTAAGGGACATTAAAAAAACAGAAAACAGTCTGGCAGTTTTTAAACTGCAGAACAGAAGTAAACATTTATAACTAGAACAATTTAATATTAATTCTCCTATAACGATAGTCTTTTCAGAAAAATCAGAAGGACAGTTTTCAGTTAAAACCACTTCTTGTATAAAAATGTTAAACTAGCATAGAGTTAACATCTTACAAATACATGGTCTCATATTTTACTATAGTCTCTCTGATGTACTCCTGAAAACAAAGAGTTTTAGCTTTCTTCTGACATATGAGTGAGTACTTTAGCTTTCTGTTGCTCTTTTTGGATCTTCACAACCACTTAAAATAGTGGCTGTTGGTATTTAAACATACATATTACAAAACTGAAAGCAATTGAATTCATTAACAGACAGCCCATACTGTATTTCAGAAGAGCATCTTTCATTCCACTTCATTGTGGCAGTACGTTATTCTCCTTAAAGCAGGAGTAAGCACTGTCCATATGACTATATGCAAGTTGATTATCAAAAGAGCCTTCCTACTTATATATGCAAAATATACGTATAATTAAAAATACATTTTGAAAAATAGTTTCTCTTCTATGAGTCTTTGCTCATGTCCACATTCAGTCTTTATTGACCCAAGTATCATGTCCTCTAACATTTCTAGTACAGAATAGTACTCTGTAATTTCACATTTGCCAAGTTGTTAACAGCTTCACCATCAGCCCCCACAAAGGCTATGGATTTGCAGAACAGACAGATACCGCAACTTATATACCAGCAGAAACAAGCGTAAATATTTGCAGATCAGGGAGTCCATAGTTCAGTGACAACATTAGGAAATACAGGGGGCTGTATATGTGATAAGTAGTTCGGTTTATATGGCGTCACATGCAAATTCACCCAGTTTGGTATTTAAGCTTGGGTGAAGAAGAAAGTTCAAGCAGCCAACTCCTTTCCACCATTAAATAGTTTATCAGCACAACTGCACAACAGACTCTAAGGCTCTTCTGTTGCTGCACCCTGAGTGAAAAAGGAAAGCCTACTACACTGTACTTAAGTAGAGTGGTTACCCTTTCTGCGACAGTGACTATGTTATGAATACCAATTTAAAGACTAGTTTAGGTAGGTGTTTATGAAGTAGAGTGAGCACTGTGGCAGTTTCTCACTGAAGTCTGTCAAGACTACATAATCCTGAAGATATGCTTTTAGTAAAGGAGATAGATGTTAGTTGTCACTCAAATCAAAACATCAGCTGCATAGAGCGATTCTAACCCCATATGGGAACTCCCTTGTAGTCCTCCCTCTCCCAACAAATCTGGTCCTAAAAAAACAGTCAGAAAGTGACTGCATAATTTTGTAGTGAAATATACATTTAAAGTAGTCTGTAATAACAAGAAGAGAGTGCACAGATGTGTAGATAAAGAACTTGAAGTCAAAATTCGAGGGAGAAACTAAGGTACTTTTTACAAAAGCACATTGCCCACAAGTTTAAAAAAAGTCTTAAAAATATTGTGCTTGATTTTTTAACAGAATATTTTATAGAAAATTATTTAATAAGTAAGCTTTCTGTATTTACATCTTTCTATACTCACTGTAGTGGTAAATACCTTTATTGTATATTGGTACCTTTCAATACACAAACATCTGGCTTTATTTGTCAGGTTCCAGTAAGTATTCTCCACCTTCTGTAAAGTTTTAAAATCGGTTAAGAGAATGCTTTAGTTTTCATTTTGTTTCTTGGAAGTATTATTATACCTTTTGATGTCATAACTATTTCAGAGTTCAAAACAGTTTTATGCGACTAAGTTCTGTTATCTAGACTAAGGAAAAAAACAGCTATTGATAAGATCAAAAGTATATGTATTTTCATGTCATCCTTGTGCAGTGTGGCAGAAGACTGAAGTCTGAGAGCTTAATTGTTATTCTAGGGTATGATTAAATGATTTTCTCTTAATACAGTTTACTAACATAATATTTATCAAAATACTATTCCACTTATAACAATAGAAATAAAAAAAACTTATATAACTGCAAAACTTATGCATGAGCACATTGTTGTACCAAATAATCCTACTATTTTAGATGAAGCCAACATTGCTTTGACTTTCCTCATGAAGTCCAAAACTTTTCATCATTAACTCCATAGATTTTTCTCACCAAGAAGTGATTACCCATTATTCAAAATTCATTATTCTCCTGAAAAAAAACAACTACAAAACCCCAAAAGCTTCCGCCTGAATTACAGTTTAAGTAATGGAAGCAAGAGTAGAATGGAAGAAGGGAAAGGTTTTGAAAGCATAATGGGCAAGTCAGTGTTGAAACTCAGTGACAGTGGAGCTCCTGTTTTCTTTTGTATTTAATCCCATCCTTTCACGAACTGCAAACAGAGCAGTTCTAAAAACAGCTGATAGCATAATTTGCCCACAGAAATAACAAACACATCTAGTGGTTATGCCTATATGTATTTATCTGCATGTGTATATACAAACAAAAGCAATTAAAGGAAAAAGGCTATTTTACTGGATAATTTATTTGCAGCAAATCATTCCACTAACTCCTTATAAAGTTATTAATGCAATTCTAAATTATGTATTAATAAAATATGCAAAGAACACACATGCTTTCTCTGTGTTTACACAGGGATCCTGATGCAGGACTCACAGCTTTACTTCTGTAATATCTTTTCCTTTGCTCTCTTCATAAGAATAGATTTACTTCTAAAAATGTTCATGGAACTGTCATTACACTATGGAACTAACATTAACAAATTTTTTTCCATACAGTTATAAGGAAAATTTCTTGGTATACTATGTTTACCGCTGTATTTTCAAGAAAGGAACCAAACCTTTGATCAGTGGAAATGCTGGGAATGATACTAAGAAAAAAAATAATAATTATATATCTCCATAATGGCAAATTATGCCAGTGGGACTACAGGAAATAATAAGAAGCTGAAGATGACACCAGTAGATTAGGTACTGCAAACCTGAAAACATTCTTCCCCTGGAAATGGGAAAATCATGCATCAAGCAAATTGTTTTTAATATCAGTATAACACACTACCTTAAATCAAATTTCAGAAACCAATTATCTCTGTGTGGGTCTACTTTAGCTACATAGTTAATATTTCAAAGCTTTCTGACTTCACAGGTATCATCTGGGCATCTGGTTGCCAACCTGGGGCTTACACTGGAGCTACGGAGACTCTGTAATATCTGGAATCTCTACAGATGTCACAAGAGCAAGACAGAAATGCACTGCTGCTTCCAGACCTAACACACACTGATTTGTTGGCACATGCTCAGAAGATCATTTGAAATTATGGAACTAAAAATTGGCCCTCTCAACTTGTAAAAACATTGGGATCAGTAAACCAAAAGTCTACTGTGCCTTTGAAAATTCTGGGATTTCTAAAATGTAAGCGTGGCTTTCCAAGACCTGCAATCTTGATTCCTCAGACAGCACACTGCTAAACTGAAATACCACGTTCCATTTGCACAAGAATCTGGATGCTTAAGCTTATCATTAAATAAAATGTGAGTTATAAATTTTGTATGTCTTTGGGCAACACAAACCTCACAGATTGTATCTTACTATGGGACTGTATGATCAAACTGTATACAATATTGCAACTGGATAGACTGAGAAAGGCTCTAAGTTTACTCTCCCTGTATCGTCCAAATAGAAGGTCATTTTAAAATCCTTTAGGCTGTCCATTTTGAATGATTTTGTCATGAGAAATTAATTTGCAGTTTTATGGACTTTGCAGAAATGATAGATCTCTAAAGACTTTTTGAGGAGTGAATAATGAACTTTGTCAGCCTTCTCCACACTCTGAATGATTTCGTTTCCTGAATAAGTGAGGCAAGTGGTGGTCTTATCTCTACACTGAGGTCAAATGACTTCTGATTGGAAGCAGCAAAAATAAAAGACAAAAACTTCCACTTTCTAACATGGAAGAACACAGTGTAAGACCCCCACCACTGATTCTTGTACAGGAGCGCAGTTCGATCTTCATGTCTTGAGCTATAATTCTTCAGAAATATACACAGTGGATCTTTGCTAGAATCTGGCAATGCAAAGTAAGACGTTTATTTCCTCTTCACACTGAAGAAATATGATGTTTGAGATCTAAAGGGTATTAATTGTCTTCATGTTTTGAAGCAATCCCAGAATCAAGTTTTCAGTTTTTGAAATACAACCTTGTCTTTAGCATTGAAGACTTGATATACTGTAAAGACTATCATCTGGAGATACTTTTTTTCATTTCATCCTAGTATTTCCTACAGTAAATCCTCTGCATCAATGCAAAGCAAATAAAAGAATTTATATGTCTCTGACATAGAGCAATGCTTTGGGGAATTTGATGGTCATAATAAGAACTAAATCCATGGCACTGGATTTAGTTCAGTAATAGGTAAAAACCTGAATAGCTTTGATCGTTCAGAGGTGTTATCCTAAATCAAAATCAGCAGACAGCATGACCTAGGCTAACATCTGTCTATATATGTATTCATACCTTCATCAAAATTTTGCTCTTTCCATTTCCCACTTTACAGCTCTAAAAGTCACCTGTTCTGCATGTTACACTCTATCCATGTTGCCCCAGTACCATCATGCATTATAAATTCCATGATTCTTTAGAATACATGAATTTATAACCTCACTTTTGTCCCAGAACCAGCTACATTTTGATGAATGAGATATCAGACTAGATAGGTAAATAGAAAAAGGGTGAAGGATGTAAGCTTTCAATGTATAATTTATTATAAGCGCTGCAAAATACCAGTGCTGAGAGAAAACAAATTATTGGCCTCTCATGCGGTGACCATGAGAAGGTGATAAATATTTCATTATATAGTACTCATCAGACATTTGAATAGCTCATCTGTCCTATTTATGCCAGCTAAAATGAATTCAACCTATCAGTGGCAAATGTATATTTAATGTTTCTCTTTACCTTCTGTGGAAAAGGCAGCTAAAAAGTCCATCTTCCACAAGAATTACATTATTCATCTCATTACATACTGTAAACTGTTTATTCTTGAATAGGCTTTTCCTGTTAAAACCAGCCCTTTACATCTTAAGGAAATTTTATCTCCAAAAGCTCATTTTAGTTACTACGAAGCAGAAGTTACCACAGTTGTTGTTGTTCTCTATGCTGTGAAAACATGGCATTTTGATAGAAAAACACCTATCGGATACTAAACTTTAAAAACATTTGGAGACATCCATGGGGACTTACTCCTTTGGAAAAGAAAAGCCAACCTAGATAACACCATTAAAGCTTCTAAAAGGCCTCCTTATATGGATAAATTGCATCACATTTGCAACATGTATAAGCATAGGTCTGGCACAAGTAGAATTGAATTAACCATTCTTTCCTTCTGACTGGTTCCTATATTTCAGAACAATTTAGGGTTAGAAACCAGCTCTAACTAGATGCAGTTAGTTCCTGATGGTGAATGAATCGTGATATTCAGGGATATAGGGAATCGTGAATCGTGATATTCAGGGATACAGGGCCTCGGTTCTCCTACTAAACATTTCAAGTTCTCACATCTGTATAATACCATAATTTTTAAACTGTGCCAATTAAACAGCCAAGAAATAAGATATGAGAAATCTGTGATATAGAGGTACCTCATAATCTTAGGATTCAGATAGTGTCACAATAAAAGGACCACCCTTCTTCTCCTGTTGACTACAACAGAATTCCACAAGGTCCCCAAGAACTCTGTAACAGTACTTTCTTAAGTGGCCATGTCATCAGCAGTCAGTTGATTTGAATTTTATACCTTCTACTACTTCTTAGAAACTCTACCTTGAAAATATGCCCTGCATAAAAGCCATGCTTTTGAGGAAGCTCGTAAGTGAAAACACAATCATGTTTTTAAAATATTGCAGTGTTAGCCTTTCACCTTTTTGGAATTTCAGTTCGGGATAGATATGAAAAGAAAACAGAGATCTTGAACTAGCACCTGTTAGCAGTGGAGCTTGCAGCATGACTACAATATACAAAAAGAGTCCCTCTATCCAGTGACACGACTAAGATTTACGCAGTAGCTGAAAGACAAGGCACAGACACGCACGTGCACTCTTTCCTATGCAGATATTTCTATGGGAAGCTTGGTGGTCGCCACCATGTTCAGTCTCAGGTAGGTTTACAGAATTTTTAACATACTTTTCTCAACAGCCCTGATGTGAAAATGGTTATAGGATACTTCTGGGAATCTGAAAATAAGGTTGAAAACCTATGTGCCAAACCTCCGACATAAAATTTGGCTCTAAGAGCACATGAGGAATGGCAACCTCTGGATATGTAACTTTGTCACTGATTTTAAAAAACAAATAAACATACAACTCATACAGGAAAGAGGTCATAATTCCAAGTGGCCTTTTGTAAGAAATACAAGCTTGAAAATCAGCAATTACCTGAAGAAAAAAGGCTCATGACAGTTGAATTCTTACCTGTTAACTCTGAAGACTGTATATGTTTATTTTCTGACTGAGAACAGAACTTTCAGAGATATTTAGGAAATCCAGTAGGGGCATGAAGTTATAAAAACCTATTACAACTCACTCATAAGAATAAGTAACTGGAAGCCACTATTACAACGCCTCAGCTAACCTCTTTGGAACATGACAAATACTGTAAACATTCACTTTACATTGTCCTTGTTATTCTTGACTCCAAGTACTGTCAGCTTGAGGTCCTATTACAACCCCAAAAATAAGATCAAGAAATTTTAAAGTTCTGGTGCTATGTTTCAGTTTACTTTCCAGAGTTTACCTCTTATTGCAGTCATTAGGACTGTTGGCCATACTGTTCCTAATCCTAAATATAACCCTATATTTAACATGGGCTTCAGATGCCACTACGAATCAGAAATCAAGGCTAAAGAGTTCAAAAGGCGTTTGTGTCAACTCCCAGTTTACCCTTCTGGAACTCCCTGAATATCACGATTCATTCACCATCAGGAACTAACTGCATCTAGTTAGAGCTGGTTTCTAACCCTAAATTGTTCTGAAATATAGGAACCAGTCAGAAGGAAAGAATGGTTAATTCAGTTCTACTTGTGCCAGACCTATGCTTATACATTTGGATCTTGCTGGATACTGCACTTATTCTGACATACAGGCTCTACTTTTCCTAATCCTGTCTTTATTCTGGACTTAACATTAAGCTTTAGCCCCACTACTATCTAGAGAATTTTATAAGGAATTCAAAGCCACTTATCTCTCTAGAACTTTGCTAATACTGCCTGCATTGAGCTTCCACACATAGTTCTTTTCCTGGCTTTATCCCTAGAGATGGAATGGGCAGGGAAACATGAAGAATTGAGAGTCCTGAAAATACAACTACCAACAGCTGTTTCAAGATTAGCTTTTGGGTTCAGAAACGGGGAATTCCTTTCATTTCTATACATCTCTGATATCCTTTGACTTACATTGCTTATAATCATCCCTCTGTTGCCATGGTGCATATCAGGCTCGCAATACTGAACAGGCTTACTGTCTCTACAATGACAATAACAAAGAACACAGATGGCCACTGCTATTATTTCCACTCCCTCAGTGTGTCCTTGTGCACTTAACGGGGTCTGGAAAATGTCTGTGTTACTCCACCCCTGCAATATTGACCACCTCAAAAGCTGTTGGAGCACCAATAACAATGTACAAAAATTTCTACCTCCAAGTAACAAAAACATAAGAGCTCTTACATCAGAGACAGAAGGTCCTATTAAGGATATTGAAATGCAAAAAATAGGAAAAATAAGCTTTGATAACAAACACGTGCTTAGATGAAGCAAATTCAGAGAGTCAACAGTAACCTGGGGCTGTTGACAGGGGCTCAGTTCCCTAGTCCTTATTTGAATAAAACCACCATTAAGACCATGAGAAGGTTAGCATGAAAAAAAGTAAAAAAGATAGCACTGTGCCAAAAATCATCAGCTGCTAAATGAGCTGATTCATCAAAACACAGCAGAGAATACTTCATGTTTTCATGCTCCCTATATCCCAATGAAACTTTCTATATTTCTGAGACTTTTCAAAGGCATTCTGTCTTAGCTGTATCTGGGAATAGGTTTCTCTGGTGGAGGCAGAGTATTTTGAACACTAGTAAGCAATGAATTTCTATCAAGCCTGAAGGATGAGGTTACTAAATTATTATTGCCAACCAAGCAACTTTGAAGTGTCAAAATATTTTTGTGGTTGACCAAATATTTAAATATCAGAACAGCTTAATTTTAAAACCTGATTTTGATATTATGTAGAATTTTTACCTTAGTGTTTTGTGTATGAACACTCTAGTTCTGCTCCTCTGCATTTTCCAATGGACCCTAGCATTAGCACTGTCTCCTCTTCTTGTACACTGTATTTTGTGGATGAAAGCATAGGTGTTTCAGCTTCCAGTGAAGTTAATATTAATGTCAATGCCAGTAAAATCAATAATCAAAGCTCAATTTAAAAGTTTTCTTTAAACACTGCAGAATTAGTTTCCATGTGCCTTCTGCGTAAACACACCAATTTTCAGGACAAGCCAAATTCCAAGGCTGCTTTTAAAGCAGAATTGAACCATGGCTTTATAATGACATCTACCAGCAGCTGTAATTATATACAGGCCTGTGTTTGTCTTATAGGATTTTGGTAGACATGTAGAATCTCTCCCTTCTGAAGAGCTGTACTAGCTGGATCTTAGCAACATACTAGCTTTCTGAGAGCCTTTGTTTCAGTTTATCCTTGTGGCAATACCTTTGCTAACAGTTCAATAGGTGCCTTTTATATTTAAGGAATCTAATCAAGCTTTTACTACTCAGTTAAGCTACACCAAGACTGGACTAACAGTTTCTCTTCAGTCTATCCAAATTTGATGATTCTTGTTTCTGATTGACAACAGAAGAAAGCAAAAGAGAGGCGAACAGTCTGAGGTTTTCTTTAATATGCAAAACAGAGACATTATATCCACTATTTACAGTAGAATTTATGATAGAAAAAAGTGGTTTTGAAAGTTATTTTCCTTAAGGAATTTATTTTGCTTCTGATGTCCCATTGTTTTGCATTTATTAGCAAGTGATTTATGAAGGAAAGCAGTTAAATATTAGAAGTTCTATATTTTTATAGTTCATTTTTTCTCAACAATTCCATATATGCTTTTGCTCTATTATGAATTGAGCTCTGTATTCAGTAATCATTCTTTATGACAACCTAAATATGTACTGCATTATTTGTGAATTAGAGAGCAATTTATTTAGGAATCTCAGAAAACTACTTTTCTTCTAGGTGCTATTTTACAGTCTATCCATTTCCTCTTTTATCTATGATTGCCTCTTCTATGTCACATAAGCCTTAAGAAATATTTCATACAGAGGCGAATTGCAGGATTACAAAAAAAAAGTTTCAAGAAAAGATCCAGCTTTGTAGCCAGAAGGAGAATAAATGCTCTATGAATACTAGGCAATAGCTGAGGAAAAAACCAGGATGTTTTCCAGGGCCACTATTAGGGACTGTATAAAAATACATAGACGACACGATGCCTGCAAGCACACAAGCCTGGATCTGACAATCATTTCTAAGTTTCTACTTCAGTACGAAGCAGGATCGCCCCAGCATCCTCCTAAAACATCTGTCCGGAATTTCCACAGTGAGAGATACTTTTCCTATGTATCAGAAGACTTCACCTGACCCTAAAGTATTCTTTCAGTTGGATTTTGTGAAAGCTCCTCCTCACATATTGAACTTCAGCAAGTATTAAAGGCTCAGTTCAAGGCTCGTGTTTCCACTGACATCTGATGCATAAGTTTAAATACAATATGGCTACAAAAAGAAAATTCACATTACGCAACAAGAAACCCTTCGCGAGCTACATCATACACACACAGCCGCTAAAGAGAAAAATATTTTTGCTACACGTTTAATGTGCTAATGTGAAGCAAAGTAAGTAATTAACGCTCAGAGTTGAGATAATGATTTAGCAGTTCTTTTTCATGTGTAACCCCGGTGCCAAAAAGGCCAGCTGAGTTTCTATTGCCTTCTCCTACCTAACTCTAATGAACAGCGCATACAGAGAGAAAGAAAACAAAGGTTTTTCTAGCTCCTCATTAAGACTTAAGGTGAGTTTTACCTTTTCAAGAGTCTGGACAAAAATCTTTGGCAGAAGGCTTTATTAATCTGGAATTAAGGTTAACTTCACCTTTTGCCTCTATTCCAAATCTGCAAATTTTACAAAACAGTTTGTATAAAAAGTACAGAAATGCAACATATGCAGAAGACAATCCACTGGAAGGAGCAAAGACTTCTCTCCAGCTGGTCTTGTGCTAAAAACTAATCCATCTGAAAGTTAGGGGCACTGTACTCATCCTGGCTGCTAGCCACTGGAATACTCTGCCTGAAGCTCTTTTCCTCCCCCTTGCGATATCCCATCCACTGGCTGAATGCTGGTTTTGCACAACTCCTCAACACTTCCCCTCCACAGGGACACTCCCCAGCTGGCCTCTTACACCAGCTCACAGCTTCTTCTGAGTTATTCCAGGAGCTTAAAGAGCCAGGACAACGTCTTTTGTCTGTACTTTGACTCACGTTCCAGCATGTGCCAGGTCAGAGATTAATAAGAATTTGATTTTTCTTCAGTCACATAAAACTTCCTGTGACCACGACACATACACTGGCAAATGGCTGTGGATCTAATGGATTCATAGTAACTCATTTACAATTCGGCTATGAGAAAGAGCTGGTTGTAGACCTGAAATAACAAGCTTAACTTAACTCAGCAGTAATATAAATGACAGGCTGAACTAAGTGATGGTCCAAAGCATGAAAGCAGGTGCATCACATTAACATCCAGCAGGAAAACTGAATTAAGGCAATTAACATAAGGGGATGCAGTGGGGAGGCAGATGGACTGACTGACAGAAAAGGGCAAAACACAATAGGCATCAAATTAGCTTCTCTCTGGATTATGAGAATCTAGGGCATGACAACCACATCATGAACATTATCCTCATCTCAAGCAACCCAAAGAGCAAAGTTTTCTCCCGCAAAAGTACCTGTTTAGTAGGGAGGATGTGTTTGCTGTTATAAAGGTGCTACAAAGGTCTAACACACTCATGAAGACTGGTGTGCGTAGACTCTACTGGAACCTTGTTTAATATGTCAGGAATCCATTTTTTTAAGCTTATAACCAAGTTACAAACACATTTACCAAAAACTTTGACCTATGACTCCCATGTATGTTTTTGGAGTCAAACGTTTATACGGGCTCCTCAGTGACATTTAATTGGAAGTCTGGATGGTACGTTCAGCCTCATGTCAGCAAAATGCCTTGGGTAAACAGCAGAAAGCAAACTTCAATGGGTTTATTTACGACACAGTTAATAACTTGGGTGAACTATTTGTCTTAAGTCTAATATTTATTTTGGCAGAAAACTTGGTACACATGCTTTATTCTTTTTGACTCTCATATGTACGTAAATTATAGAAATATCCATTGACAAATAGCAAAGTTCAGAACCTTTTGCTGAAAACAAACACTGCTCTATTGCCTTTGTATCAAAATGTTACTAAGCACTGAATTCACTCAATAGAAAACAAAAGGTTTTCTTACTGTCTCATACTTGTATCCTTCACTTCTTTTAAACAAACAGTTACACTCTGAAGAGAACATGTACCATACTGAATTACTTTATTTTCAATAAAATCCAGCAGTGGTACCATAGTAACTGTCTTCACCATGATTAATGTAGGAAACATTTGGAAAGCATGTTATTATTATTCTAAACTACATTTTGCTTGAATTAATTTTTATGCATTGTTACTAAGATATAAAGAGTTCTGAATTGATAATTGTAACATTCATACTTGTGAGATAAGATGAGATTCGAAGAACAAGTACATGTTGCTCAAAGGTTTTTAGTTTGAGAATCTGCAAATTAAAGAAAAAGGGAGCAACATATTGTAAAAACTCAGTCTACATGCTATCAAACCAAAATATTATAGTGCTAATGACATCCTTAGTGAAACTCCAAGACTGTTATGTACTTCCAGCTTAATGTTGTAACAGAAAACAATTTTATTCTGCACTTACATGCTGTTTTCCCTCTTATCACTATTGTTAAGTGCTAAATCTTCTCTTTTCCTACAACTGTATTATCTGTTTTCCAGGCAAGGTAATGCACTTACTCATAAAGTTGTGACAGATTAAGGTGTACTGGGATTATCAATCAGATAATACACAGAGGGACCTGAGCAGCAGTTCTTGCTGTAGATTTTGCAAATTGCTTTATGACACCCTTACCTTCAGCCCATACCTTCCCTAGTAATTGTATGTCTTGCATACACAGAGAAGTATACAGATGTGATTGAAAGAAACTATGGAAAAACCATTAGACTCCCTCTCCTGTACTTTCCACAGCTGTGAACAATTGAACCTAGAGAAGATAGACCTGGAGATGGAAGGAAATAAAATTATGGGCATATCAGGGACCAGCTCTCCCCTTGTTCTCTGGTGAGAGAGGAATCAGAGAAGCAGGCACTGAAGGTCTCATAAACAGAAAAGCCCATTTGTCCAGTCTTCCCTAGTAATGACCAGACTAAGTAGCCAGAAGAAATAACTTCCCTGTTTGTAACCAGCCATAGCACAATTACAATTTCTGTGCGAGGATTAAAGCTTCAGAGAAATAAGGCAATGGATGTTGCATCTGAATTTAGCATTGCTGCACAAAATTTCCTTCCAATAGCAGTCAATTAATTTTCTGGCTACTTGTCCCACAATGGTCCTAAAATCCTAAATATCAATATCGGAAACCTGAAGTGCATCTGAGTTAAACACCTTTGATTTTGGATAACTAGCTTTAGCACAATTTTTAACTGTATCTACAGAAAATAATCAATAATTCATTTTGTATTCCAAAATACTTGTGTGGAATATTCATAGATAAATCAGGAAAAGAAAAACAAAAGAGATTTAACCCTAAACATTAATCAGTTGCTGCAAATAGTCCTCTGTAGTTTCAACTCCACTTTCTCGAACTTGGACTCTAATTATTCCATGCTTCAATATCCCAAAGGCAATTATGCATTTTTCAAAAGTTATTGGATAGTTGTGGGTAGTTAAGGCTTGGTGGTCTGAAGATGTCGCGCTGTACGGAAAGGTAGTGTCCCCCCCCCTCTCCTAATAGCCAATAGCGTTTAACCCGTGAAGTAAGCAGACGGAAATGATGCTGTAAACCTAGGCTA
>Ga0065711_1040602_pt1 | contig 16825 bp, 24 predicted proteins | sample Hoacrofraction12_FD_59098 | JGI IMG/M metagenome (GOLD analysis project Ga0065711, IMG submission 59098) | Hoatzin crop microbial communities from Cojedes, Venezuela - Epithelial fraction 12 v2 (version 2) | ecosystem: Host-associated > Birds > Digestive system > Esophagus > Crop | place... | reverse complement strand
CCCCCGCCCGCTCCCGGCACCGGCAGGGCTGGGGCAGAGCCGGGAGGGCACGGCCGGGCGCGGGCAGGGCAGCGGGACGCGGGGAGGACACGGCCAGAGCCAGGGTGGGCAGGGGCAGGACCTGCTCAGCACCCTGGCAGACCCCGGCAGGACACGGCTCAGCGCCTGCCCGCCCGGCCCCAGGGCCCCCAGCTCGGTCCCAGCCCAGCGAGAGGGGTCCCAGTCCCAGCTCCAGCTCCGCAGCCGCAACCTGGTGCCCCTTGGGCCGTTCCCCCCACGCCCAGTCTGCCCCCCCACTCCCCAAGCCTTTGGGGTGCACCCAAGGGCCCAGAATCACCCCGCTGACCCCCTGCACCCCATGCAGCCCCGTCGGCCCGAGCACCAAGCTGGGGGAGGGCTTTGGACCATCCGAAGACAGAGGCGGTGGCTGGAGCTCGTGTCCCAGGTCTCCACCACTTGCCCAAACTCTTCCCAGAGCTGTTTGGCTGCCCAGGATCCCACAGCGCCGTGTCCCCATCCGTCCTGCGCTGCCAGCCCAGCTGTCCCCGAGAGCTCTGTCACTCGGGGACAAGAACGGGACAGGGTACGACACAGGACCCGCAGGGATGGGCAGGGGCCAGGGGTGCCTCTGGGCCACCACCACCAGTAACCCCCGTGCCTCGGTTTCCCCGCTGCGGGCTGTGGGTTAGGGCGCTGCAGCAAGGGTCAGACCCACTCTGCCATGTCCCCCCCCGCAGTACTGATTCGGGGGGGATAACCCAGGACCTCCGTGGCAAGGTCCCCCCTGGGGCCCCATGGCACCAAGACCCCAGACCGTGCTGGGGGTCCTCACCACTGCTTGCCAGGGGGCATGGAGAGCGGGGAGCGCTGGAGACGAGCCATGCCGAAGGGTGCACCGCCGGGGTCCTGCTCCCCCCGGCCTCATGCGCCCCGGCACGGGCTGCACGCTCCCGGCTGCTGCTCGGTGCTGCTGACGGCAGAAGGATGATGGCAAAGGCCCCATCTTCGGTGGGCTTAGGGTACAAGCAGCGTTAGGATCTGCTGCCTGGCTCCAGCCCCCCCAGAGCCTCAGCCAGGCATAAATATTTCAGGGGGCTTGGCAGTTTTGTAATAACCAGCAACAAAGATAAACACCGGGAAGAGCAATATTTTTCCATGTGGGCTGGAGGAGTTTAATATTTTATCACTCAGAGCACAAAATATTTATGAACAATCTCGTGTCAATCACTGGCTGAGGACTAATCATGACCTTTCCAAGCCAGAGAGGACACGTCCTCACCTCGGAGGGACAGCCAGGCCTCCCCTGCCCCTTGTCCCCCCACCCCAAGCACCCCTTTGGACCACCACGTCTGACCACAGGGGTACAAGCCCTGGGCTGCCGGGGGCACCAGGGGCACCAGGGCAGGGCAGCGGCTGGGCTCTGCCAGCCAGGTGCTCTGGCCCCCAGCATTGCCCCGGGGGCACCGTGGCGGCAATGCCCAGGCTGGTCCCTCGTCCCCAGCTAGGGGACAGGGGACTGGGACCAGCATGGGCAGCCCGTCCCGCCCGCACCCCACAGCTGCAGGGCCGGGCAGGTGAGACGTCAGGGTGGCACTGCGCAGGCAGGCTGGTCCCCCCGCCGCTGGGCCTGCCACAGCCCACCAGCAGCCCAGCCACCTGGCTTTACTGGTTTCACTTCCAGCAGGTTCCCAAGAGAAGCGGGGATGCCGCCTCCCTCCAGCCCAGCGCAGCTCGCCTCGGTGGCCGCGACCCTTCCCCGCTCCCCCCCGCAGGCTGCAGCAGCTGGGGACGGTGCCCGCGGCCCCGCTGGGTTGCCTGGGCAGGGAGCAAACGCGAGCAGGGGGATGCAGAGCCCTCGGTTGGGGGGTGCGGGGGGCAGCTCACCGTCAGCCTCCACCCGCAGCCCGCTCCTCGCCTCGGGGCAGGACGGCGCGATGGGCCAAGAGGCAGTGAGCGATGCCGCCGGCCAGCAGTGAGGAAAAGCATCCACTTTATTACAGACCCCAGAAGCGCCCGCGGCAGTGTCGGGAGGACCAGCTTGACATGGGATGTTTCCATTTTTCAGCAAGGGGAAGAGAAGAGAGGAACAAACCCAACCGACCCTACTCATCGCTCTTTGGTGCTAGAAAACAGGCGGCGGTGCGGCAGAGAGAAGCTGTGGCTGAGAGGGGCACCGGCAGAGACGAGGGGGGACACCTCTGCCATCCACCACCACCCCCCCCGAGACGCCTGCGAGGAACCTGCGACGCATCTAGAGACACACAAACGGCAAATGCATTTCGCTGCCCGCCCCAGCCTGCACCTACCCCGCGCTGCTGGAGACCCCCACCCGCCTCCCAGTGTCCCCACAATGGTCCAACACCCTTTCTGCAGTGAGGGAGAGCGTGTCCCGGTGGGGATCAGCGACTGAAATCTCTTGGCTGGAGAGGAAAGAGGTGGGAAAGGTGACCGGTTCCCAGCAACTCAGACCCCGGCGGGAGGTGAGGCAGCCAGGTCTCCGCTTCACTCTTCTCCTCTCTCGGCAGCAATGGGCTCCTTGGTCCACTTGTCTGTGACCTCCTGGTTGCCCGCGTAGCCCACGTCGGGCAGCAGGCCTGGGGCTCCCTCCCCGTCCCCAGTGACCTCCAGGTCCAGCTCCTCGAAGGAGGAGCCGCTGGCTCCCGACTCGCTGTAGCTGTGCTCGCTGCGGTTGTCCGCCTCCTCCCGGCCACGGCCGGCTGGGAAGGGCAGCAGGATGGAGGTGGCCACCGAGGTGTCCCTGCTGTCAGTTGTGGCCTCAATGCTGATGGAGCTCGTCTCACTCATCGTGTCGGCCCCTGGGATGGAAAGAGAAGGGGAAGCAGTGAATGTTGCGGGAAGGAGGCGATGGGGATGGGGTGCCACAGCCTTCAAAGCCACTAGAAAGAGACGTCAGATCACAGCGCAGACCAGCTCCTACCTCTAGTCACCTCCAGTGTCTTTGAGAAGTGACTGGGCCAAGACAAGGACAAGCTCGACTTGAGCAGCTCCCTGTAATCAGGGCACGCCCAAGCTGGCACAAACAACCCTTGGCTTCCCAGCCGTGCCCTGACCTCCTGGCCGTGCCCAGACCCCACTGCTGCTCTCCATGCACACACCGAGGACTTGGCAAGCCCTTCCTTAGGGAGGATGCCCGGCCTGGGAGCTGGCGGACAACCCTGCCCCCAGCATGGCACCAGGAACGAGGCAAGGAGCGGGATGCTGTGCCACCAGGGTGATGGGGAGCTGCAGCATTGCCTGAGCACCCGAGGGGAAGGTGGCAGGCGGGCAGGTCCTCGGATGTGCCGCTGTCAGAGGCGGGTGTACGTCCAGCTTCACGCCAGGGCATCCAGAGCTGCCTTCAGCATCCCCTATAACCTGCTCCCGCTCCTGCCTGGCTCCTCCACCACCGCCGGCTCCGGCAGCAGTGCGAGGGCAGGCAGGGCAGTGGCAGACGGGAGTCGGGGGCACAGGGGACGGGGGGAGCCTTCCCAGCTCGCTCGGCAGTTCTCCACGTCAGCCGGCTGCCAGTCCACACCACAGAGCCCCCCCAGGGGCTGCCCCTGCCTGCCCGGGTGGACCCCTCAGCCCAACGCCCCCTCCTCGGATCCCTGCCTCATTAGCTCAGTCGACAACACAATTAAGGAGTCGACAACGAGACGAGCGTGTCAGATTGAGACCAGCAGCTCGGTGCTGTTGCCAGAGCAACCAGCCGGGAGACAAAACCCTCCTGTAAAACATTAATCACTGTTAATTATGACATCACAGATCCACGTGGTTAATTATGACATCACAGATCCACGTCATTGATTACAACATCGCAGATCCATGCTGCCAATTATGACAGCAGCAGCAAGCACTGGGCAGGCTCCTCCACCGCAGCCCTTCCCGCTCCGCTGTGCTCCCACCCGCCCCGCATCAGCAGGCAGCACGTGCCAGGCTCGGCCGCTTCCCGGCCCCTCTGCTCCCGGGGGTCCGTCCACACCGGGCCGGATGCCCTGGCCGAGGATCAGGCCCCGCACCAGGGGGGAAACCAGGAGGGGCCCCGCTCGGCAGCTGCACCGGCAGAGGACCGCAGCTTGCCGCCAGCGGGGCCAGGAATTGGCAAAGAGCTCGGTGACAAGCGTGGAGGGGCTCGCAGGAGGGAGAGGAGAGCCCTCTCCTCCAGGCTGGCTCCTGTCAGCGCGGCTCCGTCCCCAGCCACCGGCACCGGGCTGCCCTGGGCTCCCGCAGGCACCTCCAGCCTCGCCGGGCTCCTGCAGCCGTGGTGCCCAGGGCTGGGCTGCTTGCCCTCCTCCAGCTGCGCAGCAGCCACTCATCTCCTGGAGGAGACCTGCCTGGGAGGGAACTTTCCTTTCAAACACCCTCAAGTCCCTTTTTTTGCTGTTTTTCTTCCCAGCCTGGGCAGCTGCCAGAAGAACTGCTTGTAAATGGCAGTCCTCTGCCTTCTGAGTGGCATCATCCCATGGTCCTGCCGGCAGAGTGAGGGCTGTTTGGAGAGGACCGAGCAGCGGCAGCTGGATGAGGAGCAGTCGGGAAAGACCCACAGACGCTGAGTACCTGCTGCTTCATCCCACCTGGATGGCGTATCGGCTGCATCCCGCCCAGCCGGCGCCCGGAGCGGAGCCTGAGCCTCCAGCCTCTCACCTCGGCCATGGCACCCAACCCCTTCGGCAGCTGGCACAGGCCGAGCCCCGGGCTGCCCACCCAAGCAGTGCCTGGTGACCCCCATGAAAAGAAAAACCATTGCCTGCCAACGCGTATCGCCTCTGCTGCAGCATCAGGGAGCTCCTCGACACGGAAACTACATTTACTCTAAGTTAAAAAGGATGTTCTGCATGCTGCCAGCAAGGTGCTCGGCAAAGGGGACGGCAGCGACCTAGCAGGCGGCAGCAAGCCGGGAGGTGCCGTCCCGCCTGGCACAACCACGGCAGGGCAGTGGGTCAGCGGGGAGCCTCCAGGAAGATGGAGAGCCGCAGGGGACGGAGAGGAGTGTCCCGACCCCAAGCCTTGATGCCAACTAAAGGTTTGCAAGGTCTCTAAAGTGAAAAAAAAATCCAGTCTGGCCAAATTGGTGGTCTGAGGTGACATGGACACTTTCCCACCATGGCTTCATCACAGCTCACGTCATTCATCGTCAGGTCGCATCCCTCTGAAACCTGGGGCAAGAGCGGCCTCAACCCCCCCAAGCCGTGCCCTGCCAGCGCAGCACCCCTCTGGTGTCACCCTGGGGGCTGTTTTGGCTGCAAAGCTGTCACGTAACCCCACGCCACAAAGCAAAGCAGCTCTGGAGGAGAAGAGCAGCAGCTCAGGAAGGGGAAGATGGGGATGAAGCTGATCCACGCGCTGCTCCGAGCTGCCACCGCGGGAAAGCACCGCTGTCCCCACCCCTGGCAGCTGCCTCCCTCTCCCTCGCTCCAAGGGCGACCATCAATCGAATCCTGTTTCCTTTCAGCCAGGCACTTTTTCACTGCTCTGTCGCTTCCCATCATGTTTGAGCAGCCTCAGCTGGCAATTTTGCCCATTTCAGCAGCCTCGCTCTCCTCTGCGCAGGACCAGGCTGGCTCCAGCGCGGCCACCCAGCCTGCCCGGGGACGGATGGCCAGGGCGGGCAGGGCCGAGGGACGGTGCCGCTGCTGCTGGGGACGGTGCGGGGTCAGCCCTGGCAGGGGGGCACAGCAGGAATCCCCAGCTGTCCCAGCACAGCCCCGAGAGGCCCAGCAGGGCTCCAAGAGGGCAACCAAAGCCGTGCTGGAAGGGGACTTGCGGGCGAGCAGGGGTTCAGCTCCCATCTCACGGGCATGGAGGTTTCTGGCAGCCCTCGCACTCCCTTCTCCATACTGCCCGGGGCACCTTGTGCAGCCCTGCAGCGAGCCGCTGCCCACCCCCTGCATCCCACTTCCCAAGGCTGGCCCCTGCACCGGGAGCTGGTCCAGCACCCGGATCCAGTGTGGCTTTTCCCTCCGGCACGCAGCGAGGTGCCGGCCGTCCTGCAGAAACGCTCCCCTCTCCGCTCTGCTCCCCCAGGGACAGTGCAGCCATCCCACTGCACGTTCACTCAGCAGGAGCGTGGAACCCGGGAAGTTTTAACTTGGGAAAAAGGCACAGCCTGGAGTGAAGCCCCGCCAGGGTGTTGAGGAGCCCCTCACACACCAGGGCCACCTAACAATAAGGGAAGCCAAGCAGCCACCACCGAGACACCAGCCAGGGATGGGTGCAACAGGAACCACTCGCCCCACGCTGCTCATGAGCCCAGCAGCGAGTCAGCCCCCCCCGGCAGCTCAGGCCTGTGCCACCCTGGGTACCGGCATCCCCAAATCCCCCCGGGAAGCAGGACTGTCTCCCCTCCTGCATTGCTCCAGCAAGACAATGATGCCTGAGAGTCACTCCCCTCTCGGTGCACCCAGACCCTCTCTTTCCCCCTGTTCAATCAAAGATTCATCGCCTCTGCTGCTGAACAACAGATCAACACGCTGCCAGGAGGGCAACAGCTCCTCCGCGCTTGCCGAAGCCGTCAGGAGAGGGGCTGGGGCAGGCAGGCCAGCAGGACGGCACGGCAGGGGCTGCCTGCTGAGCCCCTTGGGACGTACAGGCAGGCAGAACAGGCAGGGCGCTTCGAAGGACGGCAGCAAGCGGGGATGAGGCAGAGCACATCAGGGAAGGTGCCCTCCCGTGGCACTGGGGCTCAGCGGGTGATGCACCCGGATGCTGCCGGACAGACTCAGCTCCAGGAAAATGAGCACCTGAGGCTCTGGGCAGAGCCACGCACTTAAAAACCCATCTGCGTTCACGCCAGCAAGCCCGTGTCGAGAGGCTGCTTTTGTCTGCTTTCACCTTCCACACGCCGCAACGGGGTCACGTCGGAGAGCACGCTGCTGAGAGCGAGCCGGGAGCGAGGGCCTGCTGAGCACCGCGCTGATGCCAAAGCCCTGGAAAATAATTAAGTACAAAACAGCTAATCGTGATTGACACTGGCCCCCTGGAGACCCATCAGCCGCCTTCCAAAAATGCTTCCTGTCTTTCCGATGACCCTGATGACAGCGAAGAAGGGATGGAATTAGCGAGGAGGCAGCCACAGCCCCCGGCCCCTTCCTTGCATGTCGAGTTTGTCCGTCCCCAGTGGAGCTGCCAGCTCCCTGCCCTCCTCACAGAGCGGCAGCAGCAAGCAGAGACCCCGGACCACGTCCTGCAGCCTTTACGGCCATCGGCTTTGCTCAGAGCTGCAGGCACACAGCACCTCGCGGTGAGAGCTCAGGAGCAAGGAGGACAGCAGACGACAGCCTAAATGGAGAGATGCTGTCCAAGGTCAGGAGGCTCAAGAAAACAATTCCAAGCTGTCTTTGCAAATCCAAGTCGCTCGGTTCCGCCTGGCACCAGCCAGACCGATGGGCAAGGAGAATCACAGAACCATAGGGGCTGGAAGGGACCTCTGTGGATCATTCGGTCCAACCCCTGCCAAAGCAAGGGAACTGGCAGCGCCTGCCGCTGGGAACTCCTGAAGTCTTGAATTCAAGGAAAGAGTAATACAGCTGCTGGTGGGGGTTTCATGAGTCATGACCGAAAGGTGCTGCGTCCACACAAAGCATTACTAAATATGACGCTCGCTCTGAAATGGCACGCTCAGTGCTGTTATTTCAGTATTTTGTGAGAGGGGTGGAAGAGTGGGCTTCATCTGCTGCAACATCAGGAGCGAGAGCCGGAGGCTGCCGCGGGTAGAGCACCCTCAGCTGCCTCAGGGGGAGGAAAGGGGACTCAGCACCTCCCCCAGTCCACCCCCTTGCCCTGCGAGGCAGCAGGGTGCCAGGGCCCCGCATTTGCACTGCTCTGGCACAGCCAGAGAGGCTGAGTGCCATCAGCAGGGATCACCACCCTCTCCCACCCTCCCCAGGGCATCCCAGCGCTGCCTGAGCCTCTGTCAGGGCAGGACCGCTTGAAACACTGGCAGAGCTGACGTGGATCACGAAATAACCCAAATCCATGCAATCGGGGTTGATGGGGGACAGCACTGAAAAGCAGACGGGGACTTTGCTGCACCCACCCTCCAGCCAGCAGAGGAAAGCTCGAAAGTTGTCACAGACAACCCTGGATCTGCAGGGTCACGAAGATCTTATGACCATCATGCCTGTTGAAGATGTCTCCCTTGAGCGGCTCCCCAAGGAAGCAGGGAGTAATAAAGGATGAGAAAAGAGATTGTGGCTTTCTTTACCTCCAACTCGGAGATGGTTGCACAGATCCCAGCACAGAAAATACTTGGGAAGGGAGAACCAGTCTCAGTCCATAAGCTGTCCTCTTCAAGGCATCTCCTTCAAGGCATCTCCAGCAGCCGGGTAGAGCGGCTGGGCAGAGCAGCTATCTGCTGGCTGCCCCCTCCAGCAAGATCTTCTCTTGCACCAAGGCTCAGAAAACCCACGCAGGACTTCAGCAGCGAGACACAGAGCCCGAGGAGGCCCGCTGCTGCCTCCCACCTCGCCTCCCGGCTTGCTGAGCCAGAGGCAGCCCGAGGGTCACTCAACCGCTGCAGATGCGGCAGCAAACCAAATCCCTGGCATGAACAGCCCAGCCGCAGCAGGACAAGGATGATGCCACCCTCCCCATGTGACAGCAGTTGTGCTGGCCCAGGGCACTGTTACATTACAGGGATGCAGGACATCATGGGGACCTCTGAGATCCTCAGGCAGGAGCAGCACAAGCAGCCCAAAGGTTTGCCATGTCCTCAGCCCCCTCCAACAGCTGGAGCAAGGATGTGAAGCCCCACCAGACCTGGTTCTGCTGCCATGCCCAGCAGTGATTGCGATCACAGTGCAACATCCAAGCTCAACTCATTAGTCGTAGAGGCAAGGCCAACCTCTCACAGCTATTATTATTTTAAGCTGGTTTTGTGCAGACTCAGCAGATGACACTGCATCAGACTGCACCTACAAAAGCTCATCTGTGCGACTGGGAGGGGAGGGCTGGTGGAGGAGCTGCCAAGAGCTGCTGCCGGGGAGCCTGGCCTGGGGCAGGGGTCTCTCACATGAGAATGTCCAGCATCATTTGCTGTCTAAAGTTGGAAAAACCTTGCCAGTCCTTCTTCCAGCAGGACAAGGGACCCCCACCGCGGGCGCGCCGGCAGTGGTGTCCCAGGCAAAGCACCAAGACAGCCGGGACGCAGGGCAGCGGCTGCACCGAGCCCCCCCGGGCTGCGCCGCGGGACCACGCACCCATTGAGCGGCGTAGGAAGGAGCACACACAGCTGCTGAAGCCACCGACCCGAAGCAGCTTCTGCTCACGTGGGCCCTGCCATCCCTCTCTGAAACCACCGTGCAACTGTAGGAAGGTGCCAGCGGGAGCGATCTGCGGGGCGCGTTTGGCCAGCCCGGGCCGGGGCCCAAAGCAGCCGCCCGGACGGGAGGCAGACCAAAACACAAAGAGCCGAGCGAGCGCCGTGAAAACACAGGGCCTCGAAGCGCTGGGAAACCACTCCAATTAGACTTTCTGTTGCAGCACTAAATGGACAGAGCTCCCAGACAGCAATTCCCAGGCTTGTTTTTACGCTGCACGCGATTAAGAATTAAAGCAGTCCAAACCCGAAGATGTGTTAAAACAAATGACCAAACTCCCCGGGAGGCGAGGAGAGCCGTCCTGGTTTTTTCACGCCCGTTACACAAGCCTGGGCGACCAGCGGGGCAGGAGGGGCCGGCTGCCCTCACCACGCCGTCCAGCGCCAGGAACGCTCGGCTAGCCGGCTCCCGCATCTCGCAGACATGTGAGCACGTGGGCCGGCGACGGCAACTAGCATTTTGGGTTACTATAGCACTGCTGTTCTGCGCCTACAGCCATTGTGGTCCCTTCCTGTATGAATACATCCAGGCTCCAACAGATCTCGCTGAGCAGATGCTATCGGGCAACTCCACCACCAGCTACAGCAACCTGGTATTTAAGCTCTTCACAAACCCAATATGTAACAGATGAAGATGAGATCAAGGAAGATGTATATGACAAGGAGAAAAACAAGCCCAGCTGCAACCAAAAGCTGCAAGACCCAGCTCTGCTCTGACAACAGTGGGTTGGTGGCTCGGCGGCAGCTTGGCCCTCACCCCAACGCCGCAGGGGTGCTGGGTGCTCCCCGAGGCACAACGTGTGACACCTTAGGGATGAGACCCTATCTCAGCCTGGGGTGAGGGGAAGCGGTGTGCTGAGACTCAGTAGCTGGGGGCCAGGCGGGCATGTGTCGGCCCCTCTCTGCTGGCAGCACCGGGGACACCAGGACCCCCACCTTTGAGAGGACTGATGCCGCTCGAAGATGGAGCCCATGTGCAAGCCCTGGATACCTGTGATGTCTGTCTGGGCATCCTCGCCCTCAACCGCAGCAGCCCTGCTCTTCCTCTCCAGTTCTTTCATTTCAGGCACGTAGAAGTCCCCTTGGCGTGCGAGGGGACACACGAAGTAGATGCGGTCCTCCTTGTAGATCTCGATCCGGGGGTGGGCACAGAGCTTCCTCTCCTGAAAGACAGCAGGCAGCCACAGGTCAGGGATGTTCCCTTGCCCCCTGCCCCAGCAGCCCCCCCACCCCGTGGGGCTGCCGACCTGGCAGCGTTGCCATCTCACCCGCTTCACCCACAGACATGGGGACCCAGTGAGGAGCAGTGGGTCCTGTCCTGAAACTGCCGTGCCGCTTTCCCTATCACAGCAGCCCCCTGCGTGCCCGGGCTGGTGGGTTTGGCTGTGGGGGTGAGCTGCTGGCCAGGCTCAAGGAGGAGATGCTGAAGCCCCGGGGAGACCCAGCTCCCCTGGCTCAGCGTTGGATTTGGTGTGCTTATTTTGGGCTGGAGTGAGGGGTTTGAGGGAGCTCAGCAGCTGCTCTGCGCGGACCTGCCAAGTCTCCGGTCCCTCCTGGCAGCATGGCCCCATGAGCAGGCGTAGCACTTCTCTGCTAATTAATATAATCCAGAGCTGACAGCTCAAGCGGCTCCTTTCAGAACGGCGAGGGCACGGGGAGTGGGAGATGACTCCTGGCATTTCAGAAAACTCCCCCTCCTACTCTTCCTCACCCCACCTCCCCCCCAAAAGCACACAAGACCTCAGCCCCCCAGCCTGTCAGGGGCCCTCAACAGGGGCATGTCCCCCCTGGCCCTGCCCTGGCCCACGCCGAGCCGGGACTGCGGGGACTCAGGGTGCCGGGGCTGGGCCAAGGAGCAGCTGGACCCCTCTTGCCACCCCCTTCTCGCCCGCCCGCCCGCCGGCTGCTCGCTAGCAGAGGGGGCGGCTGATTACAAGCCGGGTGAGGAGGGAGAGTGTCTCTTCAGTAGGTTTTCTTTTTCTTCCTTTCCCCTTTCCAAATCTCTGACAGCTTTTATTTAACCCCACTATCACCCTGATTATCATCCTCCCTGTCCTGACTATTCTCCTCCTCCCTGCCCCATCCCCCCGGCACAGCTTGCCCAGGCATCCTCGGTCAGGGTCCCCATCCCTCTGGGGCTCCTCGCATCCAGGGCTGGCCCTCTCTATGGACACATCAATCATGACTTTACAAAATCCTGTTCATTCCCAACTCCCTTTGCCCCTGGGAATGGACTGAGCTGATTCGAGTCATTTATTTCCCAGCCAAATGCCGGCACTGGGTAGAATCCACGACAGGGGAGCCAATGCCGACCCTCTTCCCAGCGCGGGCAGCCACCTCCATGCTGGCAGGAAGCTGAGGAAGTAAGACAGGGAGAAAACCTCACGTGAGCCATTTTTGAGTCTGTTCTCCTGGGAGAGCCTGCATGAACTGGCTCTGCAAAGCCCCAGTTCACCCACCAGCACCACAGTGGCAGAAACCAAACACCAGCAGAAGCTTTACTCGTCCCGTCCCAATGTCTCTTAGCCTGAATTTCAGCAGAGTTCCTCCTCCAACCAAGGAGGAACGACACTCGCAATCCCGGTGCCACAGGGACGCACAGGGACACGGGCGGGCTTCCAAGGCGCTTGGAGCCCGGAGTTCCCACTTGCAAGCAGGTGAAACACTAACACACGCAGACCAAAACTGTATTAAATAAAAACAAGTCGGGCTGTTTTTAGCAGCAGAGCAGAGGCGGCTCATATCACTCCTGCTTTTTCAGCAACAACGCAGACAAGAGCCCTCCCCACCGCTCTGCCCCTTGCTCTGCCAACCACCAGCCCATCAGCCAATCTTCAGCTCGGTTCGTTATTTTAGGTTACTGCAACACATACTAGAGCTGGGTATCTCCAAAATGCGCAGGTTTTTTGGATGCATCCAGCTGGCCCTTCACCACTTAATGCAGACGGGGACAACTAAAAGGATCTTGGAGCAAAGAAACCTTCACATTGAGGTCTCTACCCAGTCTAAAACCTCAGGTCTCCAGTCTGGCCTCCAAGGCATCCCAAGCTGACTTACCAAAACCCACCCTGGGATACCCAGGAGAGCGGATCTGGGACATACCCTCTCCTTCCAATTTATCTAGGCTGCTACAACTCCCCTTCCAAACACACAGCCACAGTAGTGACTCCCCCAGAGCACAAATGACATCCCCTCCACGCACACAACATGTGGGAATTGTGGCTTTATAAGGAGTAAAAAAGCACAATTGTACAAAGAGCAGGGTCCTGGGCTGGCTCTTGAGTCAAATTCTGCTTCACCCTCAAGAATTATGCTATAAGAGAGATAAGCATGCTCCAGCCTGCCAGGGTGGGAAGCAGCTTTGTCCCCCCAAAGCCAGCAGAGCCTAGGTGCCCTGCAGCCAAAGCCCAGGGCCACAGACCAGGCCGGTGGGACAATGCTGAAGTGGCCAGACACTCACTGTCAATGCCAACGCCTGCCTGGTTATGGACAGCTACAAGGACACTTAATACTCGATTTCTTCATCCAGGGGTTTCCCCCAAAGGAACTGGATGGAAACCAGAGCCTGGTGGTCTTCATTTGTGTGTGTACAAATCAAGCTGGGAGCCAGGCTAGTGAGCTGGCCTTTGCTTCTGCGCTTTCCCAGAGCAACTCAGCTCCTGGCAGGGCTGCTGCAGAGCTCAGCACTGGCAGCTGGGCTCTGGAGAGGACAACGTGCCCAACAAGGAGCAGAGAGCTGGCAGCTGGGAACGCTGTCCCATCCAGGCTGGGACCAAAGGGATGAGGCTGCGTAGACTTGAGGAAAGGGCAGAGGTGATGAGGTAGGGGGCCAGAACAGCAGAAATGGATAAGGCAAACATCTAAAAAAATGGATAAGGGGATCATCCAAAGGGCATGCAAGGGAGATCACCCTTGTGATCATTCCAAAGGAGACCAGCAGGCAGGCAGAGGCCAGGCAAGCATAGGCAGAGGTACAGCAAAGTGCAATCAAGAGATGGGTGTCAACATAGGACAGCGTGGGCTTAGAATTATCCCAGTGGAGAGGAAGGCTGCTGCAAAGGAAAGAAACAACCTGGAGAGACTGGAGAGCAGAGTCCAAAGGCAAAGGCGTAAGCAGGGAGCAAATTAGCAAAGGCTCAACAATGTGGCAAAACAACAGAGACGCTCAACAGGCAATAACGTGCTCTGCAGCAGAGAAGGAAGCCCCTTGCTAACTGCGCAGCTAAGCCAACAGATGGAGCAGCAAGGTGGATGCGGAGCTTGCAAGGCAGAGCCCTCGAGTCAAATCAAATGCAGTCTCACACGGGTGGAGGAGCTCAGCGAGAGGAGAACAGTGGGACGCCAATGGCGTTGGGGCCAGGCTTCTGGCTAGGACAGCAGGACCCAGTAAGTAGGGCAGGGAAGGGGACTCGTCCCTTCGCAAGGTCGTGCCGTGCCATCTCCCTTCTCAGCCTCCACCAGGAGCTCGCCCTTCCTACAGCCAGCAGAGACAGAGCTGGGAGTGCAGGGAGCGAGGCTTATCTCTACACAGGACCCTCCAGTGGGCACCCAAAGCATTGGATTTATTGCACGTAATCCATAATGTCGAGCTACACATACACAGCAAAGGCCAATGCATCCAGAGCCCACCAGTTCAGCCCTGACACACACAGCAGCTCCAGCGTGCTCCTGCTATGTCAGACCCACTGCTTCCCAGGAAGCCAGCTCCCTCTTGGCCCATCCAAGGGCCAGGGTGGGATGCTGCTCACCATCCTCTTGGGAACAAGATTTTACATAGGGGAAGACTCTTGCACTCCTCTTTCCCAGGTGAAATAACACCCTCCTTCCCAATCTTTACCCCTGGGTTGTTTCCAAATCACCCACCTCCCTGCAAGACTTTCTGCAGGTCGGCCTCATCCCTCTAGGATGATCCCAACCTTGTGCATCAGCAAGGACAACAAGGACTACGAACTGAACCAGCATTTCGGGAGACATTTCCCAGCAGTGGGAGATGGCACGTCCCCAGCAGCATAAATCTCCTTCTCCCCACTCATCCATTAAGGAACAAACCCTGTCACCTGCCCACGGAACAGCTTGTGCATGGCCTCCCAGCCAGAGGATGCCCCTGCTTCACCAGGTGGGCAGGAGAGCAGTCCCAGGGCTATGGGACATGCGACAAGGCAGCCAAGACATGACCTGTAGTCATTAAAATCCAAGCCGAATCATGCCAAAATGGAAGGAGGTGGTGGGGTGCTCACACTGTGCTGTGCCCCTCGGCGCCTGCCAGGAAGCAGGAGACAAGCTGGGGCACTGCGGGGACCAGCTTTGTCACTGTCAGGCTCGTCTGTTCAAGAATTCAAATGCCACCAACTGGATCTGCTTCATCTCCCACTGCTGGAAGAATGCAGCTCGTCAGGAGACCAGCAAATGAGCCTCGTGGATGCTCTCGGGATCCTCACCATGCCCAGGCACGCCAACGCTCAGGCTCCAGCTGAACCCACTGTCTGCCCCAAAATGCTTCTAGGGTTGCCAGGAAGGCGGTGGGGAGGCAGCTACTGTCTTCGCCCCACTCCCGGCCACCAGCCCTCCAGCCCCACAGCCCCTCCGATTTGTCACCTGGACCTCCAGGCACAGCTCACCGGGTGATGGCTAAGCCACGCCAGCCTGCCCAGTCGCCATTCCAGTGCCAATGGCTGTCGGAGCAGCAGGGGAGAGGCTTTCCACACTGCCACTGAGCTTCCCGCTGGAGTGGGGCTGGGGGCTGAGCAATCTGTGTCCCCCCGAGCTCCTGGGCCGCTAGTGTGCTGTATGTACGCAGCCATCGCCTGCACCCGTCACCCACCCCTGCCAGAGAACCTCCTGCCTGCAACGCGTAGAAAAAAGCCTATAAAACCTAGCCAGGACTGGAAAAGCCGTAGCGAGTAAGTGACCGATCACCCAGCAGAAACTCCCCTCTTGTACCTCAGGGGCACCAGACAGCCCCCTGAGATGTGCTCCCTGCCACCGTTCAGGGATGCGCCCTCCAGGGATCGGCTGCTGGGCGCCACAGGAAAGCTGGGACAGGCTGGAGCCCGCCAGCCACTAGGAAAGCGATGGTGCAGGATCCAGCCTAAGCAACGACTTCTCTCCACAAGGTCCCAGTCAAGAACACAGCTTCCCAGAGGGGCTGATGAGCACGTGGCCCAAGCCTGCGCTGGGAGGGGACCTGCACGCAAGGAGAAGCTGTGGGTTATTTACCAGGGGCCATCCCAGCATCAGTTCGGCACAATGTCCCCAGTGCTGCCGCTCGCCTCTGCTCTTCTGGCGATGAGATGTGCCACCGCAGCAGAGCAGAAGGGTGCCGAGCACATGAGGCTGGCTCCATCCGCATCCTGCTGCGACCCCGGAGCGACACCAGCCATCTGACAGGGATGGGGAGTGCGGGGGACCCCCGGGCAGCTGCCAGCCCTGTCCCCCCAGGCCAGCACCTCCTGCCTGCTCAGGCAACTCCACTCCCCTGCGTCTCACTTCCAGCCAGAGGCATCCATCCTCTCCTCCATCTGGGGAAGGGGTCAGACACTTTGGTCCCAGGGATTTTAAAGAAACAACAAAAACATGTGGAGCTGAAGGGCCCTAAAATCAGTTGCTAAAATTAGAGCTGAAACTGAGCCACCAGCTAGGACCGGAGGGAGCGCGCTGTGTGCCACATCCTCCTCGCTTCCTCACACGCTCCACGCTCGGTGTGTCATCCCTGCTTATCTTAGACCGCGGGCGCTAGGTAGCGCGGAGAGGCTTTGCAATTCAGTCTGCACAGCACCCAGCGCCCTTCATTGCTCTCCCAGTTCAGCCAGGGGACAGACTCCTTGCTGGGCCCTACAGCCGTCCCAGCCCCAGACTGGGGATGTCCCTGTTTCTGATTCTCTTGCCCGGACAGCAGCTAGAGGCTAAACACTGTTTTGGTCCCAAGTGTGAGCTGATGAAAACAAAATAAAAAAAAAAAAAAAGGCACCCCTTCCTCCCTGGGTTTCAAACTTGGTTTCAATGTGCGCCCGCAGCCCAGAAAGCCCAGCATCTCCTGAGCTGCACCACAAGCAGTGTGGCCAGCAGCTTGAGGGACGGGATGCTCCCCCTCTGCTCTCGTGAGACCCCCGTGGAGCACTGACTCCAGTTCTGGGGTCCCCAGCACAAGACAGTTGTGGGCCTGTCAGAGTGGGTCCAGAGGAGGCCACGGAAATAGTCCAAGGGCTGGAAAACCTCTGCTATGGAGAAAGGCTAAGAGTGTTGGGGCTGTTCAGCCTGGAGAAGAGCAGGCTGCAGGGAGACCTTAGAGAAGCCTTCCAGCACTTACAGGGGACTTGTAAGAAAGATGGAGACTGTTCACCAGGGCCTGCAGTGACAGGGCAAGGGGCAGCAGTTTCAGACCGAAGAGGGCAGGGTCAGACTGGACATCAGGAAGCACTGAGTTGTGATGGGGGCGGTGAGGCGCTGGCACAGGCTGCCCAGAGCAGCTGTGGATGCCCCATCCCTGGAGGGGCTCAAGGCCAGGCTGGA
>Ga0065711_1040601_pt1 | contig 16825 bp, 15 predicted proteins | sample Hoacrofraction12_FD_59098 | JGI IMG/M metagenome (GOLD analysis project Ga0065711, IMG submission 59098) | Hoatzin crop microbial communities from Cojedes, Venezuela - Epithelial fraction 12 v2 (version 2) | ecosystem: Host-associated > Birds > Digestive system > Esophagus > Crop | place... | reverse complement strand
GAGAGCGGCAGGCGCAGCGACGTGCCGACGCAGATGAGGATGGAGGCGCAGGCGAGGTTGACCACGGCGCGGATAAGGTCGTAGTTGGCGTTGGCGCGCTCGCTAGCCGAGAGCGGGATGAAGCGTTTGCTGATGAAATCTATCCACGAATCGGGCAGCGCGCGCATCAGGTTTTTGTGAGCCGAGAGCGTTTGGCGCACCAGCAGACGCGAGAACAGCGACGAGCCAAAGCGCTCGTTTTCGTCGCGTTGCGATGCCAGGGTCAGCTCAGTTTGCGACACGCGCATGGCGTCTTTGCTGAAAAACAACGCCAGTACCATCACGACGCCCGCGCCGAGCAGTATCCACGTGTTGGCGGGGGTCTCTTGCGCCAGGCTGCCCATGGTGATTGCCGTGCCACTATCCACCGCCGTTTGGTAGGCGTCAAGTCCCGCCAACGGCACACCGATGAAGTTCACCAAGTCGTTGCCGGCGAAAGCCAGCGCCAGCGAGAAGGTGCCGGAGAGAATGGTGATGCGCAGCAGGTTCACCTTGAAGTGTTGCAGCAGGTAGAACAGCAGCGAGACCACGACCCAGCTGCCCGCGAGCATCGCCGCCGTGTGGTGGTCGATGAAGTCTAACGCCTCGGCGGGCATCAGGGGCGACGATTTCAACCCTTTGATCAGCGCGAAATAGAGGATGCCCACCACCGCGATGGCGCACCACCACGGGCCGTGGAGGCGGAACATGCGCGCGTAGCGGAACGAGAACAGCAGGCGCGAGACGAACATCACGATGGCGCCCAACACGAACGACAGCGCCACCGACACCAGGATGGCGGAAATCATCCCTAACGCCTTGCCGCTGTTCACCATGTCGCCGATTGCCGCAGGCGCCGTGCCGGCGTAGTATTTGAACAGCGTCACCGCCACCGCCGCGCCGAGCAATTCAAAAATCATCGAGACGGTGGTGGAGGTCGGCAACCCCAGTTTGTTGAAGGCGTTGAGCAAAATTACGTCGGTCATCATCACCGCCGCGTAGAGATACATGATTTCGGTGAAGGTGAAAAATTGCGGGTGCATCACGCCTGTGCGCGCCACCTGCATCATCCCCGTGGACGTGAGCACGCCCGCGAGGATGCCGATGGCGGCGACGCTGAAGATGACGCGGCGCGACGCCACGCGGCTGCCAAGTGATGAGTTCAGGAAGTTGATGGCGTCGTTGCTGACGCCCACAATCAGGTCGATGACTGCCAGTGCCAGCAGCAAAAACAGAATGATAGTAAACGTAATTGGCATAATCTATATATCTAAAAATCAACAAGTAGCACAGGACGTCGGAGACGTCCACCTTAGCCGCGCAGCGGCGTTTACGAGCCCCAGGTTAGGAGCGCAGCGACGCACCTGGGGTTAAGGTGACAAGAAGCAATGGTACGTCGGAGACGTTCACCTATGTTATGGCGGAAGTGAACCTCTTCGAGGTACCAACCCTATATTCATCCGTACCCCAGGTGCGGCCTGCTCGCTGGCGCTCGCAGCCCTAACCTGGGGCTCGTAAACGCTTCGCTATGGTGAACATCTTCGATGTTCTATCTGCGTGAGATAAATCCGGGTGGGGGAAGGGCGAGGAGGGGTCTTGGCGCCACGGTGGTGGCACCCCATAAATCGCTGTATTTCAGTGGGATTATCTCTTAAGCGTGAAAGTGAATTTCAATCCTCCTCCGCGGCGGTTCTCCACGCGGATGTCGCCGCCATGAAACTGCACGGCGTTCTTCACGATGGCGAGCCCCAAGCCCGTGCCGCCCGTCGCCCGCGAGCGTCCGGAGTCCACGCGGTAGAAGCGTTCAAACAGGTGGTCCACATGTTCTTCGGGCACGCCCACGCCGTCATCCTCTACGGTGAGGGTCACATCGTCAGCCGTCATGCTCTCCACCGCCACGCGCACCATCGTGCCGTCGCTGTAGTTGAGCGCGTTCACCATCAGGTTGCGGAAGATGCTGTCAATCAGCCGTTCGTTGCCGCTGATAAGTAGGTTTTCCGGCAGTTCGATGTCGAAACGCAGATGTTTATTCGAGGGGTAAAGTTGCAGTTCGTCAGCCACTTGCCGGCAGACGGCACCCAGGTCCACGTCGCTGCGCTCGATATGTTGCGGCGCCTCGCTGATGCGCGTCAGCACCGACAGGTCGTTCACCAAGTCCGCCAGCCGCCGCGCGTTTTCGCTGCTGCGTGCCAGCAGGGCGGCGCGTGTGACCTCGTCGATGTCGTCGGCGTGGGTGGTAAGGGTCTCCAGCGAGGCTTGCAGCGCCTGGATGGGCGTTTTCAGCTCGTGGTTGATGTTATTGGTCAAGCGTCGTTTGATTCTGTCCTTTTCGCGCTGCTCGTTCATCGCCGTGCGCAGGTTCTTGTCGCGCTGCGCCGCCGTTTCCTTTTGGATGCGGTAGAGGTTGACGATGTGTTTGGAGATTTCGCCCAGTTCGTCGTCGGGCAAGCCCTTGGGGTCGAAGTTGGAGATGTCGCCAAATTCCGCCTTGTTGGCAAAGTCGCGCAGGGATTTCACCGCCTTGGAGATGCGGTGTGCGGCGAGCCACGCCACGAAGGTGGTCAGCAGGGCGATAATGATGATAAAGTAGCTGCTTTTTTTGTCCGCCTGGAGCATTTGCAGCAGGCTGTGGTTGTAGGGCACGGCGCTGCGGGCAATCACTTTTTTGCCGGCTGTGGCGGAGTAGAAGTATTCGTTTTCGTCGGTCGAGGAGATGCGTCGCACCGTGTAGCCGTGGCCGGTTTGCAGGGCTTGCTTCACCTCGGTTCGGTCGCTGTGGTCGGCGCCGATGTTTTGCTTGTTGGTGTCGAAAATCACGCGTCCGGTGCGGTCGATCAGCGAGATGCGCAGTCCCTCACCGGTGGCGAGCGAAGTGATGCGCGCGTCGCTCTGTGTGCTATCGCTGAGCGCGAGCACCTCGTTGTTGACCTGCTGGAGGCGCGCGTCGAGCAGTTGCACCTTGAACTCGCGTTCGCGCGTGTATTGCATCAAGAAGAACGCCGCCGCCAGCCCCCAGGTGAAGACCGCGATGAGCAGGAACAGGCGCGTCTGAACGCTAAATAATTGCTTCGTACCCATAGCCGTAGCCCTGTTTGGTTCGTAGATTTATGCCGAAGCGCCCCAACTTTTTGCGCAGGCGGTTGATGTTGACGTCGATGGTGCGGTCAATCACGTACACGTCGTCGCGCCACACCGATTCCAGTAGTTGCTCGCGCGTGAACATCGTGCCCGCGTGGCGCATCAAGAACGCCAGCAGGTCGAACTCCGTGCGTGTCAGGTTCAACGGCTGGTCTTCAACGGTGCATGTGCGGTCGGCGAAGTTCAGGGTGACGCCGCCCATGGTCAGCCGCTCGCCCACGTGCCCTTTGGTGCGCTTGAGCACACTCTGCACGCGCGCCAGCAGCTCCTTCATCGAGAAAGGCTTTTTGATGTAATCGTCGGCGCCGTGCTCGAACCCTGTCAGCAGGCTCTCTTCGTCGTCGCGCGCCGTACAGAAAATGATGGGGGCGTCGGCGCAGCCTTCGCGTTGGCGAATTTCGTGCGCCAGCGTAAATCCGTCGGACGCCTCCATCATCACATCCAACAAAAATAAGTCGTATTGTTCCAGCGGTAAGCCCAAAGCCTGCTCCGCGCTCAGCGCTGTGTCAACATCATAGCCGGCAAGTCGCAAATTCACCTGCAGCACAAAACAAATGTCCTCTTCGTCGTCAACGACTAAAATTTTGGGGCGTTCTTGTTGCATAGCTTCTTCTGAATTTTCGTACCGCAAAATTAACACCCTCGCGCCAAACCTTGATAACAAACAAGTAACATTTTTCCCGACTCCCAATTTTCACTAAATCCGGTGGGAAAAGTCGATATATCGCTGGCGAAGATATGCCTTCCATTGTTTGTCGTACTCGCCGAATACGATAGGCACCATCGCGTCAAACAAACTTTCGAAGGTGCACGGCATAAAGGTCTCCTTTCCGTGCGGTGCCAGCATGGCTTCGTACTCCGGAATCACTTTATTAAAATGTTCGTTGAAAGAGGGATAGAGGTGGATTGACAAAAAACGATGGATTTTTTTCTGTTGCACCATCGCAATTCCAAGAATATGGTTGCGCCAAATTTGGCGCAAGTCGTTTTTGGCGAGTTTGTCTTTCGTGCTGTCGTAGTTGACGTAGATATTGCCGTTTTTTGACACTTGATGGTAGGTGCTGTTGGGGTCATTTACCTTCTTCTTCTCGCTATCTCCGATGGGATAACCTTTTTCGGTGTATTTTACTTCGATGCCTATACCACACAGTCGGTTTTCGGAATCGAGGTATTCGATGTAGGTGTCGAAAGCCGTGCGGTCGTTAAGAAATGGGTTCGTTTTGCCAGTAGGCGCCGTTGGGTATTCGATTTTTATGTCTTTCACTACGGCGATGTCGAGCTTGGTGAGCCGGCGAAACAGTTCGGCTGTTTGCGAGAGATAGTGGCGCATTGGGAAGAATAGGTTGTAGGGAATGTGCTCACTTCGCAACAGGTTGGTGCAGATAAATGGCGAGGCTTTTCCTTTTTTTACTGCCTCCATAATTTCCTTCCGAAACGGCTCGAAAAAAGTCAATCCTTTTGCGGCATCTTCTTCGCTGATTACGTTGCCGTAACATATTGGCGAGCGTGAGGAGTTCGGTACGCAAGGCACTTTCAGAATGTGTTCGCGGAACCACGACTGGTGCTCGCGCGCTTTGGCTTTCCAATCGTCGTCGGATTTATTTTTCATAATGGCAAGGTATTTGTTGGGTTGTAGCTTCACAAAGGTAGGCATTTTTAGATGGGGCGGGGTGGTGGATTTTGGTAATTATTGTTAAAAATTTGCGTGCGCGGTAATAAATGGCTAAACTTGCGTTTTAATTTTAAGGTGTGAGTCACCTGTTTTTAACTCTAAGACTTTAGGCAATGAAATTTTTTGGCAAGATGTTGTGCGCGCTGATGTTCGCGCTGTGTGTCAACCCCGCGGGCGCGTTCGCCGAGGGCGAAGACGGGCTCTACGAGGGCTGGGGTTATGGCTTCCAATTAGGTGGTGGCGGCGTGTTCCCCACGAGCAGTCTGCGCGATGACTTTAAGGGCGCGTTTATCTTTACGGGCGGCTTGACGGGCGAATACCGCAATGTGCGGCTGAAAGCGGATGTGGCTTTCGGTCAGCCGTCGCTGAAGAACGACAATCCTTACGCGGTTTACGACACGCAGCTGCGCAACCTGCAAATCAACGGCAAGTCGAGCGCTTCGCTGCTGATGGTGGGCATTCAGGCGGGCTATACCGTGGCGCGCGTCGGGCGACTGTCGATAACGCCGATGGTGGGCGGTTTCTTCTCGCGCATCGGGTGGACGCTGAACAATATCACGTGGAGCAAGGATGCCCAGGGCGTTGACGTGTTCACCATCGCCAACAGCCAGGACACGCACGAGAGCCATTTCAGCTGGATGGCGTCGATAGATTTCGACATCAAGGTGCACAACAGCCTGACGCACAGCCTGACCAACAGCGACCGCCAGGCATATTATACGTCGTCGGTGCGCATCAGCCCCTTCATCGCCCGCGCGTCGTACAAGAACCTGGTGCCCGCCGTGAAGGGCAACTATATCGGCATCACCGTGGCTTACAGCGGTATGATGCACTTGCTCAACTATTAAAAATCGTAGTAGTAGGTAGGAGATTTTTTAGGTGAAACGCCTGTTGCTCATATTGACTTTTTGCGGCGCGGTTTGCATGGCGGCATTCGCGCAGGGCACGGCTGACGGCGGCGAGACGCCTTCGCCGCTGCGCAAGGTCTATGCGGGCTATTACCACTTCCTCGACGAGGAGAGCGGCGACTCGCTCATCATGCTCGTGATGAACCCCATCATCATCTACCCCAACGAGCGTTTTCGCAACCGCAAGGAGGAGGAATTTTACTGGAAAACGGTGCGCGACGTCAAGCGCACGCTGCCTTACGCCAAGCTGATTAGCTCGATGCTGATGGAGACCTACGAATACGTGGAGACGTTCCCCGACGACAAGAGCAAGCAGGAATTCCTTATCGCGTTCGAGAAAAACACGTTCAATCAATACAAGCCGGTGATGAAAAAGCTCACCAAGAGCCAGGGCAAAATGCTCATCAAACTCATCAACCGCGAGACCAACCAAAACAGTTACAGCATCATCCGCGCGTTTCTGGGCACCTTCCGCGCGGGCTTCTGGCAGACCTTCGGCAGGTTTTTTGGCGTGAACCTGCGCACCGGCTACCACCCCGAGCGAGACCGCACCGACGCGATGATAGAGCGCATCTGCGTGCGGGTGGAGCAGGGCACGATTTAACGTCGCGTCAAATGCGTCGCCCGAAGAGTAAAATCGCCAAGAACGTCACCAACTCGGAAATCGGCACCGCCAGCCACAGCCCGCGCTCGCCAATCAGCAGCGGCGCGACGATGAAACACGGAATCACCAACAGGTAGCCGCGCAGCAGCATGAACACCGTCGCCGCCCGCGAGCGCTCGATGCTCTGGAAGAAGCCGATGAACACCAGGTTGAGTGTGAAAAACACAAACGCCGAGGCAAACAGCGGCAATCCTTTCAACCCAATCGCGAGCGGCGCCTGCTGCTCGCCCAAAAACAGGTGCATCAGCCACGGACTTGCCCACACGACCGCCAGGCTGATGAGCGCGCCGCACACCACCGCCATTCCCACCGACATACGAAACGTCTGCCGCACGCGCGTCTCGTTGCCCGCCCCGTGGTTGTAGCTGACGATGGGCAGCGACGACTGCGCGATGGCATTGCCAAACATGAACACCAGCGGCAGCAGGTAGCACGCCACCGAGTATGCCGCCACGCCGTCTTCGTGCAGGTAGCGCATGAACTGGTAGTTGCCCACCACCATCGTGCACGAGATCGCCATTTCGCCCAAAAAGGTGGGGAAGCCCAAGCGCGTCATGTAGCCCACGTTGCGGCACGTCAGCCGGATGGCTTTGTGCGAAAATTTGGGGCGATAGAGCCGAATGGTCTTGGTGAGGCGCAGCAGGTACACCACCACCATCGTAGCGCCCACGACGGCGGAGATGCTCGTGGCGATGGCGGCGCCCTTGATGCCCATTTGCAGGGGGAAAACAAACAGCCAGTCGAGGATGACGTTGAGCACGGCAGGGATGACGTTGGTCAGCATCGCATATTGCGGCGAGCCGTCCAGGCGGATGATGAACAGCCCGCACATCGTCACCACCGACGAGATAAGTCCGACGGAGACGTAGCGCAGATAGTCCACCGTGTAAGGCTCCAGCCGTTTGCTGCCGCCGAACAGGGCGTTCACCTCGCGCGGGAAAGCGAGCACCAGCGTCAGCAGCACTGCCGCGATGGCGAGCGCCACCGTGAGCGCCTGGGTGACGTTGATGTTTGCCGCCTTGCCGTTGCCGCGCGACAGGTGGATGGCAGCGACCACCGACACGCCCGCGCCGAACATCAGCGCCGTGCCGCCGAACAGCATAAACACCGGCGCGGCAATGTTCACCGCCGCCAGCGCGTCGCTATTGACGCCGCGTCCCACGAAGATGCCGTCTGCCAGGTTCAGCATCGCGCCGAACAGCAAACCCATAAACGTCGGGATAAACAGTTTTACGAACAGCCGTGGGATGTTGGTGTTCCCGAAATCGATTGCGTCTCGTTGCATTGTTTTTTTGTCGTTTTGTAGTTTCAAAAAAAGAGAGCCGGATAGGATAGGAGGCGTCCGCCAACCATCTTATCCGGTCCTATTTCCTTATAGAGCCCTCCGATGAGCGCGCAAAAGTAGTCCCTTTTTCCCGTAGCCACCAAATTTTTAACAGATTTTATACTTTTCCTCATGCGGATTGAGCGGATTTTTAAAGATCCTTTTTGATCTGCGGGAGTTTTTTGTGCGCTGTGGTTTTGGTTCAACTTCTTCGAAGTAGCATTGCGGGTGCGTTCTCGTTACCCCACGGCATCCTCGCTGGCGCTCGGATGACGTGGGGTTTCCTATGTTGGACGTCTCCGACGTCCTTCTCCCTGCATTTCGGAACCGAATAGAGCGTGAGAGAAAGACCCTCTTCGAGGGTCGCGGAACATCTTCGTTGTTCTCTCGCTCTACTCGATTACCCAAAAATTTTCCTCACGGGGATTGAGGGAATCTAAAAGGATTTTTAAAAATCTGCTCAATCTGCGTGAGATATAAAGGACTGCCGCCTCGCTTGTGGGCGAGGCGGCAGGGGAAGTGGAGAGAGACTTTGCAAGCAGGGATTATTTCTTGAAGAAGCGGTCGTAGAGGCCTTTGAAGCCGCGTCCGTGGCGTGCCTCGTCGCGTGCCATCTCGTGAACGGTGTCGTGGATGGCGTCCAAGTTCTGCTGCTTGGCGAGCTTGGCGATGCGGAATTTGTCTTCGCAGGCGCCGGCTTCGGCAGCGATGCGCTTCTCGAGGTTGGTCTTGGTGTCCCACACCACCTCGCCGAGGAGTTCGGCAAATTTGGCGGCGTGTTCGGCTTCCTCGAAGGCGTAGCGTTTAAATGCTTCGGCGATTTCGGGGTAGCCTTCGCGGTCGGCTTGGCGCGACATAGCCAGGTACATGCCCACCTCGGAGCATTCGCCCTCGAAGTGCGCTTTCAGCCCGCTAAGGATTTCGGGGTCCACGCCCTTGGCGACGCCGATTTCGTGCTCGGCGGCATAGTTCATGTCTTCTTCTACGAGTTCTTTAAATTTGTCGGCGGGTTGTTTGCAAACGGGGCAAACTTCGGGCGGGGTATCGCCTTCGTGCACATAGCCGCAGACGGTGCATATCCATTTTTTAGCCATAATAGTGTAAACAGAAAATGTTTTGAGGGTTAATAAATAAGGTTACAAGTTTATTCTTCGTCGGTCACCTCTTCAAAGTCTTCGGGTCCAACGCCGCAGAGGGGGCAAGTTTCGGGAGGCGTGTCGCCTTCGTGCACATAGCCGCACACAACGCATTTCCATTTTTTAGCCATATCAATAAAGTGTTATTTAGGTTAATAAAAATAGGGTAGGGGTCACTCATCGTCGGTCACTTCTTCAAAATCTTCGGGACCAACGCCGCAGAGAGGGCACGTTTCGGGGGGCGTGTCGCCTACGTGGTGGTAATCACACACCATGCATCTCCATTTTTTCATAAGTTCTGAAGGTTTTTTAGAAAGGTTAATAAATACGATAGGTTACAAATATAATACAAAAGCGACGGTCCGACCAAATTTTTTGTTGATTTTTTTTGAAAAAAAAACTCGCAGCTTCCGCGTGGGAGGCTGCGAGCCGTTTCGTTAGACTTTGCTTGTTAGGCAATTAGCCGTTGTGCTTCTTCATAATCTTAATCAGGTCAACCATCTTGTGGCTGTAGCCGATTTCGTTGTCGTACCAGGAAACCACCTTGACGAACTTGTCGGTGAGGTAAACACCGGCGTTAGCGTCGAAGATAGAGGTGAGCGGGCAGCCCATGAAGTCGCTCGAAACCACTGCGTCCTCGGTGTAACCCAGGATGCCTTTGAGTTCGCCTTCGCTGGCTTTCTTCATAGCAGCGCAGATGTCCTCTTTGGTGGCGGGGTTCTTCAGGTTAACGGTGAGGTCAACAACCGAAACGTCGAGGGTCGGAACGCGCATCGAGATACCGGTGAGCTTGCCGTTGAGTTCGGGGATGACTTTGCCGACAGCCTTAGCGGCGCCGGTGCTGCTGGGGATGATGTTGCCGGAAGCGGCACGACCTCCGCGCCAGTCCTTAGCGGACGGACCGTCAACGGTGCGCTGGGTGGCGGTGGTGGAGTGAACGGTGGTCATCAAGCCTTCTTCGATACCGAAAGCGTCGTTGAGGACCTTAGCGATGGGCGCCAAGCAGTTGGTGGTGCAGCTGGCGTTGGAAACGATTTGCTGGCCGGCGTACTTGTCGGTGTTCACGCCGCAAACAAACATGTCAGCCTGGCGGCCGTCGTCACCCTTCTTGCTGGGAGCGGAGAGGACAACATACTTCGCACCGGCTTTGAGGTGCTTCTCAGCGCGGTCCATCGTCAGATAGAAACCGGTGGATTCAACGATATATTCGGCGCCAATTTCGCCCCAAGTGATGTTCTCAGCATCCTTCTCGGCGAAGATGCGGATGTGGTTGCCGTTCACGATGAGCTCGTTTTTCTCGAGGTCATAGTCAACTTCGCCATTGAAACGTCCGTGCATGGTGTCGTATTTGAGCATATAAGCCATGTAATCGACGGTCAGGAGGTCGTTGATGCCGACAACCTGTACCTCGTTAACGTTTTCGGGCTCATAGCAAGCGCGGAATACAAAGCGGCCGATGCGGCCAAAACCGTTGATACCGATTTTAATTTTTTCCATAATGCGTAAAATTAAAAATTGTTGGTTAAAAAATCTATAAAGTGATGTTTTTTTTCTAACTTTGCATCTGTGAAACCGGGCGATACAATCTCATCGCCTGAAAATCACCGCAAAATTAAGAAAAAAATCTTTAATTCGTGCATCGTTGGCATTTTTTTAAAGAAAATGCCCTCTATTAAGGAAGTTTAATACTTGCGGTGCGCGCCAGCGAAACTACTTATCAATCAACATAAAAGACTAAAAAAATTATGGGTTTTATCAAAGAATTTAAGGAATTTGCCCTCAAGGGCAACGTGATGGACATGGCGGTCGGTGTTATCATCGGCGGCGCGTTTGGCAAGATTGTTTCGTCGCTGGTTGACGACGTGCTGATGCCGTTGGTCGGCATGCTGACGGGCAATGTGGATTTCACCAAATTGGCTTACAAGGTTGGCGAAGGCGAAGAAGCGGCGCTGTTGAAATACGGCAACTTCATCCAGAACTGCGTTGACTTTTTGATTGTCGCGCTGTGTATCTTCTTGTTTATCAAGGCGATCAACAAGCTGACCAAGAAGAAAGAAGAGGAGCCCGCTCCCGAACCTTCGGCTGAGGAGAAGTTGCTGGGCGAAATCCGCGACTTGCTCAAGAAAGACAAGTAAGCCCGCACGCCTGGGTTTTATCTTACGCCTAGCGTTTAAACCTCACGCAGATCACGCGGATTAAGAAGAATCTTTAAAAATCCGCACAATCTGCGTGAGGTTTTTTTGTGTGGGTGGGGAGAAAAAAATGGGTGAAATTTTTGTTTGTTACCAATTTTATTTGCAACTTTGCGGTTGAAAAACCAACATTAAAACGAGTGATTTATGCAAAGTAACAAGGAAATAGTAGGGCGCATCGCGTTCTTGATGCGTGAGCTGAACATGAAGCAAATCATGTTTGCCGCCACCATCGGCATCGACAACTCCAACCTGTCGAAAATCATGCACGAAAAACTGCAGGTGAGCGACGCGCTGATAAACCGCATCGTGGTAAGCCTTGACGTCAACAAACGATGGCTGACCGACGGCGAGGGGCTGCCTTTCATCAAGGCGCGCGCGGGCATGCGAAATGTGAAGCAGAACGTGGGCGACGCGCCGCTGGATGAGTCGCTGCCCATCTACGACCTCGACATCACGGCGACTACGGACCCGGACTTTGAGAATGAGCGCATTATCGGGTGGATCAACCTGCCGGAATTGAGCAACAAAGATTGCCGGATCGTGCGCGTGAGCGGCGAATCGATGAGTCCCATAGTGCGCGACGGCGATTTGGTGTCGGTGCGCTCGGTCAGCCGCGATGGCACCATTTTCTGGGGGCAGATTTATGTGGTGATGTTAGACGATTACTGCATGGTCAAGTATGTGCGTAAGCACCCCGACCCCGACTATGTGGTTTTGAATAGCGCCAACAAAGCCTACGACGACGTGGAGGTGCGGCGCGACGAAATTCGCGGCTTGCTGCTCGTGCAGCACATTATCCACGTGGACACACGTTTCTGAGGCATGTCTTCGCAAATCACAACTTACACCCACACGTTGCCTAACGGGTTGCGCTGCGTGCACGTGCGCCGACCCTCGCAGGCGGGGTGGTGCGGACTAGCCATCGACGCCGGCAGCCGCGACGAAGACGAGCGCCACCACGGCCTCGCCCATTTCGTGGAACACACCATTTTTAAAGGCACCACCCACCGCCGCGCCCATCACATTTTGAACCGCATGGAGAGCGTGGGCGGCGAACTCAACGCGTACACCACCAAGGAGGAGACGATGCTCTACGCGGTGTTTCCCGAGGGGTACGAGCAGCGCGCCGTGGAGCTGATTGCCGACCTGGCGCGCAACGCCACCTTTCCCGCCGACGAGCTTGAGCGGGAGCGCGACGTGGTGATGGAGGAGGCGGCGAGCTATCGCGACACGCCTGCCGAAGCCATTTACGACGATTTTGAGGATTTGTTGCTGGCGGGCAGTCCGTTGGGCCACAACATCTTAGGCACAGAGGCGAGCGTGCGCGCGCTCACGCGTGACGACTGCCTTGCCTACGCCCATCGCTTCTTCCAACCGCAAAACATGGTGTTTTTCTCGTTGGGCAGCCATGACGAGCGCCACGCCTTCCGTTTTGCCGAAAAATACTTTGGCTCGATGCCTGCGGGCGAGGCACTGCCGCAACGTGCCGAGCCGCGCGAGGTGGCGCCCTTTGCCGAACACGTGGCGATGGACACCCACCAGGCGCACGCCGTGTTGGGCGCGCGGTTGCCGGGCATGCGCCATCCGTTGAGCCACGCGCTGATGTTGCTGAACAACCTGTTGGGCGGTCCGGCGATGAATTCGCTGCTGAACGTGGAGCTGCGCGAGCGTCGCGGGTGGGTCTATAGCGTGGAGTCGTCGCTGACCTCGCTGAGCGACTGCGGATGGATGGAAATCTACCTGGGGTGCACGCGCGACGACCTCAAGGACTGCATGCGCACGGCAGGTCGCATCGCCACACGCCTGGCGGAGAGCGAGATGCCCGCGTCGCGGCTGGAGCGCTACAAAAAACAGTATTGCGGACAGGTGGCGGTGTCGGCGGATAGCAACGAGTTTCTTGCCATGCGTGCGGCGCGGGCGATGCTGCGGTTGGGCGAGGTGCCGCCTATCAGCCACACCTTCGAGGGCATCCGTGCCGTCAGCCCTTCGCTGCTGCGCGATGCCGCCGAGCTGATTGTCCCCGCGCGCCTCTCCTCCCTGGTTTTCAGCTAGGAATTACACGCCTGGTGTTTTAACCTCACGCAGACCTACGCAGACTAACGCGGACTTACCGCAGAAGGAAAGCCTGACCTCGAAGAGGTCAAACAACGGAAACCCCACGTCACCGAGCCTGCGAGGTGACGTGGGGTAGGGGAACGTTCTCACGAACCGACCTCGGAGAGGTCGCACAACCCATCCTCTTTTTTTGTGCGACGTCTTCGACGTCGGGATATAGGGGGCATTTCGTTACCCCACGGCATCCTCGCAAGCTCGGATGACGTGGGGTTTCCTATGTTGGACGTCTCCGACGTCCTTTCTCCCGCTCTACTCGGTTACTCAAAATTTTACCTCACGCAGACCTACGCAGACTAACGCGGACTTACCGCAGAAGGAAAGCCTGACCTCGAAGAGGTCAAACAACGGAAACCCCACGTCACCGAGCTTGCGAGGTGACGTGGGGTAGGGAGGCGTCCTCACGAACCGACCTCGGAGAGGTCGCACAACCCATCCTCTTTTTTTTGTGCGACGTCTTCGACGTCGGGATATAGGGGGCATTTCGTTACCCCACGGCATCCTCGCTGGCGCTCGGATGACGTGGGGTTTCCTATGTTGGACGTCTCCGACGTCCTTTCCTCTCGCTGTATTGGGCCCCGAAATGCAGAGCGACCCTCTTCGAGGGTCGCAACCCTATGATAAACTTTTTCTGCGAGTTCTGCGAGTTCTGCGCGAGGTAGATGGATCTGCGTGAGATTTTTTTGCATGAATTTGCGTGATGTAATATAAAAAAGAATGTGTAATTTTGCCGCCGAAATCGCAGAAGGGTACGCGGTTTCGCAGAAAAGATTGTTTATAAAGGCTTAATTTTCAACACTATGACTGACAAAAATCGGTATTGGCTCAAGCAGGCTCAAGATTTCATTATGATTATTTTGGGTCTGGTGTGCTATGCTTTTGCCTTCACGGCGTTTGTGCTTCCGGAGAAAATCGTTACCGGCGGCGTGACGGGTCTGTCGTCGCTGCTGTTTTTTGGTTTCCACTGGAACTTGGCGGTGTGCTACTATGGCATCAACATCCTGTTTCTGGTGATTGCGTTTCGCTCGGTGGGCAAGCAGTTCACGCTGCGCACCATCTTCGGCGCCACGGTGATGACCATCCTTATCGCGCTGCTGCAGCCGCATTTCCCCGAGCCGATTGTCAAGCAACAGACCTTTATGAACATCATCATTGCCGGCATCCTTTGCGGTATCGGTATCGGCATCGTGTTCTCGCACAACGGCAGCACGGCGGGCACCGACATCCTGGCGGCGATGGCGACGAAACACACCACCCTCTCGTTTGGGCGCACGATGCTGTACGTCGATATGGTGATTATCTCCTCGTCGTATTTCATTTTCCACAGCATCGACAAGGTGATTTACGGCTTGATTTTCATGGTCATTTGCTCGCTGACCACCGACATGGTGATTAACCGCAACCGCCAGTCGGTGCAGTTCTTCATCATCAGCAAGAAGTGGCAGCAAATCGCCAACGCGGTGGTGAGCGAGGCGCGTCGCGGCTGCACCACAATCGATGGCACGGGGTGGTACAGCAAACAGCCGGTGACGATTCTGCTGGTGGTATGCCGCCGCTACGAGTCGGGCATGCTGCAACGCATCATCAAAGCCATTGACCCTAAGGCGTTTATCTCGCAGATGAACGTCAACAGCGTTTACGGCGTGGGCTTCGACGAAATGAAGGTGCATTTGGGCTCCTCGCAAGCCAAGCAGTTGCAGGAGGCGGGCGAACACCCCGACATCCCGGCTGATAAAGCCCTGACGGAGAAATGAAACGAGCGCGCATCATAGCATTCGCGGCTTTGGCAGTGGCGATGGCGGGTGCTCCCGCGGCGCGGGCGCAGGGGCGGATGGCTGTGGCTGCCACCTACGACTATGCGTGGAAGCACGGGCAGCACGGCTTCGGGGCGAAGTTTCAATATCGTTTTTTGTCGCATTTTCGGGTGGAGCCGGAGCTGATTTATTTCACTTCGGGCGAAAGCACCACCACCTTTGACATCAACCTCAACGTACATTACCTTTTTGACATTGCCGAGCGTTTCACGGTTTATCCCACCGGCGGACTGAACTACGGGCATTGGGGGTATGTGGGACCCGACGAGGACCGCATCGGCGTGCTGCTTGGCGGCGGCGCGGAATATCGCGTGTGGCGCAACCTGAGCATCTTAGCTGAGCAGCGATTCCAGTTCGTCAGCCACGAAACGCAGGCGTTTGTCACTCTTGGCGCGAAAGTGGACTTCTGACGCCCTCCTAAAAATCAAAAAATGAGCAATAAATCACCTGTACTGCACAAAAAAGTCACTTTTTTGTGCAGTACAGCTTGTTTTTTTGCACAAAAATAGCTAAATTTGCCGCAAAATAAAATTTGCGCGATGAAAACCATTGTCCTCAATCAGCGAAAAGAACGAGACGAATTGCTGTCTCGTACCTATCTCAATCGTCGCATCCACGTCGATGTGAACGAATTGCTTAAAAGTCGGCTTATCAAGCTGATAACCGGCCCTCGACGCGTTGGCAAGTCCACGCAGGCGTTGCTGATGCTCCGAAACAAAAACTTCGCCTACCTTAATTTCGACAGCCAGCCGCTGCTGGACAACTGGGATGCCGACGTGGTGATGCGCGCGCTCGACGACGTCTATCCCGGCTATGAGTTCATCATGCTCGACGAGGTGCAGAACCTCAACGGCTGGGATTTGTGGGTGAGCGACCTTTTCAGGAACGGGAAAAACCTGGTTATCACCGGCAGCAACGCGAGGATGCTCTCGGGAGAAATGGCTACAGCTCTGACGGGCAAATACTTGCAAGTGGAGATGTTGCCCTTCAGCCTCGAGGAATTTTTCGATTGGCATGGTTTGGACCTGCACCGCCCCACGCAAGAGGAACGCACCGAGCGGCTCGCCTTGGCTGATGACTATTTGCGCAATGGCGGCTATCCCGAAGCGGTGGCGTCGCGTGCGCTGACGGTAAGCTATCTGGACATTTTGTTCGACTCTATTATCTGGAAAGACGTGTCGAAGCGTCACAACGTGCGGCATACCACCGATTTAAACAACCTGGCAACTTATTTGGTGTCGAATATCTGCAACCCGTTCTCTGTCAGGGATTTGGCGAGCGAGTTGGGCTTTTCGAGCGTCAACACCGTTTCCAAATACATCGATTATCTGCACGAGCCGTTTTTGTTCTACTACCTGTCGCGCTTCAACAACAAGCTGCGGCTGATGAAGAAAGCGCCGCGTAAGGTGTATATTGTGGACAATGGTTTTGTGCGCGCCAAGGCATTTTCGGTGAGCGAGAATTTGGGCAAATTGCTTGAAAATCAAGTATTCGTAGAGCTCATTCGCAACGGCTACGACACCGATAAGACGCTCTTTTACTACCGGTCGCGCAACGACAAAGAAGTGGATTTCGTGCTGCGCGAAGGCACCCGCATCAAGAGCCTTGTGCAGGTTTGCTACGACATGCGGCAAGAAAAGACCGTGAAGCGCGAAATCGGCAGCCTGGTTGAGTGCGCCGGTGAGTTGAAATGCGACAACTTGTTCATCGTGACCCGCGATGAAGAAAAGACGATTCATCAAGGCGATTACGACATCAAAGTGTTGCCGGTGGCAAAGATAAAAGAGGCTGTGTAATGCCTTGCATAAGAAAAGCGGCGGGGCGGCGCGTGGATGTACGTGCCG
>Ga0065711_1040599_pt1 | contig 16826 bp, 33 predicted proteins | sample Hoacrofraction12_FD_59098 | JGI IMG/M metagenome (GOLD analysis project Ga0065711, IMG submission 59098) | Hoatzin crop microbial communities from Cojedes, Venezuela - Epithelial fraction 12 v2 (version 2) | ecosystem: Host-associated > Birds > Digestive system > Esophagus > Crop | place... | reverse complement strand
CCACATCTGTGTGCCCTTTACAAAGGACTGTGCAGGCTGTGGTAGACAGGTCCTGACGAGGGGGATAGGTGGAGAGGCGATTCCGGGGAATTGCCAGGACGCGTGACCTGCGGTGCCCTTCCCCGGGCGTCTGCAGCGTGTGCGGTTTCCTCCCAGCCTCGCCAGGGCAGGACGCAGGGCTGGCTGTGCCTTCGCTCCGACATGGCACGGCCGCTTTTAGTGTGTGCAGGCTGGCGTGCTGGCAGGCTCCGAGAGCCAGCGCCCGCCTGGGCCCTCTTTGTGTCTGTCCTGGCACGCCCAGGGCTTGGTTTCCCAGGCCGTAACGTATTTATAGCCCCTTTTGTGCTCAAAGCTGGGCTCTGGCTGACTCACATTAATAGTCTGGAAGTTCATTGCTGCTGCACAGCACAACACCTTGGAAATCAGGAAAACAGCCGTGACGGGGCCACTGATCCTGCTTCCCCTCGCCGCCCCTCGCCTGCCCTGCTGTCGCTGCCTGCAGCCGCTCGGCACCTCCCAAGCCAGCAGCAAGCAGGGTGCAGCGTGCAGATCCGTCCTGGCTGCTGCCACCATCATCCCGCGCCGGGCTGGGGCTGCGGGCTGGACAGGGGGCAGGGTGCCCCGTCCCACTCCTGGAGCCTGCCTGCGGGGGCTGGAGGGGCCGGGAAGGGAGCGCCTGTCCCTGCGGAGGCTCAAGGGGGTCCCAGGTCCCACGCGGGGTGGAGGGGGAGGCATGTCATGACGTCCCAGCGGAAATGTGTGGTGGGTGCTGGGCTGTGTCTAGGCTGTGTTTCGGGGTGGCTGGTCTGGGGGTGCCGGTACTGCCCTTGGGTGTGAGTGTCCTGGGGGGCAACCGCTGCTCAGCCTACTTCTCCTCCTCCGCAGCCCACCTCTTCCCGGTGAAGGCCACGCTGTCTGTGAACGTCGCTGAGCCGGCCACCTTCTCTGCCAGGGTCCTCAAGAGGAAGGAGATGGACGTTATGTGGAAAAGAAATGGCAAGTGGCCCTGGGAGCAGGCACAGGGCTGGCGCTGCTCCCAGGCGGTGCCTGGTGCCGTCCCCGGGGGCACGGGGGTCCCCAGGTCACCCTCTGCCCCCTTGCAGGCACCTACTACCAGACCACGGACCGGGGCGAGGTGCAGGGCAACCTCGTCACCCTGACGCTCCCCAATGTCAGCGTGACTGAAAACGGGGTCTACAGCGCCACGTTCATGGGGGACAGCCCTCTGTGGAGCGCCTTCTACCGCCTGATCGTGCGAGGTGAGCGGGGCCCTGGCTCCCGGGGACACGGGGACCGGCAGCCGTAGCCAGCCCCCAGCCTGGTGCCAGCCTGTGCCCCTCCGCTCTCTCCGCAGCCTGCCCTGCCAGGAAATGGGGACCGTCCTGCAAGAAGGACTGTCCCGACTGCCTGAACGGCGGCGTCTGCCACGACCATGTTGGCGAATGCATCTGCCCTCCTGGGTTCATGGGCACCCGCTGCGAGCGAGGTAGGTGCCGGGCTGCCCAGCAGCCGGAGCTGTGCCCGGGGCATGCAGGGGGGCCCCACTGCACCCCCAGATCCGGGTACCACAGCCAGAATCTCTGTGTGCATCCCCGGTGCCTCCCTGCCAGCAGTGGCCCTGTTTCTGGAGCAGGGACGGACCACCCACCTTCCCAGCAGGACACGGCTCTGTGCCTGCTCAGGGTGGCAACACAGGGCTTGGGGCGCCAGACCAGCGCCATGCCATGCACTAGCAGTGTGTAGGGGAATGGCGAGTGAGGGCAAACCATGCTTGTTTTTTTCAGCCTGCCGGGAAGGTCAGTTCGGCCGCAACTGCCAGGAGACGTGCCAGAGAGCCCAGGGCTGCCAGGGGCTGAGCTTCTGCCTGCCGGACCCCTACGGCTGCTCCTGCGCCTCGGGCTGGAGTGGCTCCCGCTGCAGCCAAGGTATGGGGACGTGGGCATCCATCAGCTTGCCTGGGCTTCCTCTGCAGCCTGGCTCTGCTCCCCAGCAGCAGCAGCACCCGTGCAAACCTCTCCCAGCCCCAGAGTCGGCGTGGGCTGAGCAGTGGTGCTGCCCGCACCAGCTGCCCGCAGCCTCTGCCTCCACGGCCCTGCACCACGGCCGCGGGTAGCAGCGAGCTCTCCTCTTCCCGCAGCCTGTCCCCCGGGATACTACGGCCCCGACTGTGCCCTGGGGTGCGCCTGCCGAAACGGAGGCAGCTGTAACCGCTTCAGCGGCTGCGTCTGCCCGGCGGGCTGGCACGGGCTGCACTGTGAGAAGTCAGGTGAGGCTGGCGTGGGGCTGCGGCGGGTCTCTGTCCCCCATCCTTGGGAGGTCTCCGGCTCCTTCCTCACCAGTGACTGGGGGGGCCATCGGCTACCAGCCTCGCCAGCCAGCTCAGCAGCCCCCCTTGCCTGCAGAAACAGCCCCCAACCCTATGGAGACCAGGGTCCTGCAAGGGGACCATCTAGTCTGGCCCCCCAGGATTAGCTGTGCCGAGAGCGTTGCTGAGCCCTGTGTGTGGGGTGGGGATCAGGACCAGACCACAGCGTGTGGCACCAGCCCCCTGGCACCAGGGTCTGGCTGTGGCCGGCACCGGGGAAAGGGGCCAGCCTCTCTCGTGCCTGGGGAGGAGGAGGACCAGCCCTAATGTCGATTTCTGTGTGCCAGACCGGTTCCCCCAGATCATCCAACTGGCCTCAGAGCTGGAGTTCAACCTGGGCTCAGAGCCTGTTGTCAGCTGCGTGGCCACCGGCAACCCGCTGCCTGCCAGTGACAGTGTGGAGCTGCGCAAGGCTGACGGCACCGTGCTCAAGGTATGGCCCCCATGCCCTTGCCCCACCACCATCCCCATGTTGCCGGCTACCCCAGAAGCACCCGTTGCCCCGCTGGTCTGCGGGGCAGCTCCAGGCCAGCACGCGGAGCCAGGGGGCTGAACCAGGGGGCTGATGGCACCCTGTGTGCCCACAGCTCATCAAAGCCATCATTGAGCCGGGGCAGATCACCTGCGAGTTTCAGGTGCGGCACCTGACAAAGGCAGACACGGGGCTCTGGGAGTGCCGGGTCTCCACGACCGGAGGCCAGGACAGCCGGAAAGTCAAAGTCAATATCCGAGGTGAGGAAAGCGTGGTGGCGTGAGCTGGATGAGCCGGGCTTGCCGAGGGAGGCTGACGGCTTGGTGTGGCAATGCCAACCCCCCCCCCACTGGCCTGGGTGCCACCCATCGTGTGCCGCAGTGCCAGGAGACAGGTTTGGGTGGTGATAAAAGACTTCCCAGACAAAGCTGCAAGGAACCAAGAGGTGGCAGCGGTACCCACGCTCTGCTCCTCCTTGCTCCCAGTCCCATTGGTGTCCTTCCCTCCTTCCACCCCCTCAAGTGCCACCAGAGCCCCTGAGCCCCCCACGGCTGCTGGCCAAGCAGAGCCGCCAGCTCGTGGTGTCACCCGTGGACTGCTTCTCTGGCGATGGACCCATCACCTCCATCAAGCTGCTCTACAAGCCCAAGGACGACACCTCAGCGTGGTCATCCATTGTGGGTATGTGTCTGCTGGGGGGTGGGGGGCACAGGTAGGACCCAGGCAGGAGGGGGTGGCTGCCCCAGACAGTGGGGTTCTGGGGTAGGCAGAGGTTTCCATGCCGGGACCCCCATGGTGATGCCAAGGAGGATGCCAGTGGCAGGGCAGATTGTGGTTCGTGGGCAAGGCTTTGATGTGTCCTCTTGGCCAACAGTTGACAACAGCGAGAATATCACCCTCATGAACCTCCGGCCAGTGACTGCCTACATCGTCAAGGTGCAGCTGAGCCGGCCAGGGGATGGTGGGGAGGGCAGCAAGGGGCCTGAGGCCGTCATGGTGACCGAGTGCCTCGGTGAGCCTCCATCTTCCTCACCCCGACCCTGCCCCTAACGTTGACCCTGCCCCTAACCCTGCCCGGTGCAGGGTCTGCAAAGCCCTGGGGCTGATGCGCCATGAGGTTCTGCTGCCTTTTTGTTCACAGAGCCCACAGTCAAGCCTGTGATCGAAGGTTGGTCCATAGAGGAAAAAAACACACTTCACGTCAGCTGGAAATTGTCAAGTGGCCACGAGCCAGCACACGGGTTCATCGTCCGCCTCTTTGACTCTGCAAGGCGGCTGGTCTGTGAGAAAAACATCACATCCATCTCCGTGCTCTCTGCCCGCATCGGGGACCTGGAGTTCAACAAGGAGTACTGGCTGGAGGTGCTGGTGTACCACTGCACCAGCCTGGGGCCCCCCTCCGACCTCTACAAGGTCATGATCAACAGCAAAGGTAGGTCCAGCAGAACACAGGGAATTACTACAGGGAATGAGAATGACAAATCACTTATAATTGTAACAGCGACCATCCCCAGGTCTGGCTGCTCCCGTATCCCATCTCTGATAGAGCAGGAACAGCTGCTTGGGGGAAAATGGGTCCTCTTCTCCCCACTAGACCCCACAGGCTCCAGCACCAAGCAGCTGAGATACATCCTAAGCTGAACATGACATTCAGGCCATCACAGGTGATGCTCACAAACAGCTCTGTCCTCCACGCCCTTGCCCAAGCCCTGATGGACCTGTCTATGGTTGTGGCCTTCACAACACCCTGTAGCAACAAGTTTCTTGATATAGTTATACATTGTGTGAAGAAGTTATTTCCCTTTGGTTCACTTTAACCTCACTGCCTGGTAATTTTTCTGGACAGTCACTGGGGCTTGGGGAGATCTGCACCAACTCCTGGGGTCACACACGCCCATGCAGATCCCCACACAGGTGGGAGACCATGGGGAGGTGTTTCTGGCAAGCAAGTGAGGAGTGCACGAGGCCTTCAGTGAGGCTCAGTGCTGGCCACTATGCTTTGGGAGGGCTGGTGGGCATCAGGCTTGGAGGATGTGAGGGTTTCTCCTCTTGCTGCTTGCAAGAGCTTTGTGTGATTTGGGGATTTGTGTTTAGGGATGTGGGCAGGATTGAGCAGGCTCAGAGGAGGCGACGGGAATGATAAAATATTCAAAACCTGCTGTGTGTGAGGGAGGGCTGAAGAAAGAAAATATCCCAAGAGCTAGTCAATACAGAGACGAGGTCTACCTTGATGGTCCCTGAGGCTGGGAGTGTTTGTGGATGCAGTCCTGTCATGTTGTTGTACCTGGAGAGCCACTCCTGGCCCTGGGGTCCATGTCTACCTCCTCCTGCCTCCACTTAAGCACGGGCTACGGGTCTCTGGAGGTTCCTCAAACCTGGCATGGCTTTGGTTGACATTGCCATCCATGGGGTCTGGTCCTCAAACCAGTGCTCAGCTCCTACAGTGCCAGAAGCCCTGTCCTGGGGCTGACCCTCTCCTCTCCTTGCCTCAGGCCCCTCCTCCCCACGATCGCTCTCAGCAGAGTCCGTGTCTGACACCGCCGTCAGGCTCTCCTGGCAGGTCCCCGAGTACCCGAACGGGGGCATCACCAAGTACATCGTGGAGCTGCAGCAGGTGGGGGGGACCAGCGAGCCCCAGTGGATCGACACCGACAGTGGCGCTGAGACCACCAAGATCGTCGGGGGCCTCAACGCCAGCACCAGCTACCAATTTCGCGTTCGGGCCAACTCCCATGTCCCAGGGGAGTGGAGCCAACCTGTGAAAGCCAAGACCCTGGGGGACGGTGAGCGGGGTGTCGCAGCAGGCGGGAGGCTCACAGCTCTGAGGGAGCTTGGGCTTAGCATCTAGGTCGGCAAAGAGTGACCAGAACAGCTCTGAATCAGCAGCCCACACCCAAAACACTTGTCTTCAGAAATCCTGCTTCTCTTAGTCCTGGTGGGGCAAGGGGGACACGGTGACAGCATGGCTCCTGCAAAGTGGCTCTGCCTTGGCCAGAGGGTGAAGTGATGCGCTGGGAGCTAGAGGAGCCGGGCAGAGCCAGCACGGGAGGAGTTGGTGGCTGCACCCAGAGCTGGCTGAAGGTCCAGAAACCAGTGGGTTCAGTGGAAGGGCCTGAGCAGGGACACCCTCATCCCTGCGCCACCATGATCCCAGGAGCCTGGGATGCAGTTGTGGTGTCTTCATGGGATGCCGGGGTGCCAGGAGAGGGCTGCCATCTTGGAGTTTGGCCACCCGTATAGCCTGGGCAGGGCTTGGCCATGAACCATGACCCTCCATCCCTCCTTTCGGCAGGAGCGCTGAGCGTGCCGCCCAGCCTGGGCAGCCAGAGCACCGAGCAGGCAGGAATAGACCAGCAGCTGCTCTTGGCCATCGTCGGCTCCGTGTCTGTCACCTGCCTCACCATCCTCTTTGCCCTCCTGGCACTCTTCCTCATCAAGAAGAATTTTTTCCACCGGCGTCGCACCTTTACCTACCAGTCTGGCTCGGTGAGTGCCGCCTGCCCCACCAGGACCATGTCCCCAGCTCCCCACGTCCCAGCCCGATCCAGGTCACGCTCCATAGCCTCCAGTCTGGATGAAGTCAGACCTCACTTCCACGCAGAGAGGGTGCGGAGCCCACCCTTGCCCACAACGCCTGCCCTGCCAGAACTGCTGCATGGGCAGAGGGGTGCCCGGTGCCTCTAACCTCACCCGCTCCCATCTGCTAGGGGGAAGAGACCATCCTGCAGTTCAACTCGGGGACACTGACCCTGACGCGCCGGCCCAAGCCACAGCCTGAGCCCCTCAGCTACCCCATCCTGGAGTGGGAAGATATCAAGTTTGAGGACATGATCGGAGAGGGCAACTTCGGGCAGGTCATCAGGGCCATGATCAAAAAGGATGGCCTCAAAATGAATGCAGCCATCAAGATGCTGAAAGGTGAGCGTGGAGTGAGGTGGACATGATGGGCTGGGGGATGCAGCTGCATCCTGGGCCATGCTTGGGGGTGAGGAGGGGCAGGAGCCATCAGTGGAGGAGCAGGGGAAGGGCCCTTGTTGTAGGAGTGGGGTGTCCATCCCTTCTTTGGTTCCAGAGTTTGCTTCAGAGAATGACCATCGGGACTTTGCCGGGGAGCTGGAGGTGCTGTGCAAACTGGGCCATCACCCCAACATCATCAACTTGCTGGGTGCCTGCGAGAACAAGGGTGAGGACTGTCCCCCTCTCCCCAGCCCCACGGCCCCTGCCCAGCTGTGTGTTCCTCTTTGCTGGGAGGAGCCCCACGAGCCCAACCTCCTCCTGTCCCCCAGGCTACCTGTACATCGCCATTGAGTATGCTCCCTATGGAAACCTCCTCGACTTCCTCCGCAAAAGCCGAGTCCTGGAGACGGACCCGGCCTTTGCTAAGGAGCACGGCACCGCCTCCACCCTCACCTCCCAGCAGCTCCTCCAGTTTGCTTCAGACGTGGCCAAGGGGATGCAGTACTTGAGTGAGAAGCAGGTACATCCCCAGCAAGACCCCCCAGAGCATCCTTCCCTGGGGGCCTTGGGACTCCCCATCAGGGCACAAGACCCCTGGGACCAGCAGGAGGGAGCATGTGGCTTCTGCTGACTGCTGGCCCCTTTCAGTTCATCCACAGGGACCTGGCAGCCAGGAATATCCTGGTGGGAGAAAACCTGGCCTCCAAGATTGCCGACTTTGGCCTCTCCAGAGGGGAGGAAGTCTACGTGAAGAAGACAATGGTGAGGCAGGAGCAAAGCATCTCCATGGGGCCTGCACCGATGCGGTGGGCAGGACCTCCGCCATCAATAGGAACAACCCACCATGTTGGGACCAGCTGGGTCACCGCTGCCCTCCATCTGCAGGGCATCCCCCATCCCCTGACGGTCGCTCTCTGTTTCCCCAGGGCCGCTTGCCGGTTCGCTGGATGGCCATCGAGTCCCTGAACTACAGTGTGTACACCACCAAGAGCGACGTGTAAGTCCTGCAGGCAGGGATGCTGGGGCAGGGGCATGGCCATAGCTGTGTCCATCCCACTCTGGGGTGGTCAGCGTGGCGGTGCTTTTGCTCTGGGCTCGGCCTGAGCCCTGGCTGCCCCCTCCTTCCTGGGCTTTGCCCCATGCCCCCATGGCCAGGGGCTTCGTTACAGCCTTGGGTCCCGCTCTTTCAGGTGGTCGTTTGGTGTCCTGCTCTGGGAGATCGTCAGCTTGGGTAAGGCTCTTCTTTGTCCCCTGCCTCCCCTTGGGTCCCTGCAGGTCTGGTCCTCCTGCAGCTCCGGAGGTGACACCCGGGACTCATCCCCGCTGCAGCCAGCTGTGTGTCTCTGGCTGCAGGGGGGACGCCATACTGCGGGATGACATGCGCCGAGCTCTACGAGAAGCTGCCGCAGGGCTACCGCATGGAGAAGCCACGCAACTGCGACGATGAGGTGTAAGTGGGCAGAGAGCCCCGGCTGACAGCAGCACCCACATTCCCCTGGCCCAGCTGCCCAGGGGCGCTCCCGGTAGCACCTCCTGGTTCTCCTCTGCACTGTGTCTGGGGCGTGAGCTGGGGTCCTACACCCCAAACACCCCTCCCAAGCTTTAGTTTCCCACCTGCTTCCCCCCATCTCCCATGAACAGCTTTTCTGCCCCGTCTCCCTCGCGTTCACACTGAGCCACCACCGTCTCTCTGTCCCCAGGTACGAGTTGATGCGGCAGTGCTGGCGCGACCGTCCCTATGAGCGCCCACCCTTCGCCCAGATCTCCATGCAGCTCATCCGCATGCTCGAGGCCAGGAAGGTGAGTGGCAGTGGTGGAAAGGCTGGGTGCAGGGCGCCTGCATTGCCCTGGCTCAGTGGGAGGGATGCCCGCCCTGCGCGGAGCTTGTCCAAATGCTGGAGCATCTCTTGGGCTCGGAGGAGGGGACGTCTAGCAGCAGAACCTGTGTGACCCCACCACGCATGGGGGTAACCCCAGCATCACTTTCTGGGTGTGGGGAGCCCCAGCGCCTCCCCGAAGGACACAGCGCCCATGAGCGTGCCAGTGGGGATGGGAGGTACACGGGGACACGGTCACAACCGGCTCCTGACTGGGGTTCCCCCACAGGCCTACGTGAATATGGCCCTGTTCGAGAACTTCACATATGCTGGGATCGATGCCACTGCCGAGGAGGCGTGAGGCTGCACGGGCACCGCGCAGACGGGCAACGCAGACCCCAGCCTGCTGGGACAGTGCTGTGGGGACGAGGGGTTGCCTGTCCCCGCCTGGGGCCGAGCAGCCAAACGCCGGTGCCCCTTCCCGAGAGCACCTTCCCCACTGCAGGACTGCACTGTCCCCTCCCCGGCTGCCCCACAGTGTGTGCTGGCCATGCTGGCATGCCACTGGCCACCAACATGGTCCACAGGAGAGGGGCTCTCCCAGGATCCAGGGTGCTGCTGCCTGTGACCAAGGACACCAGCGCCAAAGCTCTGGGGCGAGAGGGGAAGCAGCGACCCAGCAGCTGCCTGCCCTGCGGCTCTCAGTGTGCTCTGGACCTGAAGTGGTGCCAGCGGGGCTATGAGCATTGCTGCTGGCGTGGGACAGGGCCACCCCAGCCAGTGCCAAGGGACGAGGGACAGCGTCGGCTGCGCACAGCCTCCAGCTCGGCCGTAACTCTTCAGAGGTGCCAGCTCTGCCTTATGGACAATAAATGTAGTGCAACAGGTAGCCAGGCCCAGAGGAGGGGAGGTGGGGTCGCAGCTCTGCCGCACTGGCAGCACCGGGGAACAGCATGCGGGGCCCAGCTGGTCTGCTGCCGCGGTGGGCACGCCTCAGGATCCTGCCCCTGTTTGGGTCCTCTGACCCAGGGATGTCCCAGCGCCCCTAGACAAGCCCCGGGTCTCATCACGCCATGGGGCTGGGTTTTCTTATTGTCCAGCTGGGATCTCCCTCCTTGTAGTTTAAGACTTTGTCCTGCCCCCAGGGACATGGAGAACAGACCATGTCCTTCCTCTGCGCTGCTGCCTCTCGCGTGCTTGAAAACTGTTCCTGCAGCTTCCCCTCAGCTGGCCGCTCCTCATGGGGATGGCCCCGCTCCTCCCACCAGTCCCCGCAGGGCTCTGGGGCTCCACACTCTTCCCACCCCGGCCAGCTGGCGCTGAGCCGAGCCGTCGGGTATCTTCCCGCATCTTGCAAAGGGACCACTGTGTTTGACCCTCTCGAACGTGTGCTGCTGGGGCAATTCCCGCATGTGCTGGTCCCTCGAGGTTTGCCTGAGCTCTGCGCTGACCCCCCTGTGGGAGCTCCTGCCCCAGCTGCAGCCCCTCGTCTGCACTGCTGCCATTTGTTATGTTGACAGTGGGTGGGCTTCAGCTCTGCTGGCTTCAGCTTGCTAAGCCCCAGGCACGCCATCCAGCTGCCCATCCAGCTGGCTGCTGTGCCCTGTGGGAAGCAAGGGCTGCTCCTCCAGAGCCCAGTACCCCAGCCCAAGGCAGAGATATTTGCATTTGCCCTTCTGGGCAAGAGTCTCTTTTCCCCACAAGGTGTTTCAACCCTGGCAACACCATTTTGGTTTCCCATTGTGGCCTCCTGGTGCTCTTTGGTGTCAACTGCAGCCATTAGCAAGCAGCCTCTCTGCCCCATCACTGAGGTCCCCAGTGAAACGGCGATGGGGACTGGCCCTCACAGGCAGCCTGACGTGTGCCACCACCTCTGCACCTCCACCGCCAGCTGGGAACAGTGTCTGAGGCAGCATCATCAGCCCCGCTCAGACCAAAGGCTTTCTGTTTTTTGCCTCCATGATGGCAAAGCCCAGTAGCCGGATGGAGAAGGAAGTGGGACTGTGTTGACAACATTTGACTGTGACAAATCGGTGCTGGCTGTTCCCATCTCCCCTGATGTCCCCAGTGCTGTCTCCGGCTGCTGCGGGGCAAGGAGACGCCAGCCCGCCCTTGGCACAGGGGGGATGCGTGTGCGAGTGGCTCCTCATGCCCCGGCTGGTGCTCCCCGGGCTGCACCGCGGTGCTGTGCCCTGGCAGAGCAGGACACCCCTCCGGCCACCCGTGCCGAGCAGCAGTGGTGGACTGACACAAGACTGAGCATGCCCACAAGACCCCATCACGAGAGCCCTGCTCCTGCACCAGCTCCACCAGCATCTGTGCGGGCCCTGCCGATTCCCCCTATGCCCACAGCTCTCCTCCCTGCCCACCCACGGGGATGATGCTGCTGGGCCGTGCAGAGCAGACCAGGGCACAGCAGTGCCAGGCGGCACAGGGCGGGATGGAGCAAGAGCAGCCGCCCTGTGTCCCCATGTGCCTGCAGCCCCCGGCGCCCTGCCCTGCCCCGCACAGGGGCCTCCCTGGTTTCTCGGGGGTTGTTTTTCTTCCTACCCCAGCCTCCCGGCATGCCGGTAGCCACAAGGGCAGGACATGCTGCCTATCTGATAGGAGCAGTCTCTCTCGGTAGTGCGGCTGGCGGCCGAGGGGCCGCGGCATGGTGGTTTTGGGCACGGGGAAGTGCCGGCGATGGGGCGGGGGGAGCCTCCAGCCAGGCTTCCTGAGCTGCACAGCCGCCACTTCCCAGATAAAGGTATCACCCGGCGGAGCTGCAGCAGCTCCCGGGGCACTGGGAAGACCGGAGCACGGCACGCGTGGCCCCGGCACACGGGGTGTGGGATGGCAGCCTGCCTGCGCCGAGGCTGGCTGCTCTCGCTGCTCCCCGCTGTCCTGCTCAGCCAACACAGCCCAGCATCAGCCCCCCAGCCAGTGACGTCCCAAGGTAGGTCCCTGGGGCCATTTTCTCCCCCAAAGGATGGGTCAGAGGGGAGCTGGCATGCTGGGCGTGTGCGGCGAGCACCCCACAGCAGCCAAAATCTGCAGGGTTGGGGAGGGGGCATTCCAGGAGGGTGTGCGGGGGGTGTTCAGGGTGGGTGATGGAGCCCCCTTCCCACCAGTGGGATACCCTGGAGTGCCCGGAGCAAAGGGACATCCCTGCTCTCAGCAGGCAGGGCCTGACAGCCCCCAGGCACCCCTCTGAGACAGCAGCCTGGGGCTCCCAGTCCTGCACAGGGAGCAGAGGGGCTCCCCGCTCATCAAAAGTTCTTGGAGTCATGATGAGAAGGGTTTGAGCGAAATTCAAGCTAATGTCTGACCGCACAGCTCTGCACCACGGGTAACGTGGCAGCGCTGCCAGGCTAATCCCAGTGCTACCACACTGGCCATGACCTTACTGCTCCACCAAGCATCCTTGGGTCAGCCGGTAGCTGGCCCCAGCCTGGCTCGTTGCACCTGGCAGAGCCGCTTCCCAACCTTCTCCCATTTCAGGCCTGTCCGCGCTTTCTTTGAGCCCCTGCTTAGCCCTTTAACACTTTCCATAACACCATAAAATGCAATAACTGAACAAAATCCTTTTGATCTCCCGCTCGTCTCTCCAGCCTCACCCCATGTCTCTGGCCACGGCAGGCTCGGGAGCATATTTTGAGCCACCCCCACAGGCAGAGTGTGAGGAAGGATGGGGTTGGGCTCATCCTCCCTCTGCCAACAGCCTCTGCGACTTCGCTGTGCCCGGAGCCCACTGCCAGCTTGGCAGCGTGGTGCCCGAGTGTGGCTGATGTGGGCTGCAGTGCTGTGCAGCCACTCTTCCCCGCAAATGGCCTGTGCCCAGCAAAGATGCTCTGGTAACCCCCAGGACCAGCGTGGCCTCCCACCAACGCCATGGGTCCCTGTGCCGCCGGGACCCGGCCACCCCATTCCCGGGCACTGGGCGCTGGGGACGTCACGGAGCCAGCATGAGGCCTGGGGTGGGGGCAATGGGGTGCAAAAACGGAAGAGCAGGTGGGGGGGGGCTGAGGTCTGCAGGGAGGGGACGTGGGCTGGGTGAGGAAGGCAACGCAGCGCTGGGAAAGGAGGAACAGGGCTGGGGGGATCAGTGCAAGGAAGGGACAGGGAGAGCAGTGGGACACTGAGAAGGTGGCAAGGACTTTTGGGGACTCTCTTATTCTTTGACCAGGGTGGGCTCAACTGGCAGGGCAGGGAGTGCACAGCAGAGAACAGATGCACTCAGCACATGCAGCAGGGCCAGGCACTGGCAGGGGGCTTCTTGTGGGGTCCTGCAGCTGGGGGCAACCCCAGGAGAAGGGGACACATCCCAAGAGGAGGAGGAGAAGGGCTAGAGTGGGTCCCAGGGCAGAGGCTGTGGGGGAGAAGGAAGTGCTGGAGCAATGCTGGGGGCAGCGAGGCCACCCCTCTGCTTCACCCTTCTGCACCTTGGGGCTGTCTCCTTTCGATGTGCCAGCAGAGCCACTGGTACTTGGGATGGAGATGCTGCAGGGTGCGATGCTCCAGTTCATCCCCACAACAACAGGGAGGGCAGCTCGCGAAGTGGGGCAGAGAAACCCGCAGCCCCCCAAGCAGTCCCTGGGCCGGGGTTCGAGCATCCCCCTGCTCAGGACCACGTGCCCCCACACCAGCCCCCAGGCCCTTTCCCTCTGCCCGGGGCACTGCTCCTCCTTATCTCACTTCCGCGCACCTTCCGGCGTGAGCAGGGCAGGGGTGCTTCCCCCCGATCGCCGGGCCCGAGCCCCCCTCTGACCGCAGGGCTATTTCGGGATGTTTGTTTGTCCCGAGAGACCCGGCGCGCTGAGGAGGGGGAGCAGCGGGGCCGGTTGGCGGGGAGCCCTGCCGCCAGCCAGGACCCCGGCGCGAGCCAGCACGCGTGCCGTGTCCCTTCCCACCATGCCAGGCTGGTGGAGGGCACCTGTGCCACAGCCATGCCCACGTCCATGCCCACGCTGCCCCAGGGGCCTGGGTGGGTTGGCCTCAGAGGCAAGCTGGCCAGCGGGACACAGGTGGGATGGGGATGGGCTTGTGGCCAGGGGCTCCTTCACACCCACACTCCTCCCAGACGCTGCGCTGCTGGCAGGGGTGCCCGAGGACATCCGCTGCTTCTCCCGCTCCTTCGAGGATCTCACCTGCTTCTGGGAGGAGGAGGAGGAGGAGGCGGCAAGCAGGACGTGCCACTTCTACTACTGGTACAGCAGGTAGGAAGTGGTGGGGACACAGCCCAGCCTCCCCCTTGCCCACACCGAGAGCAGCAGGGTCGAGGTGCTGCAGGTCTCTGTGCCACCCCTGCAAGGAGAGATGGTGGAGAGCCCACAGGAGCTACACAGCAGCCACCACGCAGCCTGCCGCAGGGCTGGGACCATGGCTGCCCTCAGTCCCATGGGGATGGTGCACAGGGGGGCACAGGGAAGGAACTGGTGACACTGAGGTCTCGGTGCCATGCCCCAGGTCCCCTCTCCTCCAGCCTGGCCCCGGGCAGGAGGCATGGGGTGCTGCAGGTCCCCACTCTCCATTCCTCAGGGACGTGCCCACAGCATGCAAGGTTTCCACGTGGCGCCACGAGGCCAGTGGGACGCGGCATGTCTGCGTCTTTCCTGGCCAGGACGTGCGGCTCTTCACCCAGCTCCACCTCCACGTCCTGGACGCCACCACCAACCAGACCAAGTACTGGCGGGAGCTCAGTGTGGAGGCAGTGGGTGAGTCCCTCCCGATGGGCAATACCCCTGTGACACCAGGACAGTCCTCAGACCTGGGTCCCCTGCCCTTCTCCGCGCCCCGTGCCCTCCGCAGGGGCCGGCAACACCCTGCGCCCCGGGCACGGAGGCAGCCCTGGTGTCCGCAGCAGGGCCGGGGGGTGCCCAGGCCAGGGCTGCCGCAAGAGGGCAAACGCCCCGGCACGTTCCCCACAGGTCTCATCGCCCCCCCGGCAAACATCACGGCCCGCTGGGCTGGGGCTGCGGGGCAGCTCTGCGTGTCGTGGCAGCCGCCACTCGCCGGCTACCCGGACTTCTTCCTCTACGAGGTGCAGTGCTGCCCTGCCAGCTCCCCAGAGACGCCCTGCGGCACCGAGTTGGACCCCGGTGGGCAGCGCCCCGGGGACCCCTCCATCCATCCAGCCATCAGCACCCACACACCCACAGTCGGGGCAGCCGCAGCCTCCCCGGGAGCAGAGCAGGTACACAGAGGGGCCAGGAACGGGCAGGGGGATCCAGGGGCCGCAGCCGCTTCCCAGCCTGGCCCCTCTCTTGCAGGGGCTGGTCCAGGCCAACACCTGGGTGGTCCTCCGGGACCTGAGGCCAGGGGTGAGGTACCACATCCAGGTGCGCACCAAGCCCGACGGCACCTCCCTGGACGGCATCTGGGGGCCCTGGTCGCAGGCACTGGCTGCAGAGACACCCCGCTCCTCCGGTGAGTGGCCATCCCCACTGCCGGGGTGCTGGCAGGCACAGCAGGGAGGCACCCACACCCGGGGCTGCGAGGGGTGGGGGTCCTGGGGTACGTAAGGTGCAGCACCTAGGTTTTGGGGGGGCAGAGGGAAGCAGCCCCCTCCCTGCCCTGGCTCTCACCTGCCCAGGAGACATCGGGCTGTGCTGCAGCACCCGTGACCTGCAGCGCATGCGCTGCGAGTGGAGCTGGGACCCCGCAGAGCCCCACGGCTCCCACCAGCTCTTCTACCGGCCGCCTCCGAGTGGGGCTGGCACAAGGTAAGGGGCATGGCGAGGACACCAGGCCTCAGGGTGGCACACCCCAGGGACCACTGGCCCTGCTCTGCGTCCCACGTCCTGCACCGTGCCACCTGGCTCTGTGCCCTGCCCAGCTCCACCACCACCGACCCTGCACCTCCCCATTGTCGCCCCTGGCCATGCTGCTGCCCCTCCAACCACGGCAGCACCAGCTTTGCTTGGCAAGGGCCGGAGGAGCCAGGCAGCACTGGCTGCGGGAACGGGGCAGCCGCAGCGCAGGGCCGGCAGCGGGCGAGGGCAGCAGGGCCGCCACGCTGGCGCTGACTGGCTCCCTGCTCCCTGCCCAGGGAAGACGCGTGGCAGCGGTGCGAGGAGGTGAGCGTGGGGGCACAGGGCACCCATGCCTGCACCTTCCAGCCCAGGGCTAGCAGCCTCATCTCCATCCTGGTGAACGTCACCCGTCCCCACGTGCCCACCCTCAGCTACTTCAAGGAGCCCTTCTGGCTGCACCAGGCCGGTGAGCGCCAGCACCACCGCAGCCCCTGCCCGCGCCGGCAGGGCACGCAGTGGGGCAGGGTCCCCGTCCCGTGGCAGCGACACGTCCTCACCCCCAACAGTGCTCACGGATGCCCCGCGGCTCGTCCAGGCGACGGTGGCACAGGGCCGGCTGACCCTGCAGTGGCTGCCGCCCCTCGAGGCACTGGCGGGGCAGCTGGACTACCAGGTCCGCTACGCCGCGGACAACAGCCGCGACTGGCAGGTGACGCGGGGCTGGGGGCCCCCCAAGCAGCCCTGCCCACCCCTGCCGCCGGCACACGGCCTGCGGGGCGTCGGGCAGGACGGAGCCGCGCCCCGGCAGCCGTCGCCTCCAGCTCGGCTCTGCCCCGCAGGTGCTGCAGGTCCCGCGGGCAGCCCGGAGAGCAGTCCTGGACCTGCGGCCGGGCGCCCGCTACTGCGCCCAGGTGCGGGCCCAGCCCCGCGGGCCGCGGTACCAGGGCAGCTGGAGCGCCTGGTCCGAACCCGTCACGGCTGGCGCCATGGCCGACGCGGGTAAGGGAGACAGGGCAGGAGCGGGGGCCGTGGGCAGCGGACGGGAGACCGAGGGTGCTGGAAACGGGGCGGGGAGCGGCGGGGAGGCGAAGGGCCGGGCGGCGGCGGGCCCGGGGCGGGCTGCGGTCCCAGCGCTGCTCCCCGCCGCAGGCTGGCTCATCCCGAGCGTCGCGGTGGTGCCGCTGCTCTTCACGGGAGCGCTCCTGGGGCTGCGCTGCACCTTCCCCTCCCTCTACAGGTAAGCGCGGTGCCGGCGGCAGGCGGGCCCGGGCGCGCCGCCCGGGGACACCAGGTCACCCCGGCACCGGGGACACCAGGTCACCCCGGCACCGGGGCTGGCCTCCGACGCCGCCTTCCTCGCACCCAGCAACGTGAAGCAGAAGCTGTGGCCCCCCGTCCCCGACCTGCACCGCGCACTGGGCGGCTTCCTCCAGGAGAGCGGCAAGCACGGCCAGGTGAGGGGGCCGACCCCCGCGCCCCCC
>Ga0065711_1040598_pt1 | contig 16826 bp, 17 predicted proteins | sample Hoacrofraction12_FD_59098 | JGI IMG/M metagenome (GOLD analysis project Ga0065711, IMG submission 59098) | Hoatzin crop microbial communities from Cojedes, Venezuela - Epithelial fraction 12 v2 (version 2) | ecosystem: Host-associated > Birds > Digestive system > Esophagus > Crop | place... | reverse complement strand
CGCCGGCGCTGGAGCCGCAGCGCAGCCGCAGGGCCGGCCCCCGCCCGCCGGAGCCGCGGGAGTGCGGGCTGGCAGCGGTACGGCGCTGCGGGCGGGACCCGTGCAGCCGCCGAGAGCGGGACAAGAGGCAGGGTCTCCGGCCCTTGCCAGAAACAGCTCAGTTTCAGTTCAGTTTCCCAGGACCGTTCTTTGGCAGTCCCTAGAGATCACCCGGTTCGTTTGCGAAGTGCTGTGAAAGCATCAAATCTTCCAGAGGCACGGGAATGGAAGAACAACCCCAGCTTTACAAGAAGCCAACTTACGCTGACCCCAAGTCTTTCACAATTGTGAACAGCTGCTGTTGCACCAAAGCGCTCACACGGGGCCCCAGCAACCGCCTGGTGCACCGCTGGGTGCTTGCACCCCCAAGCAACCCTCCCGCTTCAAGGGGGAAGCTCTCCACCACTTACAAATCCTTTCTGAGCTTTGCTCCCTGGCACAAGTTTGTCAGATCCCATCAGAGGGAAGCTGAGTTTCTGAAGTCATGCAGCAACAGGAGCAATCAGAGAGGGGCAGCAGACGGGCACCCTGCGCCCCCAGCAAGGCCAACAGCCAGGAGACACTAAGCCGCAGTTCCAACAGCACGTGCGTGGATGTAGTTTTTTCCCCTTCCCCAAGTACTGATAGAATCAAACCACCTCCTCCCCACATAAAGAGCTCCTTCTCTTGCCTGAAGCGTTTGCAGCACCTCTTGGGTTCAGAGGAGAGCACCAGCAGGGCACGCGAGGGCCAGCTGCACCCCCCAGCCCAGGCGCAGTAAGAGCCGGCAGGGCAGGTCCACCAACCCATCGTACCTGAGCACGGTGAGCAGGGCAGGCGCAGAGACCACAGCCAGGCTCTGGAACAGCTGAGATCACCAGGCAAGTTCATAATGGTGAAGCAGCTCCTTGGCCAGGCAGGGCAGGGCACGACTGTGGCTGAGCTGGAGACTACCACCCTTACAACATAGCTCAGGAAGGGGCAAAACCCCCTGGGCTGAGCTCAAATAGAGCTCCTAGCCTGCAGCTGGGAGAAGGGGAGGCCCCAGGTGAGGCCAGTCAGGGCCACTTCAGACCCACTTCAGACCCATTAGTGTGCTCAGGCCCGGACAAGCAGCTGGCAGGAAAGGCAGCCTTGCCCCAGGCTGCAGGTGGTACATGACCCTCATCGTTCCCCAGCTGCTGCAGAGCTAGAGCAATGTCTCCTGCAGAAGGTCCGTGTATCAGGATCTTACCACCCCTCCAGTATGAGCAGGTGGGCAGAAGATGGAGAGGAGTCAGGAAAGAGAAGCTAGGACACAAGAAACACGCCTCCATGAGCCAAACCATCCACGAAGGATGGCTCCCTTGCCAACATAACTGCTCATCACAGCTTGACACGAAGACCCCACTGCTTCCAATCCTAAAACCCATGAGTGTTCAAAGCCCCTGGACATCAAAAGCCCTGCCACTATCTCGAGAAAGAAAAGACTCAACAACATAAATAATATATAGACAGAAGAAGGGGTGGCAATGCCAAAACACAGCCATGCAGTGTGGCAAGGGGCTGGCTGAAGCCCCCATGCTGACGCATATGGCATAGCTGCTCCCACATCACTGGCTGTGGACTGCTGGGTGATGTCCACATCAAGCTCACCGTAAGTCTGTGGTGGGTCCCAGCTCATCTGCAAATGGAGGTGGATTAAACGGAGTGACCACAAAGGTGGAGGATCTGCAGGCTGGCTCCTGCTCGGCAGCATCCTTCTAGGCTGCTAGGGATAAACACTGAAGCCAGGGAAAGTCTGTGCAGATTGTTGTGGGGGAAGCAAAACCACTGCAATTCAACTGGGAAACCATGGGGGAAAGCATGGGGTGTCAGGACCTGTCTCTAAAACCTCTCCTCCATGCGTGCGTTCAGCTTTGGGTGGCATTGCAGCACCATCTGTTGGAAATGCATTAAAATTGGCGAGCCCACGCTTCACGTTCTCAGCTGATGCCGAGACAGACACCGACCGCACCATGCTTACACACAAAAGCAGGCAGCTTGGGGACAGAAGCCCCGATCCCCAGTTCACCCCAGTATTTACCAACCAAAAGCTGGTAAACGTGCGTTTTCCCGGGGAAGGCAGCCTCCTGAAGCCCCCCCTAACCTAACGTCGACCCCACACCTGGGTGCTTCTTCCTACTGCTGAACCTGCATCAGTGTGAAGACATAAATCTGGTCATCTGCAGTGAACTGTGAAACCAAGGAGTCTCATGACGAAGACCTGTGTCGCAGAGAGGCCGCTACACCCTGAGCCCATGCAGCAAGCTGCACAGACAGCATGGCTCGGTGGAAACTGCACAGCAGCCAATGATATGTTTGCTGTAGGGACAAAATTTAGCCCTTTGTGGCCCTTTGGTCGGTCATAGTGCTGGACTTTACACCTGGAAAGGGTGTCATAGCTTAAAACACATGCAGTGTATATGCATTATGGGTGTCTTGTGGGAGATGTCTGATTTCTTGCCTGCAATGCAGTAGGACAGGCCGAGTGGCACAAACTCCCATCCTCTAACCCTTCCTGCCAGCAGGCACAGTGCCATTACACCAGTGAGGCAGCAGCGATGCCAGAGCAAGAGTGTTGCCTACAGACAAAAGTGAGCATGCTTTGGTGGTGAAGCCCTCCTTGTATGCTGAGAAGAGTCGAAGTCTGGATTTTGGATTTGGGCTGATCGCCTACTGCCTGCCCAGACAAGTCTGCACTTTATTTTCACTGAGAAAAACCTTTTTCCAACCCATGTGCCAGCTTCAGGGATTTCAGAGCTGCGGATCCCACCCTGGGGGCTCAGCTCCCGCAGCCGGAGCATATGCTTCACTGGGCATTCCTGCATATGTCCTCTCCAGGCTCTGCACATGCTACATCATTAAACATGCACTTGCACTTCTCCCCGCTCCTGCCACCACCGTGGCAGAACTGGCCATGCCATGTGTCCTGCAGCTTGATGAGGACCCTTCTGTTAAAAATGTAACAAAAGAAACAGATTTCCAAAGATTGCATCTTATCAACTGGGATACTTCATGGCCTCATTCCTCCCTAGTGCTTGCAGAGGCGTTACCATATGGTTGCCGATGGCCATCTAACACAGGGGCTGCAGCAGGAGGATTCCCGCTTCGCTTGCTGAAAGTCAGCAGCACCTGGGGATTACTGGACAGGCCTAACCACACTGAACCTGGTGACCCTTCTTCTGCTTCATTGCCATCACCTGTGGTGACACAGGCTCCATTGCTAAGAACAGATTCCCTCCCTGCACTCACTTACCGCCTTCCTTTCCAGTATTATCATTTTACGTAATTGGCCGTGTCAAAAGAGCCCTTATATAACCATAGCCACCCCAGGCACATGTCTTGAAACACATGCATGCCTCCCCTCTCTGTCAATTGCAATATTTTGCACATGGATGGATTCAACCCTTCTTCAGGAAATACTAAAAATAAAGAAAACACACTTGCAAGCATCACGGACTCACTAAGCTGGGCATAACAGTTTTTCGTGTCTCTCTCAGACAGTGTTTGTACATTACAGCTCAAAGAAACATGGAAACAACACATGCCAGTGGGAAAATAATAACTTGCTTTTCTCATAGTCACCTTCTCTGCATTCAAGCAGAGCAAGGTCTCTTAATGAAAAAGTATTTTTCTAATTTTCACCAAGTGCACAGATCTGTGTACAAGCCATCCATACAGATCAAGGACCTGTACAAAGGCTAGAAACACCTTGGACAAAGTAATTTTAATCATCTAAGTGATTCCATTTATTTTCCTGGGCTAGTTGCTTATCTAAATGAATCAAAACATTTGCATGCATTGGCACAACAACTTCCCATGAGATCAGCTTTACCATTGGCACAGGGAACCATGTTGACTTGCTCACCATTCTGCTCACACAGATCATTTACAAGAGCCAGAGTATCACTCACGGACAAAACAGGCTGGAGCCTGTTGCACGATGGTGAAGTCAAGGGGCACTTTGGCACTGACTTCAGGGAAAGCAAGATCAGGGCCTAGATAGCTAAGGCTTGTTTGCAAAGCAAAGAGACATTTATTCCACCTGATTAGTCATTGTAATCTTACTTCACTCTGACAGAAAGACTTTGTAGTTTCTTTTTCTCTTCACCTCCTTACTCTGCTACCACTTCCCACGTATCCTAGGCAGGTGTCTCTTCTTGCCCTACCATCGGTAACTGCAAAGCTACTAACTCCAGGTACGTGCTAAAAAAGTTGGGATCTGGTCGCATCTGTTAAGCTGATTTTGGCCTCATACTTTTTCCCATATGCTGAAGGCAACGAGTTGTTTCCTCCTTTTTATAGTCAGCATTTTATTTTACAAGGCTCATTGTGACAGCACTTCAATGCCCACATAGACTGCTAAAGTGTTGCCCGGCCTGAAAATCTTCCTAATTTATGAGATGGTGTCAAAGCCTTGGAGCTGTGAGGCTGTGCTGACATCAGTCCAGCTAATGATGGTCTTTTTGGAAGGAAATTGCTTCACTTTTCTTGTGGGCTATGATCACAGATTGTGTTAGAGTTATTGATGGTGACCATGGAGTCTCCAGGTAGAGGCCAATCGTTTACTAATCATTGACTTACAGGAATGACTTTTCCAGCCCAGCAAATTCAGCTGGCACAAAAATGACAGCGGCTTTCTCCTGCCTGGATGTGGGTAGAGCTGGACTTTGGCCAGGCCTGGACATCAGCTCAGCGTCAGCCCCTGGGCACGGCTCCCTCCCGGCCAGCAGCGAGGCTGCAGAGCCCAGCAGGTCATTCCGTCCAGGCCAGGCGAGCTCCCCAGCACCGACACCAGCAGAAAGGCCAGGAGAGCAGGGAATTTGGAGACAGGAGATGCACTGTTCTGCGCAGAGATGTTTTGTTTTGTTATTTTTACTTTTTAAACGAAAAGGATGTGATTTGAGCAGAACTAAGTAAAAATATTTAATTTAGATAATCCACGCTAGAAAAGTCACCATATTTGGGCGAAACTGTTCTGTTCCTGGTAGAAACATTCAGTCAACCATGTGTTGAACACCCTACCTCAGACACACGGACACCCGCCTTGTCACCTGTGGCTGATCCCTGGCTCCTGACCACGCGGACACAACAATAATCCACTTCTTTGGGCTACTAAATGACCGAGAGGAGGAATGCCTAACCCCAGCCCTGGCTCTGAAAGAAACTGCACCAGTCAGCATTTTGACAGAAAGTTTTCAGTCATAAATCCCCATGAGCTGCCCTTGGCTGTCATCTCCCCAACTCTCACAGCTTTTTTTCTCAGGAGAGCTCACTGTCTTACAAGCATTAGCTAATTAAGCTTCTCACACACTTCAGGTGCTTGCTGTGAGGTAAGAAAGAGATTTCTGGATCACCCACTGATGGCTGAAGCGCAGCCGTCCGTCTGGAGAGGAGTGCGTGGCCACAAACCAGCCGCAGAGCTGCTCTGGGCAGGAGATGGCTGCCGGGCACTGTCTGCTCCGGCTGCAGCCACCCAAAACACCTCACTGACACCACGACAAGCCACACCTGCAGGAATGACGGGAAAATGCAGGTATGTGCTGGGGAACTGGGAGACAGGTGATGCAGCCACTAGGGTTTGCACAAGTCCAGTACCTTCCTCCCGTTGAGAAAATTGGATAGGATTTTTCTAAACTAGCTGAGATTCCCAGCACGTATTTCATCTGGACATCTCTGCAACATGTAAGGTGGTTTGAGACGAGACAACTGCTGGAAGCTTTAGAAGCTCATTGCTCAGGCCCAGCAGTAAGTTTGTCTGACAATGTAATTCTGACAAAGTTATTTTACTTTAAAAGTTAAACTCTCTGGAGTAAGAGAACCGCATTCTGAAGGACCAGCAGGCTAAGCACTCATCTAAGCACTCTCTTCTACTGTTAACACTGAGAGAAGACGCGCCATACAATTTTCTTCTGCATTTTTGCAAAGATATAATTTGCTCATGCTAGGTCTCAGTTAGAGCAAAGCAAATGTTGCGCAGGGGTAGGGAAGAACAGCACGGTGCATACAAAGCAAAATTCAACACAAACTAAACCCCACTTCTCTCCTGAAAGTCTCCTGACTTCCCACAGGTCTTCTACATCTCTGCTCCGGGATGCACAGGACTGTCATAGGAGTAAATGTCTGAAGAGTGCATGTGGTGGTCAGTCGGACCATACAAGCAGAGCAAATGCCTTGCCATATTTATGGAAAAAAGTGCAGAGAATTGCTCATATGAGAGAAACCTGGGCTCTTTTATTTTCAAATAGCATGAAAGTGAGCTGATCTCCCACTTCTCCCTGAGGCACAACGACCTTGCCTACCGAGCATGAGCTTACCTCTGAGGCACGCGCCTACATCCCCAGATGTCAAAGCCAGGAGTCAGGATCAGGCAGCTGTGGTCCGACACGGTGTCCGTTACGCTCTGCAGTATCTCTCTGTGCAAACGTGCAGAGAGGGCAGTGCATCAGACATTAATATAAATGTGCCCCCAATGTCGGGGTGACGCTGGGTGAACCCAGCAGAACCAGGGAGAAGCGCTGAAGGTGGGCTGGGTGGGAGACAGCCCACTGATTTCGGTACTGGTGCTTAGCTCCTCAGTGTACGCACACCACCTGCTCCTCGTGCTCCCGGCTGTATTACCAAGCAATCTCCAAACAAGTAACTTAGAAAGCAAACTGCGTGGTTTGCAGAAGGCCCAAAGTATCAAATTTTGCCAAAATTTAAGAAATTGTGACCAAGAAAAAGATTTTTTAATATTTTGCTTTCATGGGTCCAGAAAGACAATTTCTCTGTCGAGTTTCAATGTCCCACTTTTGAATTGAGGAACATGTAACTTCTTAGGCAGTTAAAAAGTCTAAAAAGGAACTGAGCTTTTTGGTTAGGTTGTTTAATTCACACCAATTTTGTGTGTGTGTTTCAGTATAAAAAAGTCTTTTCAGGTGGAACAAAAAAAAACGTTTTAGCAAACTAATCATCTTCCACGGTCAGTCACCAGCCTCCCTGTTTACCCCACATCGCACCTGCTTATTCAGTCCTGCTCTTAAATTTTGCTGTGGGATCTTTAAATCTGCACTTGGGCATTTTATCTTAACATCGTTATTTCCCACCTTCCTTTCCTTTCTCTGTAATCGATACCATTAGATCAAAGCACTACGCTGCTTTGTGGAGCTGTTGTGAAGTCAAAAGCTGGCTGGTTTAGGAGTCTTCCCCAGCAAGCTTTGTCAGCTTCCCCAGTTCTGGGAAAGTAAAGCTGCAGCGAGTGAACAGCACAGCTTGTTACTGCACAAAGCGTCCGCCTCTGAGGATAAACAAGTTATTTGCATGCTTTTTCACTCTTGCAGCATCATGCTCTGCAAATAGTAAAACAAAGCAACGCTTCATCCTGCTGGCTACAGACCTTTATCTTCTGAGGTTACAATGACAAACACCAGGCAAATGAAAATACTCTCCCAAACATAAACAAAATAATGGTTAAACCCAGATGTTGTTTTTTTCCATATGGGTATACAAATCCACCTGCCAGATTAGAAGAGTATAAATATTATGCCTGTGCATAGCTGCACGCAGCACCTGGAGCTGTGTTTGTAGCACGGGTCCAGCTGGAGACCCCTTGCTCAAAACCAGGAGCGGGGCTCTTCAGTTTGCTGGAATGTAAAGTCAGAGTTGATGACACCTAAGGGGCTCGCTAACTAAACACAATGCTACTTGTACAAATATTTGCCAAATCAAGATATCTTAAGCTCACTTAAAGATTCTGATCTACCGGATTGTGGCTGCCCAACCCCTGCCTGCCAGCTAGAAGCAGCCTGAGTCTGGGGTACGTGGGCCACCAAATGCCTCCTCTCCAGGGATGCTACAGAGACAGTCTGCGTGCACACATCCGATTCAAACCAGAGACTTTCTGCATGTGCAGCACCTACTTGGATATCATTCTTAAGGCCAAGAATTTATGACACTCAACCATTAATATTTCTAAAACTAAGTTTACCATTTTCTTCCTGTTCAGTTCCTTCATTTCAGATCCTAAGGATGGAAAGGGCCTATTATTCCTCCCTACTGCAATATAAAACCCATGGGAGACCAGAAACAAGAAGGAGCCTGGAGGAATGTGGCTCTCAATGGCCAGGACTCTCAGCAGCATCAGATGTTCTCCAAAGCCCCTCTGAATATCAGCCAGATTTGCAGCCTGAGCCTGAACCTTAATAAAATAGAATTCCTCTGTACCATGTAGGAGGAACACCAGCTGGCCAAATGGAGGGGAAGGAGAAGAAAAAGGCTGCATTTCCACAGCTGTACTTGATAGGTAACTTTAAACAGGTAATCATTTAATATACAGCCTCACCAGTCTGGCTGTGTCTGGCAGTACTGAGTGACCCTTCAGAAGCTGCTGTCTCCTTGCAGGCCTCAGACTCTTCGCTTTCTGCCCTGGCTGCAGCAGAGGACAACCTGGCCTGCCTTAGCTCCAGGGAGGCAGAGGAAGGACAGCGAGGTCCTGCGCAGGCGGCAGGAGGGAACACTCGTGGGCCATCTCTTGTCAGCGGGGTGGCTCCTGTAAAGACATCCTGCCAAACGAATGTCTCCGGTCTGTCACTGCCACGAGAGCGTGGCAGCAGCAGCATACTGCACCAAAAGAAGTGGGTGGAAGGTCCACAGCTTTGAATTAGGTAAGCCTAAACCTTTCCCTCCTGGTGCACTTCCCAAAGAAGATCAAAAAGCTTCTGATCTTGAACAGCCAGGCCTTACCTGAAAAGAAAAAAAAAGTAACTTTTTAAACAAATTCAAAGTCAAACTGTCAGTGACTGAACATGCAGCTCTCTGCCTACCCTATTTCAAGACTTGGCTGCAAGTCAGTGACTTTTTGAGCTGCAGCCAGCTGTGCCTGTCCAAGTGATCCCTGGGGAGCCCCGAGCCCGGCTGCCTTCTGCCCGCTCCGCTGCAGTTTCTTGATCTCTGTGTCCGAGCTGTTCCTGCTCCTGGGCTGTGCTCCCTGTCTTCAGTCCCCTGCCCAGGTCTCAGATCTTCCCTCTGAATGTGGTCAGCAGCAGCCCAGAAAAAGGGCAGCCTACCCCTGCTTCCAAGAGGTGACACCAGATCCACACCCTTCCTTCAGGAACACAAACGTAACCAGGGTAAAAAACAGGAAAAAAAGATACTGTTTGTGACAAAGGGCATGAAGGGTCCTCCTTTGAAGCTCCTGACTTCTGCACTGCACTGCAGTCCAGTCCCGCTCATGAGGTGAGACAGAGGTGGCTCCTAACGACAGGGTGGATGCTCTGCTGCATGTTCCTAGGCTGACTTCGCCCAGCAGAGAGCACCTTCTTCCAAGCTGCACAGCTCAGCTTGCATGGTTCCCCCTCTCCTCTGCAGCCCAAGGCCACACTCCTAAGGGCATCTGCAAAGGCACCATCCTGCCTCCCACAGAGGTGCTGCCACAACACAAGAGCTTCTCTCTCCTTCCTCCACAACCTCAGTCAAAAATGCTTTCCCTTGACCAAGTCCCAACAACAACTGTGTCAGCCCCAAGCAGTGAGTAAATGTTCATCATCATAACACCAAAATATGACACTCAAGAGGGAGCCCTGTTAACTCCAGGACTGTTTTTTGAAGGGAGGCACAAGAGCAGGATCTGCTTTTCTCCCTGTAATGGCCCTGTCACTAGAAATATCACTGAGTCCAGACGAGCTTCAGGTGATGAAAAATCTAACACAGCACAGAGAATTTCTTCTTGACCTTCGATTCTCCCTTTTGCTGAGATACATCATTGCGTTTTCACAGCTTGAGCACTCTCTTTTTGCTGGATCCACTTGAGACACACAATGTTTTTGCCCAAACTCCATTTCCTTCCTTCCAAAGCAGTAAGATCTGCTTATGACTCACCCTTCAATAAAACACACAGCAAGGCCCATTAAAATGAATGCACAGTGCAGGGATAATATTCATAGGCTGCATATTCTTAGGCTAGAATCTTTATTGCCCTTTATTTACCCTCAAAAACATTATTAACTCATGTTATATCTCAGTGCAAAGTAAACCTACCAGCAAAAGAGCAGTTTTAAAGAGAATCTTTCTCCAGTGTTGACAGAACATCTCCATGCGATAAATAAAGTGATAGACAAGACTGAAGAGGCTGTGTGATGGTCCCGGAGAGCCCACGCTCCCAAGCCTCCACAGTACTTCCAGAGACAACACCCTGCAACCATCTTCTGCCTGAAGAAGGATCCCGCCAGCTCCAAGGAAATGACTTGCTGACAAGTGTGGGCAGATAGCAGAGAAGGAAGCCAAGGGGATTTCTTCTAGTTTTGCATTCACAAATTTGAAAAGAGAACATTTCAGGCAAAGACTCGTATTCTCAATGAAGTTGGAAAGGCTTTGGGTTTTCCCCATTGATGTTTGTGAGAGCTGGCCTCAAGGTCTACCTGGCTGTGAGCCAGAGGTTTCCAAGTCTTCTTGACACCAAATGGTTTTGAAGTGTTCTTCTCGTTTAAAACAGTGCACAAGAGGTGAGTAGTGAGGTAGCCTATAGGGAAGGTAAATAGCGTTATCCTTCCTCTACAGTGGGGGGGACTGAGATTCGGCATCCGATATTAATCTACCAGTCCGAAGCCTCTCATGAAATGCATTTGAAATCTGATCCTAAATTCTTTGAAATGACCCTTTTCACTGAATTTAGTGGGATTTCACGCAGACTCTCATCTTCAGTCTTCTTTTTAACCAGCCACTTGCTTTCATAAGAGAGACATCCAGGCACCCAGTGTTCTCTGACAACAATTAAAGCTTGTAAGTGTCCAAGCACAGGAATGAAGGGAAATAAAGGGAAATAACATACTCATTTCACAAAAAAAATCTAATAAGAAATAAAAATATAGCCAATTTCCATAAATTCAGTGCTAGGGATTGACTCCAGACAAGGTCAAAAAGTATTGCTAAAGTACACAAAATCTATTTTTCGCAGATGTGAACTAAGAGGCATATGAAAAACATCCATTGAAAAAAAATCTGTTTAAAATTTCAGTATAACATACAGCAGTGAGCTTGAGGGTTGCTTTAGAAGTGCTTTCAGGCAGCAATACCCTTGTGTAACACCAAGCAAGCTGAGGATACTTGTCATGAAACAGCCTCTATGGCACTAGCTCTCCTTTCCTGCCAGCAGTCCCGCAGAACACCAGTAATACAGCTCAATGACATATACGAAAAACCCACAGATTTTAGGAAGAGCTACAGAGAATGATGCTCCATTGGAACAACCAGTAAAGATGCGGTTTTGCAGTTCGGCGCCTGTTGTCCAGCTCAGCAACTCCTTTCTGTGTCTTACACAGAAAAAATCCCAGCTGACCAGTGCATTCCAGGCCACACATTAAGCTGCTCTCAAGTCTGGGGAGGAACACTCCTCGAAAAGGAGACAATAAACCAGCCTGCAGTCCCGTATCCTAGCTGTGAATTCAGACTCTCTTGTTTACACCAGTTGAAGTTCTGGCACAAAAACTGGCAGAAAATGAGCTAGCAGAGGCAACAGATGTGAGAGCAGGACAAGGACAAGGCTAAACGAGCTTTTTAGAGCATTTCTTCTCCTGTGCTGTAAAAGCTGATCTTCAGTAAAGATCCTTTGATTCATGTCCAGCTCTGCTGGTCAGTGCTAAGGTGTGGCCCTTTCTTAAGGTTGTCTTGTATCCATGGTTTAACACAATGAAAATCCACCAGAGGCAGAACAGCTGGTCTTTTCTTTTTTGTTTTTTCTTTCCCCTTTCTCTCGAGCATGGAACTAGCATTTTACCCCACATCTCCACTGTGATGAGATCCTGGTTCCCTTTGCATTAAAACTCTGGGCATTTTATAAATGAAGAAGCTTTCTAGATTCTTGATCTAGCTCCATTTACAGAATTACCACCCTGTTTGCAGTTAAATAAAACAGGAACATCTCAGTGGTTCAATTTCTAAAGACAACGCTGAATGTTTAGTTTCTCAGACCCTGACTTTGTTCCTGAGACCCTGATGAGCAGCTCCGTGGCCAGTAGGTGACAGTCTCAGCAGCAGAAAAACCTGGGCAGCTCACGAAGAGGGGATTTGTTCAATATTCTGCCAGGATGTAAATGTTATTTATTTGTTTGTAGACATGTAGACAGTCCACACTACAGGGGGCAATATTTTTCACCAAACATGGCAATAAAGAGGAAGGCCAGAGAAGCTCCTGAGCATGGTTCCTACCTCCCCAGGGAGATATTACAGATGAGGGCATTTATGATACTGCGCTCAAGAGGTACCAGCAGGATTCCTAGTAGCATTCAGAAAAAAACCTTTACATCTCTGCGTAGGTGCGAAACTAGCAGATACAAACAAAAGCAGGCACAGATCAAGCCCATTTGAAACGTAAGCACGTTCAAGTGCGGCACAGTGACACTGGCTGACACCTTCAACATTTCGGGGGTGGAGTGGGGGGAGCAGGATGCAGAAAATCTCTGTGTGCATTTGAGGTGATTGCAACGTTGCCTTGCAGCAGCCCTAGACAGGGCTGTACACAGCTTGGAGCACAGTCGCGGCCTCTGAACGCATGCGTGTGCGTACAGCACGCCTGCTTGTGATGACCAAGCCAACCTCTGCAGCGAAAGCTAAACCATTTCCCCTGTTCATTTAGACACATGCATGTTACTTACTGAAGTGGCTGCAGCTCGTTTAAAATCTAAAGGAATACAAGAACTGCTGGAGTGGATCGGTCAGAAGCAGGATGTGTGATTTAAGCAAAAAATGAGAACCCGTAGTGGGTAGAGGGAGGTTTTCTACTCCACGACTGTTTCGTGCGATTCCCTACTGTGGAACTGTCGCTCTGGGGAACCTCACTGCATCCACCGTCATCCACAGCGACTCGCTAGAAAGCAGCTCTGGGTTCCCAGGCAGAAGCTGCCAGTCTTGGCCAGGGCCGCTAGCTCCCCAACACAGGTCGTTCTAAGGAAATGTTCTCATGCCAGGAACAGAAAGCCACAAATCATTTGCCTGATCAAATTTATTGTAACCCAACTGGGACTTTGCCTGAGCACAGGTCAAGTATGAACTTTTTAAATCAAAATGGTTTGGCCAGTTTGCGAGGTACCTAGCTAGAGCCTCAGACAGTGCGTAACAATAACTCAGTAAACCAGAGATATGCTGACTGAAATATCTGTCTCTGGTGGTCTTCCTTGTGAAATGAGAATTTGAGGTGTGCAAATTCCCAGTCAGAAGAATTTTAATCACATGTGGCTGGTGTTAGAGACTATCTTGATCCAAATTTTGTTTTAATTGAATCCTACCAGCTGCATTAGATCTTAAAACTTGTTCATGTTTCTCTGCAGTTTAAAGTAAGCATGTACGCATTACTAGTGTGATAAAGAAATGTGTTGGGAAAACAAATGAATATCACATTGACTGCATTGTAAATTTTACTTGCATTGCTTCTCTCTTGTCCTGGTGTTGAGAGCTGGGACAGATAAGTGGAGGAGACTCACTGCTTTTCCATACGGCGTATGTCAAAACAAGTGATGGGGTGAACCACAGGACAGGTTGTATTTATTACTAACCAGTCAAAGAGTTATTAGTAGGTGCAATGCTATAAAAGGTGTGTTCTTACCTTGGTTTGTCTAACCCAAGTTGAAAAACAGGCATAATTTGGATCTGAACACAGATGTGACATCCAACACTATGGCTGTTTACCCACACTATCCATCCTGATTCAATAATGTTTCAATAATTCTTTCTTTCTTTCTCTCTCCTCCATGTGCCCGTCTCCTTCTTGCCATCCATCTTTTGCTTCATAATGATTTCAAGACTCTTTCCTCCTTTCATTTCCCCTTCTCCCCACTAACCACATCTGGCCACTCAGACCCATTTAACAGAGTGCTCTGGAGAGTGGACTCTGCCTTTGGCAGTGCAAGGAGCAACGTGTGAAACCCTCTGCAGTGACAGCGAAATCGTCTTGCAGTGGTCACACAAATCTCGCTGCCTCCTTCATGCTGCCAACCAATGGCAGCACCGGGATTTGTATCCTGCCCTGAGAAAAAGCAGGGCAAGTATTAGGCAAACTAATCACGCTGCAGGGATTTGTGTAATGAAAAGTACCTCTGCTCAGGGGTCAGAAATGGTGTAAATCAACCGCACACCGTTGGTTCGGGCAAGTTCATCCAGTATCTCCTTATTCTCTTCTCTCATGTTTGTTATCGGGGCATCTGAACATCTCGGAAGCGATACCACAGCCTGGTCACCCTGTGATGAAGGCACTCAGTTTGTCTCGGGGTGTTCATTCAGAGGCCGCTGGAAAGCTGGCTCACAGACTGCCCTGCACGCAGGAGGGCTGGCTGCGTCTCGCACCGCGCAGCCCTGCCGCTGCCCGGGGCCTCTATGCGCTCCCTAATGCAAACAATAGTAATGCAGACTTAACGATCGCTGTCATTTCCATGTGCCTACCGCTGATCTCTTAATGAAATATTCTATTTAAATGGCACTGGCACAAGCACAGTTCCGTGCTGGCAGGAGCTGCAGAATCAGTCTACCAAGTGAAAAGGTTCCGCAGGAATGGGAAAGCTGTCGGTGAAACACTGTTTGACAGCTTTTCTGCCTACTGCGGCGGTAAGCGTGACACCTTCCTGGCTTCCTGAAGAGAAAGAAGAGAATAGAGAAGGGAAACTGTCTTTATCTCAGGTTAGGACACAGAAAAAATTCTGAAATGAGGATGGCAGTCCGTGGCAATATGGGTTTGGCACTCACCGACGGGTGAGTGCTGTCCACTTAGCGCTGCTGTAACACGCTTGCTCTCTGCTGTCAAATCCTGCTAGGAGCGCTGCTGCAGAAGAGAAAAAATTTGGGCCGTGCAGCATCACACAGACTCTTTATTTGCCTACTGCCTTAAGCAGAAATCCAAATACTCAAAAAAAGCGCTAAAAATCTGTTCAATGATCGAATGTGTGCTGTAAGAAATAGGAAAAGTAAAATTACTGAAAAGTGGAGGGTTTTTTAAGTTGAGCATGCTATATGCCCAGTCTAAACCAAAGACAACTAGGTAACGTGTATCCGTCACCACTTCAGAGACGAACAAGAGCATTGATCTTACATTGTTTCAAGTCATTGGCTAACGGGAAGTATTGCACGGCATAAGCAGAGTTCTCTGAATTTCGCCTTTACTCTGGCCTCGCACAGCTCGCCCCTTCCCCAGAGCCCTCCGAGCAGTGCTCATGTGCAGGCAGCCGCTGGCTGCAGCCACTGCGGCGTCGCAGGAAAGGTTGGAGGAGCTGGAAGCACCGTGTAAAATCAGGGAATCCACACAGTCCACCTGGGTCACAGCACCTACTCCATCCTTCTATCAGCTCTCTTGAGGCAAGCAAATGCTGAAATTGCTGGTGAGTTAGCAGCTGATTGGTGGAAATATTTTTTCCCTTAATAAAAGCATATTTTCAGATAATATTTTCAAAGTTAACTGCTAAGAAAATTAATGCAATGGGAAGTGTAATTTAGTCCAGCTACTCTACAAAGCCCTCCTATAATTTTCTTGATCTGTGCTCGGTCCTACACGTTTTCATGGTAGCTAACACTAAAAACTGCTTCAGCAGGACAGAAATCAGCCTTATTTGGTAATGATCCACTAGTAATGGTTGAGAGGGGTATTATCTTCCCTGTTTTATCAGGAATAGGCCAACGGGGGAGGCCATTTCCTTTACTCCAACCACAGGCTGTGTTGGAGACAGGCAGAAAGACAGGAACAATGGCCAAGATTTGCATTTGCTGAAGGGCTCGGCACATTGCTCCGCTGTAAGCGGGCCAAGACCTTCAGCACATGAATTCTTGTGATTCATCCTTCCCGCTGGTCTACCTCTCTCCATCCAGCACAGTACAGAGAACTCTGTGTGTTTATTCACACACAAAAAGGTCTTTGCTCATTACTGTAGTATCTGGGGGCTTGGCTCAGGCTCCTGAGCCAGAGGGGGGGGGTACAGACTGATCTGGTGAATCAGTATTTTTGAGTCTCCTGCCAGACTGCTGAGTGACCTTGGGCAGTTTACAGCTGCTTCACCTCTCGCCACCTCAGTTTCTGTAAAATTGTCCTGTTTTACTTTGAATAGCACGTAGATATCGACTGATGCAAGGGCAGGGCATTATTGCTTACGTGTGACTCAAATAAAGCCAATGCCTGAAATCCAGAATCAGCAAGGCAGAGAGACTGAGAAAAGAGCAGAAATGTGAAACGGTTCCTCTGCCTCAGCTGTTCTCCCCCCACTGCCCTGCCCCAACACAGGCACCTGCAGCCCAGCCACACCACCCGACCCACTCCGTGCCAGCCATGCCGAGAAGCTCGGGTAACCCCCAAGGCGCAGCACGGGACATCCAAAGGAGCCCACACAGGTTAGGATGGCTCTGTCCAGAGGTTGCGGTTCCCCTGCGCTGAGGAACGTGCGTTCCAGAGCGGATGGTTGGTTCCCTTTGGAAGGCTCTGGACACAGGAACCAGGCAAGAAGGGCGGCGAGCTGCCCGCGCTCAGGAGGGACGGGCGTCAGGCGCTGCCCGTCGACAAGGGCACGTCAGCCGTGGTGCCCAGCTGCTCATTCGCGGTGAAGTGAAAGCACAAACCCACGGACGCCAGGTCCGGCGTGGCTGCCGCCGCAGGCCCGGGTGAGGAGGCAGAGAGGTCTCTGCCGCTCACGCACGCCACGCGCTGCAGCGCAGCGTCCCCCCCGTCCCGTGAAGGGGAGGCGGAGCGGCCGGGCAGCGGGGGCCGGCGGGGCCGGCACCCCGCGGGTCCCGGCGTGGCCTTGCAGGGCCCGAGGAGCTCGCGGGGCTGCGGGGCGTCCCCT
>Ga0065711_1040597_pt1 | contig 16827 bp, 19 predicted proteins | sample Hoacrofraction12_FD_59098 | JGI IMG/M metagenome (GOLD analysis project Ga0065711, IMG submission 59098) | Hoatzin crop microbial communities from Cojedes, Venezuela - Epithelial fraction 12 v2 (version 2) | ecosystem: Host-associated > Birds > Digestive system > Esophagus > Crop | place... | reverse complement strand
CAGCCTGCTGTAGGTGACCCTGCTTCGGCAGGGGGGGTTGGACTAGATGACCCACAGAGGTCCCTTCCAACCCCTACTATTCTGTGATTCTGTGATTCTGTGATTCCCCATCGGCTGCTGCGGAGCCAAGACTAACTAAGAGCACATTGCTGGCTGCCGTCATCTCAATTAATACAGCCCTGCTTGCTTTAGCAATTACCTGCCAGTGGCTTGCAGCCCGCTTCCAGCTGGAGATCTCCTGCCAGCATTTACAGCTGATGAGCAGAAGTGGGGACTAGGCATGGAGGGCACCTTCATTCAGCCTTGCCGGGATCCTGGATGCCCTGAGGTCTGGATGCCCTCGCTGTCAGAGGCACCTGTGTCCCCAGGACAGGCACCGGGGACTAGGATGGGGGCCAGCTGGCCACCAGAGGGCTCAACGCGAATGCGTTAGCCCCTGGCTAATGACTACAAGAAGCAGAGTCACTCTGGACAGAGAAGGGTGTCAAGGCTCTTGGCACAAGCATGGCTTCTGTGGCTGTGTCCCATGCTCGTGGGGAAGCTGTCCACCAGGAAAGGACATCAGTGAGAGCAGTGCTATGGTTCCCCACAGCCACTAAGTGCTGGCTGGTGGGCGGCAGCATTAGCCAGTCACTGGGACCAACTGAGCATCCTTAGGAAGAGGCGCAGAGGCCACCCTGGTTTCTTCTGCACTGGCACCACAACCCTAGATCTCCCAGAGGCACCAGCCTTAAAAGAAGAGGGGAAAAATTTTTTCTCCTGAATCAGGGCAAAAAGGCTTAGGAGATTGCAGGGTTTTTTTTCTTAAATGTGTTTTTTTAAGTCAGAACAGAAAGCTCTCTTTTTATTTACTTGCTGCTTTCTGAGCTTTTAGGGTGCACTGGGGTCAGGTTTTCAAAGCGTTCCTCCAAGCAGTCAGGGATACAAGATTATTTAAAACTGAAGCGAGGTGGGAGAGAGAGAAAAGCAAGCCAAGCATCTCCTGCCATCGGGAGCTGGGTTTGCAGAAGCAACAACAAGTCCTGAGAAAGGCACAGCACTGGGGCCACCTGTGTAAGACCTCAGTGTTGGCCAGATCCACCCTTTGCAGCTCTCTGGCTTGCTGAAAGCCTCAAGGCTTCAACCCCAAATCCTCATTTTTTTCGAAATATCTCCTGCTTTCTTCCTTCCCCATCACAACTTGCCCTGAGTGGCCCCATGTGGGCTGCAGTATGACAGGCCCATTCCAAAAAACCCTTCCTCGCCTGGGGCTCGGCTCTCCAGTAGCCCTGCGTCAACTGAAGTAGTCACGCAAAACAGTCACAGAGACAAACATTATTCCAGGAGGGGGAGAAACATCACCAGCCTTCTCCAGAGAGCAGCAGTAGTGGAGATTTAAATGGCGACAATGCAATTTCCACAAGATGTTGAGAACTGTTACCGGGCTTCGCTTCTAAACTAATTAGAGCTCTTTACAGGGCATTAGTACTTGCTCCGCACCATAGCAAGGTCTGGCCACACTTAGCTCTATCAGTGCAGTTTCCCCTTTGGCTGTGCTTGCATGAAGGCTGTGTGTACATATGTGTGTGCATCAAGACAAACAAAACACCTCTGTTGCTAAAAATCAGAGCTCCTTATTGCTACGCAAGTCTTACAATTTTGCTGCTGACCATCATGACCAGGAAGCTTTAAACAAGAGGTTTGCAGTCCTGCGCATCCCAGGATGCTCCTGCGCTGCGGCGTTTCATGGTCCCTGAGCCAGCCCACAGGCTGGGGAGCAGCTGAGAGCAGGCTGCTGTCCTACTCCCCCTGCCAGGCAGGGAATGGACTTTAAGAAGCAGCTGTATTTTCACCAAAAGCTGTCACAGGACAATTAGGCAATAGCTCATTGAACGTCGATGCCCATCAACTCTTCTTGGCTTCATGGGGATGGTGGTCCTGGTGGCATGCATCTTCCCTGGAGTGAACAACAGTGGGTGATGAGGCTGGACATGGTCCTACAAGCAGACAGGCTCCCCTCAGCTCTGTCCTAGCCTGCCAGCGAGCAGAGAAGCTCCATGCCTGGCTCTGGGGATAGGAGATCTCTGCAGGAGGCATGGATGTGGCAGAAAGTAGCCTCAGAGGCGGAGCCAGCAGCCTCCATCCTTGTGGTGAGCACAAGCTCCCACCAGCCCAGCTGTCCTGGCTACCCACGACACAGGCACCCGTGCCAGCCTGGGACCTGGCCACGTCCAGGGGACAGACCGTGCTGTGAAGCTGGCTTTAACCTCTGTGTGTCTGGAGTGGTGTGTTGTCGTGTGGTATGCTCTGCCCTAGGAGAGGCTGGAGGCAGCACCGGTCACGGCGTTCCTGTTCCTGAGCGGCAGGTCGCACTGGGAGAGGCAGCAGCAGGCCCCTTTCAGATGGCAGCCTGCCGTGTCCCCACGCAGGGAGCTCCCACCCACCTGCTGAGCAGTGGCAGCCGAAGGGATGCTCTGTGTGTTTGCTACCACGTGTGAATACCAGGCCCCTCGCACAATTCAGAGGTGCAGCAGCTGGGCTTCCTGCAGCAGGGCTTGGTTGGAAGCCCCAGAAGACCAGTTTACACAAGCACCTTGGTGCTTTCCAGCCAGCAGCTGTAGGATGTGCCTTGTCCCCACCTCTACCATGCCCAGAAGATAGACCTGAAAGGGAGATGCCAGCTTCGTCCATCTCTGAGGGATCAACCCTTACCTCTGCCAGTGCTCTATAAAGTAGTCCCATACATTTTGGGTGCTGGGAGGGCCAGATACCAGGGGACTGACCACGAGGCATCGCAGCTCAGGCTGGGGCTCACGTGGTGCAGAAAGGCAGGGCAGCCAGCTGACCAAATGTGCCTGAGCCAGCTGGGTCTCCGATGAGGCGTGCTGCTGCTCCATTTTCCATATCCTTCCTGCCGAGAATTTTCTTGGCCACCTCTTGGACAAGCAGTGGCTGCATCTTGGTGCCGCTGCCCCGGGAAGGCTTCTGCCCGGTGCTGCGTGGCTGCAACAGAGCTACCCCGGGTGGGGCGGAGGGCCCGGCGGTGATGGACCTGCCTTGCCAGGCTGGCTGCTGAGTGTGCAGTTGCATCTGACAGGCCTGTGCTGGCACCAGATGGATGTCCTTTTTGTTCCTGATAAGGATCCGAAGTCTCCTCTGGGTTCCAGCAGCAATTCTTTTATCCTTCCTGATTGTGGCATCCGCACTCCCGGAGTCCCCGGAGATGCATCAATCGCGGAGCTGCAGGCGCCGCGGCTGCTATCGGCAGAGATGATGGAAAAGCTACAGGAACAGCTGTCATTGCTCCCTGTTTGCGTTTTGTTCTCGGGCTATCAGCAGGACGTTTTCTGCCAGACACCTATCAATCTGCCGCAGCAGAGCCCAGCTTTGTCTGTGTGCCTGCCGCTGCCGGTGCCAAAGCCTGCCTGCAGCCTCCTGCCTGTGGCCAAGCCTGCTGTGGTGCCTTCTCCCCTGCGTGCTGGGGTGGGAAGGAGCCGTTGCAGGGCTCCATCCCAGGGGCAGGGGAGCAGGAAAGGCGTTGGATTGCAGCTGGGGACGTCTGCACTTGGACTGGCCCCTCACCTGTCCCCACGTGGCGTTTGCTGCTCCCTTCTTTAGAGCTTGGTTTCGTCAGCCTGTTGCTTTGAGCTGGCTGAGATGTGCCCTGCAGGTCTCTGGAGACGAGGGGAAGAAGGGCACTGGTGTCTGACAGCAGGCAGATCCATGCCAGCCCCTAGACTAGGAGGAGCACAGGGGCACAGCGACAGGCAGCCAGCACAGCAACCGAATTGCTAGGTGGGACGGCAGCCCCCAAGACAAGCTCTGCAGAGCCCAGCATTAAGGATGGCATTTAGGGTCACACTGAGGGTTGCCCTGTCCACCGTGTGCCATGCTGGGCTCCCCCCGAAGTGCAGCTCTGCGTGGAGCTGCAGCCCCAGACAGGGTCAGCCAAGCTCATCCCTGGGCATCAGGGCTGACAGCACTGGGGGGAGGCAGTCACAGGGACATTAGTGGCAGGGGACACCTCTTTTAGCCCCATGTAGTGAGGTAGAATACCTCAGATAAGAAAAGCTAGGTTTGATTTGCCTTGTGCTTCCTCAAATTCATTTGAATTTTCCATAGCTTCATACTAAGACTCATAATTCAGTTTTCAGTAAGCTTGGGCAACAAGACCTCCAAAGGCATTTCATTTCAGAAAGAAGCTTCCAGAGCACCGTGGAGCAAACAGGGCTCTGGGGTCTGTGATGCCCCCAGACCCTCCTGCACTCTTCTGCTGCTGGTGTTACCTGTCCCAGGCCAGCAAAGGGAGCAGTTCCCAAGGCCTCAGTGACCAGCATTTAGCTCACCCCTCCTCTGTGATGGCTAGAGACAAGATAGAGACAGGCACCGAGTCCCTTTTAATGCCACTCTCTATCCATCACAGAGCTCACAGGCCATATCTTGCCTCATTACTTAAAACCCACAGGGCAAGACAACCCGTCTGGCCTGCTCCTACCCTCTGCAGGAGTCAGCACCTACACAAAGCACCTCCAGAAACCCAAGCCCTCCCTCCCAGGTGCACAGGGAAAATCACCGCCCTCCAGCTGCTCCCTACAAACAGCTGGAGGAGGATGCGGTGCCTGTCCCAGAGCCAGCAGGCACCCGCCAGCCGGGACCAGCGCTGCTGTCCTTGCCCTCTGCCCTGTCCTGCTGGGGCATTCACATCGTCCCGCCCTGGGCTTTACCCTCCATACAGAACTGCCTCCCTCCCTCGCTCCAGCCTGTGCTGTTCTTGCCATCAGTGCCCCTCACCAGCTCCTTGCCATCAGTGCCCCTCACTAGCCCCTTGCCATCAGTGTCCCTCACCAAGCCCAGGTCCCAGGAACGCTGCTGCTCTGCAGAGCAGATGCCTCGTTTCCTTCTGCACGGCTGGGAACACCTGACGTGGTAAATATTTGCATGCAGACTTCTGCATCTTTTTTATGGCACGTGCACAATCCTCGGTGCCTGCTGTTGGTACGGCTGACAAGTGTGGCTGCGTAACGGGGCTGCGGGGGCCACCACAGAGCAGCTGGGAGGGTGCTGCAACCCCTGCTGGATGACCCTGCCCCTTCAGATGGAGCTGCAGCAGCTCCTGGTTTCGCTCCAGAGGGTGTCCTGGCATTTGGACGGGCAGACGCCGGCTGGCACACCAACGCATGGGCACTGCCCCTTCGCTCCTGCTCCTGCTTTGGTTGGGGTGTACTCACGCAGAGATGGAACAAGCCAGATGCCAGCTGGGAGAGCAGACTAATCTTAAGACATGTTGTTTCTTTCTCTTAGGGTTTGTTTTTTTCTTTTTTTTAGGCCTCATTTAACTCAAATGAGTGACATATGCTGCTTTTGGTGAAAAAACCTCTGTTTTCTACTGCACTTGGGCTGGGATTGCAGACTGCCGCAATGGCCCCTAGCTTTTCTTCCTCAGGCTAAAACATCTTCTGTCAAAGACAAGAGCTGATTGCCCTGCTAGGTACCACATTGGAAAGCCTCTCCTGGCTGCTGGTGCGGGAGTGATCAAGCTGTCCCAGCGCAGCGGGGTCTTCGGCTTCAGCCTGCTCTCCTGGGGTGCCTGGAGTTCAGTTCTATATTAACCTGACTGCTCGGGGAAGCTTTTCCATCCAAGCCTGTGTTACAGTGGTGCTAATTAAACAAATACATCTCAATTCCAATGAAAATCTACATGGAAATCCGTGTGATGCTTCACAGCATGCTGCGTTTTAGCAGTCAGTTCTGCAATCTCTTATGCCTCCTTGGAGAGTGTCGGCTGCATGGTCAATGAACCTTAATGGGGGCTGAAACCTCCCAAGCCCTCCTGCTTGGGAGACAGCACTCTTGCTGTCTTCACACCCTGTCAAACCCAGCTTTTATTCTTTGTGTCCCTTCACAAGACTGTGTGCTGGGGCAGGGACTGGTTTCTCTGGGCATCTCGTTGACTGAGCCTTGCTTTTGGCTTGTGCAAGAGCAGGAGATCGACTGCCTCTTCAACTGGGATGAAAACCCCAGGTACGAGGTAAATGCTGAGATGTGCCAGCCAGGCTCATCTGCAATGCCCAGGGACTCCAGAACAGCACTTGCTTTTTGCACTACACAGCCTCACTGTGCCACCCAGTCTCTGCATCTCGTTGTGCTTGTTTTGCTTTCCTCTCTTCTCTGGCAAATGAGCAGGAAGCAGAGAGAGGGGGCTTTTTTACCTGTTTATAGACTCCGAGTAATTAGAAATAGAAAGGTTGCCTGCCTTTTTAGTAAAGATAAACTTCTTGAGAGACAGCCTTTTTGCATATTGAACACTGCTCTTGAAGCTTCTTCCCACTGCTACTGGGATGCACACTGTACGAGATATACCAAAGGCAATATAATATGGCTGAGATGCTATAGGGTACACTATGAACTATAAAAATGACATTTTCATCTTGAAAAAAAAAAGAAAGTGTGAAGAAAATTCTGCTTAAAATTCCTGCCTGAGAAAATGAATTTACAAATGGGTCCGATCATGGATGGGAGATCTTTGGGGCACTGCCACCTGAGGTTACCCGACTCTTCTTCCCACCGGGAAGAACTGGCCTGGGCACCAGCAGTAGTGAGTCTCCTACTCCACCACCAGCTCAGGGCTTATTAGCATTTAAACTCTCCCCACAAATACAGAGCTTGGACTATGAAAGCCTAGTGGGGTGCTGCTGCTGCTGCTGTTTGTCCCTGCTCAGCCCCCTGGGAAGGAGAGCAGCGGCTGGCTCCTTACCTCCTGCCGTGCTGCTCCAAGCATTCCCAGTCCTTCTGCCGCTCCCATCACTGTATTTCGATAGCTCTGTGCCTGTTACAGCCTTTGGTGGCCCGAGGTGACGGTGCTCAGTGCACTTCCCCTAGCCTGTCAGCCTGTGCTCCTCTACACGTCCCTGTGAAGATGTGGAGGACTCATGGTGGATTCATCCTGCTTGCTCACCCCCATCCCTTCCATGCCAGACATCCCCAGGTGCCGTGGACTCTGGATGTGCCCGGGCATCCCCCAAGCACCGACTCTGCTGGGGCGGGCTGGATGCTGCGTGAGGGCAAGCAAGGTGGGCTGTGCTCGGGGTGCTGTGGGGGGATGTCGGGGTGCGGAGTGTGCAGCCATGGGAAAGCCCTCCCCAGCCAGAGCTGCTGCCCTTGGCTGTGCCTCCCGCCCAGGCTCCAGCACAGCGCTCCGCTCTCCTGGCTTTGCACCCACATCCCCTCAGCTGGCTCCCTACTCTCCCACGGAAAGAAAGCTGAGCTGGCTGCTGCTACCAGCTCCCCGGGACTTCTCCCCTCCCTCAAACCAGCACTGAGATGCAAAAGTGCAACAGGAATGGTCACCTGTACCCCCTGCGTTACTGTACCGATGCGTCCAGCCCATAAGCCCCATCCCAGGAGAGGCAGACTGTTCCTCCTTTTACCCTATTTCTTTCTTCAGCAGCTAGGAACCAGGGGAAGTTTCCATCTGTCTGCACTGTCTTGGAGATTTTAATCATCAGCCATGTGCTGGCTTCTCTGCCTGGGGCTCAACATGTCGCGGCAGTGGCTCTGCAGCAGAAGGCATCTAGAAGAGAGACCCATGGAAGATGCTCCTGCGCCCTGGCTGGGTGTCACAGCAGTGCTGACCTGCATAGCTCCTGGAGAGATTTGCCAGGCCGTGGTGAGAAGGGAGTCAGTACACCCACCTCACCTCCCACACTTGGGGCACAGGCAGAGGGACCATGTGCCAAACCTGGAACGGAGCTTTGCCTTGGCTTCTGCAACAAGAGTAGCCTGGTTAGGTCCTTAACTGCAGTTAAACCCGGAGGTCTACAAACTAGAAAGGGAGCCCCATTTGGAGATGCTGAAGCCATCTGAAACAAAATCATTGCTGCTCTGCCCAGCGAGCATGTCCTGCTCCAGGCCATGTCCTGCTCCTAGGAGGCTGTGTTGGTATGTCTCAGACATGACACAGGCCCTCTGGGCAATCTGGGAGCTCATGTGTTTCCCTGCTCCCTGTGTCCCTCCCAACCTCCCCATCATAGCAAAGAAAAAGCCATTTTACCTCCTTACCAGGCCAAGATCTCCCTCAGTTCCTTAGAGGGAGGCACCCTGCAGGGCTGCAGCAAGTCAGAACTTCGTCTGCCATAAGAACACATGGGGCAGACCACTGAATAACATCCACTGAGTACTGCAGGAGCTGTTGCCTTCAGATGTTGACACTCTCATACAACCCCATGAATCATTCCGTGGCCTCCTGGGCTCAGCCGGCAGCAAACCCAAGGGGTTGGGGTCCTGCACAGGAGGGTTCCTCAGGAGGGTCCTCTCTTCCAAGCAGGGGGTGCTCTTGCTGTCTTACCCAGGGTTAGCAGCTACCACTGCGCCTCTCGTCCGCTCCCAGCCTACGCAGCAGTTGGATCTCAGCAGCAATTACCCCTGGCCAGCCCTTCCCCTGCCTCCTGCTCTCCTCTCCATGCCAGGGCTGGTGGAGCGGTGATGCTGGGGGAGAGCAGCGAGACAGTCGGGACAGGGCGCACACTGCTGCTGGCCAGCCAGCCAGCTGCTGGGACAGCTTCAGGAGACCTCCGAGGAGAAGGGACAGGTGGCTGAGGGCACCGGGGTTTACATAACCAGCACACCTGAGCCAAGCACATCTAAGGCCCTGCCACCTGCAGAGGTTTCCTTGGACTTTTTTCTAACTAGCCATCAAATTGCACAATCGGCCAAGAATGTGGGATGGGGTCTGGGGAAGGCGGGTGGGCTTCATCCCCCTCCCTCGCATCCCCCTTCCCTGCTCCCGCTCAAATCCACCCTGCTCCTTTGCGTCTCCGCCTTGTACCACAGCTAAGCAGCTTAACATCTTACCACAATCCATGCTCCGGAGCAATTAGTCAGTGCAAATGGGGATTTTAATTGCCCCTGTGATTTATTGAGACTGGGCAATGTAATTAAAATTCATTACCAGACACAATCAACGAGCCGTTGAGAAACACCATCTTCTTGTTTGTGTGATTGAAGAACCCGCTGTGGCTGGGGGGGCTGGCGCCCCGTCCCTGCCTCCCACCCGAGGCCCCCTGCGCAGTGACTGCCCTCCCGGGGGGATGCTGTCGCAGCATCCCATCCCCATCAGCCGCCGTGCTGCGGGCTGAGGCAGGCTGGCCTTGGGGTCCAGCGGGCTCCTCTGCCTCCACCCTCTGGCCTGCTTCTCCCCTTTCAGAGCAGCTGCTCTCAAGCCACTCGGGCACCGAGGGTCCCGAATTACACCGATTCACTCCCCTGCCCCTTTTGTTTCCCACACACCAGCAAAGGCAGGCTGCAGGCTTGGGAAGCTGTCTGCCGCAAGCCATTTGTCAGCCACGCGTGCCGGCTTGCAACCACGCGCTGACTGACAGCAGCTTTGGAGCAACGAGCTGCAATGTAGCAGGCTGCTTGGGCAAAGGCTTGGCAGCCCAGCGTGGCTTGAAACCACTCGGTCCCCATTGCTGTGCCAGAGCAGGACCCCTCTGAGGAGCAAAACCCCCAGCATCAGCACTAGTGAGGTTCACCCCTGCCTTGCCCTGCTGCCGTGTCCCTGTTGCAGGGGCATGGATTTTCCTCTGGCATATTCTTCCCACCCATGACCTATATGAGCAAAAGAAAACCAGAGCAGGGAAGTGCCACCTAGAAAACCAGGATCTGTGCCAGGATGGCACTTCCCTGCTCAAGCATCTGCTGAGCTCGTGCTGTCCCTCCAGCTGTGGCTGGCTGGGACCCCAAGCAGCAGTCACGGCGATGGTCCCTTGCTGCTGCTCTGCACCTCGCTCACCGCAACTGCAGGCTGCGACGAGACTTCATGATTAACCACACAGGAGCTGTGCTCTCCGCTTTCTTCCTTCTCCTTCCATCACCACTTACTTCTCCTTCCGTGTGCTGTAAGTAAGAAGCTTCGTCTCTTGCCAAATCCCCCGTCTGTGTTGGGGAATTGGGGTGAGCCAGGCGTAAAATGAAAATAAATCACTAATTCCTCCTAATAATGCCTGATTTCCTGATTTGATGTCCCACATTAATTCTAATTACTCACCCAGAGTCAGGGCATTAATCAACGCGTTAAAACTTCTCCTCGCTTAGCAACACTGATGTGCCAGGCATCTGGCACGGCCAGGGCACCGGGGATTTGTCTGTCACACCAGCCCCGTCTGCAGCAGAGCTGTGAGGCGGGGCGAGGAGGGGGCCCTTTCCCAGCCAGGCACGCAGTGAGTGCAAGGGTCTCACCTCTGCGGCTTTGGGGCGCACAGGGACGGTGGCAGGCGCCCAGCACCCTGCTTCCCTCACTGCCAAAGCGAGGATTGCCTTCACTCACGCCACACCGGCAGCATCGTCGGTACGAGGGTATCACCAGCAGAGCAGCTCTGCAGCATGATGCAGCCCCCGCGGCTTCCTCTGTTAAATGGAAATGTCCTGCTAAATAATGTCTCCTCCACAGAAGTACTGACAGATGATCCACTCATCTCATGGTCTGTTTTTTTAAAAAACCATAAACTATGTGAAACAGCCCTCTGTGGGGAGAGGTGAAGAGGGAAGAAGGGGATCACACCTGCCACAATCCCTGATCCGCCGCCGTCATCGTCTTCCTGAGCAAACCCCTTCCAGGCAGGAAGGATGAATTCGTTTCAGTTCAAGTTGATCTAAATCTGTAAACAGGAAGCCTTTAAATAATCCACTCTAATCTTGTTTCACATTTGAGCTACTTCACTGTTTTCCTAAAGCGAGCTGACTGGCGCTGGTCAGCAAAACCCAGTACTTGTTTTTTGCCAGCTCCCATTGCAGTTAAACCAGCTTATTAGAGCTATTATGCAATTAGCATTTATTCGGAATCTTTTTTTCCCTTTATGTTGAAAGGCTTAATATTGCATTTATTCTCCAGCTGATTTTTTTTTTTTTAATTCATCAGTTGAATCAGCTTTAATTTGGATGGTAATTAACTGAAACATGTGCAAACTCCGAATCCACACTCAGTATTATAAGCCTGCCTCACCTGTCCTAGATACAGGACAAAAAAGGTCTCTCAAAATAAGTTTGCATTTTAAAAACATACAACTTATTAAAGGCAGCATTAGAGGTAGTTAATGAATTCAGCTTGGTTTCTGGCTCTGGGGTCCTTGAGGATTTTCAGCAGTATCGCTTTCAACCTTGCAGATGTCACTGCTAAGACAAGGGTGGAAAATGAGCCTTCTGCTTTTTGGGGTTTGCACCTTCTCAAATATGACCGAGCTCATCCTTGAGCTGAAGACAGTCCTTTCGCTGCACCTACGCAGCCCATTGCTGTTGCCAAAATCTGGTTTTGTGTTTCATTCCAGGTTTTGAATGCTGCCTCAGTTGCTGGCTTAGCATTAACTTTTAAGCAACAAACGTGCATTTTGTGAGTACTTACATTTACATGAGGTTTATTAACCTGCGGTAATTTTATGCCTCGACTTAGAGTTTCAAATCAAGAGAGTTAATTTTTAGGAGAAATACAAACCTAAAATACTCTCAATTAGCAGCAGTATTTAAATACATCCTGCTCCTAGGGCTCAGGCAACAGCAACCATCTGAGCTCGTGGAAGAAGCAGAGTCCTCCCACGCTCAAACCTAAAATTGCGTTGCCGCTTGATGGCACCAAACCGTGTTTGCTTCTGTCCACCGGCCTGGGTTGTGACCCGGCGGTGGTCCTTGCAGTGCTGACGGACACTGGCCTACTGATCAAGCCCTCTGGAATTTTCCTTTTATGAGAAATCAGCCAGTTATGGTGAGAAGAGAAACTGAAAACCGAGCCCGCCATGTGCCGAGCCCCATCCCACGCCAGAGCCCGATGGGGCAGCTGCCCGCTCCCACTTGGGATGCTCCCGGCATCCCACAGACCACGCAGCCCTTGCCCTGATGGTGCCAGATTTACAACAACAGGCAGCAGTTGTAAAGCTAATAGGCTGCCCCAGCAGCTTTGGTGTGCACGGCTTTATCTCGGTGAAAATCGCAGTGCTGCCCTCTCGTTTGCCTCTTCCACAAGCTGCAGGTCGGTGGTTTACAGCGGGGGTCAATGGATCCCAGGGGTGCCGTGGGCTATTTCTAAATGTAACTAAGAAAAGTGAGCCTTTTGTCAGCAGCCTTACAGTTACTCTGCAGGAATTTGTGGCTCCATGGGAATATTTTTAGGAGGTATACAACTGGGAAAGCTTGCAAAGCTCAAACCAAGATGGATGCGTTCACCCGGGAGAGTTTTACAGTCTCTGTATTCAAACTCCCCTCTATCCCCTGGGTAGCACGCAGAATTAATTACACTTCAGTGATGCTAGCATTACCCCACGGCAGCTGAATTGCCATCATCCAGCCCGGCTGGACAAATCTGTACCCTAGAGTCCCTCACCATCTGCAGAAGGAGGGATGGTGCTCAGTCCCACCAGGCAAAGAGGAACCGGGGATTTAGCTGTGCCCCTGCCCAGGTGACAGCACACGAGTACTTAACAGGGACTTCATTAATGTGCGTGGCCTCTCCCTGCCACCTCCCAGTCTCTGCGTGCCACTAAATCATCTGGTCTGGAACAAATTCACTGGCAAGAACTATAGCAAGTCAAGCAGAGGTCTTGGGCACGGAGAACAACAGCCCATAAAGCAAATATGCAGCAGTGTGCTCAGCTGCCGGGGATGCTGCTGGCACATGCGCTTGGGAAGATTAATATGCACCGAGCAACCAGGAGTGGGGAGGGAAGCTCACAAGGTTCCTCTCATTAGCTCATCGTTCCAGCTGAATTAATGACTCACGAGTTTCGTCCAGCCCTCACTGGGTCTGCTATTAAATGGCACCACGCATTAGTGGAGAGTTGAGTGTGTGCATGTGGGGGGGGGAGGGCAGCTTAAAAGCCTCTTAGACCCTCTATGGGGAGGATGAGGGAGATATTTGTTCCCAAGATGCTGGGATCAAATGCAGAGAGGCAGAAGGTAAGTGCCAGCATCCTTCATGGCTCCCTTTCCTCTCATGTGGGGACTGATCAGAAGGACCTTCGTGGCCCAGGCTGCAAGAGGAAATCACAGATGAATTGAAAATGAACGTGCTTTGGGCAGAACAAAGGGAGCTGGGAGGAGAGTACGCATATGGGAACAGGGAAGAGGTATGGGCAGTATGGGAAATATGGATGGCAACAACTGACATGTTCCCTGTGCACACAGCAAGACTTTGAGGACCTCTTATCAGTGGCACCGCACTTCCAGGCAGCTCCAAGGGAAGGCAAGGTCCTTGCTGAGGTGCCCCACAGGGTCAGCAGCAGCCCGGCTGAAGATCCTGTGTCCCACTGGTGCCGAGGGACACGCCAGTGGAGCGAATGGGGAGCGCCTGCGTGGACACAAACTGTGCCTGGAGTGCTTCAGCACGGCTCCGATTTCAAGGAGCTTTTACTGGGGCAGAAATTAAATCAAGGCAAAGCAGAACTGGGACAAAGAAGACTCCTGCTCCGGGATGTCTGGCGGGGCAGCAGCTCGGAGCCAAGCCAAGCAGGAGGGGAGGATTAATTTCGCAGAGGGCACCGTGTGCCAAGTGTATTTTTTATACTAATGATCACAGGCCAAACCCAAAGAAGGAGCTTGACGGGGATTAGGAATAATAAATACATTGGCCTTGTAACCCAGGGCAGCACGGGGCCAGATCCTGCTCCCAGCCCAGCTGCTTGGCAGGCGCTCTCTGGGGCCGATGCGGGTGTCCGTTCAGATAACCTCAAGCATCCCCGTGTCTGAGCAGTTCGATCCCCGCGGCAGTCTCGATGCAGGTGTCCATTCAGACAACCTGGAGCACCCCGTATCTGAGCGGTTTGACTCCCGTGGCAGTCTCCGATGCAGAGTGCTCCAGGGCAGGAGCGGGGACTGGGACTGGGGAATTGGTGGCAGAGGCGGCTCCCGAGCCGAGGGAGCTGGGATCCCTTGAGGGTGCGCTGGGGCAGCAGGGCAGAGCGCGGGAGCCTGGGCCAGGACCCTGTAGCCTGGTGGGAAGCCCTGTGGGTGCCTTCGCACAGCCTTACAGTTGCAGCAAGGTGCCCCCACAGAGCTGGGAGGGGGGCAAAGCCTCGCCTCAGCCCCTCACCTGCACCGGTGGAAGGAGTAAATCAGCTCATTCCACGCTGGTTTATTGGCCAAAGTGTCAAGGCATCTGGCTGGAGGCTTGGCAAAGCCAACCAGCTCCTCCTGTCCTGTCCAGTCCTGCTGTCTGCTGGTGCAAAGGCCCCCGCTGGGCTCCCCGGCGTGCCCCAGCCCCCTGCAGCCCTCTGCCCACTCTTATTCACCTCCAGCTGCTCAGCTTTTGCTTTTCAGCACCATCCCCTCTGTCAGGCAAGCGCCCCTTGATTGCCTCCTCCTGCAGCCCAGAGAGGACCAGCCCTATATAAAAGCTGTGAACAGATGTTCTCCCATATCATCCTTTATGATATTTCTTTCCTGCCTCCTATCCCCCACCTTCTCCTCCTCCTTTATTCTTTGAGTCAAGAGCTGAAATGAAAACACCTCCTTCTCCAACAGCCCCCGACAACAGCAGGAGTGAAACCAGCTCCATTCTATTGATTTGCAAAAAAAAAAGAAATACAGAGAAACGTCTTGATAGCATTGTATCAAAAAGCTAATGCTGTGCTGTGCTCAGATGTCTCAGGAGACTGGGTCTCAGCTTCTCTGACTGTTTGAAGGCTCACTGAGTCTCCGGGGATCTCGACGGCTCCAAAGCTACCGCAGCAGAGTGAGAAAAATCAGACACATCCACTGCTGGTAAAGGCTTCCCCTGTAGAAATCAAAGGAGGCGGAACAGAAATGGCATATATTCAGTAGGGTCAAGGAGCAAGAAGACTGTGAGGGGAAGCCAAGGGGGCTAAACCTACGCCGCTCAGGAATAGGGCTGGGAAAAGGCGTGCCTTCTCTCTGCTGCCTGTAGGTATCACCCAAGTAACAACCCAAAGAAAGCAGGGAGGAGGTGAGCTCAGCCTTGGCTATTCAAAGGACCTGGATAACTGAGCTGGGAGCAAGAGGGAAAGTCAGGACATCAGAAACCTTGACCACCGGAGCAAGGAGAGGGAGGCAAGTTGCATGCCTCAGAGGCGCAAGAGAAGGGATGCTGAAATACATTGTGATGGGTAAATCAGGTGACTTTCTTGCTCCGTCTTTGCACCGTTCATTAAGAGAAGTCCCACTGGGTGCACTATTTTCACCATCTATTTTAGTGTTGTGTTTCCAGGCCCTTGAGAGGACACCATTCCCCTGATCCACAGATTTACTGCAGCCTCTGGACAACTTCACGCAACGGTGCAAAATCAACCTGCAAAAAAGCCAGGGCAACAGGCCCTGTCCTGTATCCTATTTCTGGTGCTCTCTGCACATTCTTCCTCTCTCCAAACTGTAATTGTTCATATTCAAATCTTGCTCAGATTTTTCCTGCCAGAGGAGCAAGCCCTTTCCAATCTTCCAGGTGCCCCACGCTTCCAACCTCTCCTGGGCTTAAAGTCGAGCACAAAGAGGCATTAGATGTTTGAGCAGAGCTTTGTGCCACACTCACCTTCAGCACCCTTGTGCTCCAGCAGCACACCAAGAGCACTGACCGAGTCGCTCTCTTTGAGGGGAGTGCAGGCAATGCGAGTGCAGGAATTTCTGGGGTTAATTCTTGTTAACCATCTTGACAAACGCTTTTTCTCCTTTAATTTCTGCAGTGAGCCCAAGTGTACCAGGGACTAGGTGAAGTCTGGATCGCTGCTGGAGAACAACTGCCTCCTGCGTAGCTAGTGTGCCATCCTCCTGCCCACGTTGCTGTCGTGCCTGTTCTCCAGCCCACTCATCTCACCTCATTCCCACTAGAGAAGCATGAGGTCACCCCAAGGTAGACATCTCAGGAAGTCAAATGAGCTGTGCTCCAAAACTGCCAGTTTCTTTACACTGTCTATTCATGCAGACTAGAGAGTTGGTACAGATGCAAGCAAGTGGGACATCCCCGGTCTCTTTATGAGGAAAATGATGGGACCTATTTCCCACAAGTTGGGATAGGCATCCCAGGGCTGTTTATGGCATCAGAGCCCTGCTCTGCTCAGTGCCTCACTAGGATCAAGGGTGAGAGAAATGGGTTAACAGGCTGTACCTCCTCTCCTGAAGAGGCTGCAGTTTCTCCTGTCCACTGCTGCTCAGCTTGGGCTGGAGAGTGGACTGGGAGGGAGGGAAAACCTCCGTCTTTGAGGACTAAATAATGCCAGCAGGTAGCTTGGGATCAAGGCACCAACAGATAAAGAGAAGGAAGAAGGCAAAGATGAGATGGAGCTGGGGGTCAGGGTGAGACATGGGGTCTCTCCAGCCTTGCTCTGATTCCAGGCAGGAGACCAGTAAGGGACCAACAGCCGCAGGCAATGTGGAATGCTCACTGTGGTCCCCAGCAAGGAACCAGCCAGCCGGACAGGAGGGAAAGTCACGCTGCAGCTCTCCAGATGTTTCCTCACAGGTGGGCTGGGATGGGAAATCAGTTCATCAAAGCTCCCCGTTACCTCCCTGGAATAGTCTCTCCTTCCTGAAACACACGTAGCAGCTGCAGAGAGGCGCAGAGGTGGCACAGCTCCTTCCCCAGATGCCTGTGCTGCGCCGTCATGCTCCATCACCCGGTTCTGACTTGCACAGTGGACTGATGGACCACGCTGTGCTCCACCAGGCCCAGGAGCACAAAGGCCTGATGGTTCTGCCATCTTTGGGAAGGATTAATGCTAGAGGTTTTCCAAAGCTGCCCAGGGAGGTTGTGGGGTCTCCTTCTCTGGAGATATTCAAGACCCGCCTGGAGGAGGTCCTGTGCAGCCTGCTGTAGGTGACCCTGCTTCGGCAGGGGGGTTGGACTAGATGACCCACAGA
>Ga0065711_1040590_pt1 | contig 16827 bp, 12 predicted proteins | sample Hoacrofraction12_FD_59098 | JGI IMG/M metagenome (GOLD analysis project Ga0065711, IMG submission 59098) | Hoatzin crop microbial communities from Cojedes, Venezuela - Epithelial fraction 12 v2 (version 2) | ecosystem: Host-associated > Birds > Digestive system > Esophagus > Crop | place... | reverse complement strand
CCCTCTGAGGGTGACGGAGCACTGGAACAGGCTGCCCAGGGAGGCTGTGGAGTCTCCTTCTCTGGAGATATTCAAGACCCTCCTGGACAAGGTCCTGTGCAGCCTGCTGCAGGTGACCCTGCTTCGGCAGGGGGGTTGGACTAGATGACCCACAGAGGTCCCTTCCAGCCACCACCATTCTGTAATTCTGTGAATTTGTGAATTTCCACTGCGTTGAAAAGGGAATCCAGGTGGCTTCACGGCTTCGTGGGACGAAGGCAACAAGGGATGGTCATGGATACTTTTTGCACGTTTTGAAACTGTTTCCTTTGCTCTTTGATTACAAATTTTTAAGGCCCGTGGGGGACTCATTTGCAGCTGCTCCTGTGCTCACTTTCCTCCTAGGAGGCAACCCAGTGCCTGAAGAGGGGCTCGCAGCTCCGACTCCAGCACCGGAGAGGACAAAGCTTTGCCATTGCCAGTTTGGAGGTGCCACCAGCAGGGCTGGTGATTCTACAGACACCAACCACCTCCTGGGCTGCCTTTGTTTCTGCTCCTTCCAGAGCAGCTCCGACTCCTTCATAAGCTGGGCTGAAAACTCCATCAGTTCCAGACCGTTTGGTGTATGTGGGACCCACACTTTGGGGAGGCTGGGGTGGCTAGTGAGGCTACTAGTCGCACTCAGTTTGGCCACGTGAGTCACCTGGATCCCTAAACGCGGTACCTTGCTCGGCTCTGAAGTGGTGCTGTGCATTTCTGACACCAGGGGTTTGCTCCCAGGTACCCACAAGTGCCCCAGGTTAGCGTGAGCTGGGCAACTTGGGACTCACCGCCTCAGCGTGGGTGGGACCTACACATGGGATCATCCCAGACAAGCTTGCCTTGGTTTAGTAGGGTCTCTCAGACCGTGCCACTTGCACTGGGCAACACAAAACCCATCCCCTTCCCTCCAAAAGATAGCAGAAGGAGGCCCCAGCCCTCCTTCATCTGCAGCCTCACCCAGGCTGCACGTGGGTCCCTCCTCCCTGGTGGGAATGCAACCCTGCGCCTAGGGAGAGCGGGAGCCCACAGGCGATGGGTTATTCAAGGATAACGGGTGGGCGGAGGAAAAGCAGACCGCAGAGGTGTCTTCATTTCTCATGTTAATTAATGCAAGGTGAAAAGCTATAATTAAGTTTTCAGGGCTGAGAATCCAGAATGAAAAGAAGCATGTCCCGCTAAACCTGAACAAGGCACCTAAGCCCTAGACAGAGCGAGACTGTAGCACACATTTTTCTCCAGCATTTCTCACTGGCTAATTTAGGTAGCTCATGTACAACAACCCTGGATGTTTGGGTTGGTGCTTTTTTAAATCCCATTCCCAGGTGCCAGGCGTAGTGAATGAGTGTGCTTGTTCGGTTCCAGCAGCTTCAGGTAGGTGACAGAAGGATGGGGAGGAAAGGACAGCCATGCGAAAATCAGGTGTTGCAATGCCGGCTGCCTCAGCACTCACATTCCTGTGTAGCTCCAAGCTCAAGTGACTAGGCTGAGTTATAAAATCGGGCGTCTCTGTTTCACAAGGAATCAGCTCTTACCAATTATTTAATATTTTTTCTTCATGAATTAGTAAAGAATCAGTGCTGCCGCTGCTAATGGAAGTGTGTCTCTAAGTATTTTTTTAAAGTCATTTCGGAAAATTTACAAGGAAAAAATATTCAGAAGGTTTCTGTCCTGTTGTGAAAAGGTAGTAGAGGAAGGAAAGGAAATGTTTAGGGCCTGACACTTCTCCTTCGGCACACTATGAGCTCAGCCGTGTTTGCTGAGTGTGTCTGGTTCTCCGGTGGGGTTCCCATGGAACTGCCTTGTATAGACAATTGCACCGCGTGTATCTGAGAGCTGTGCTTGTTCCATCTATTTTCCTTTCCCATTCCAGCAGAGGTAAATAATAAAGTTTCTCAGGGCCAGCATCCAATATATTGGTCCCTGGTATGAAAAGTCTTTATAGCCATTTTCATTGCCTCCTCTCCACCCCGCTCCTTCTCACCTTGGAGCTGTAAGAAAACAGAGGTGAGTTTTAATCTTGAAAATAAAAGTAAAAAGAAGATAGTGTAGTAGACGCTAAGGCACAAGCCCAAGGCAAACAGTCTTCCAGATTGTCTCCCTGCCTGGAGACAGTGTGATTGATACCTGATGTCTGTGCTTCCCTGTCCGAGGAGTGCAGGCTCGTAATTGTGTTTGTGTACCCTGCGTCTTTGCATACCCCAAGAGCAAATTCTGGCTGCTGAACTAAGGGGGAGGAAGAACAGCAGCCTAGAGATTTCTCCTCTGGTACCCCCACCAACATTACCATCCTCAGCCCTGCCTCATGTCTGCTAGTCACACCTGCAAGGGTACTTTCTGAATTACGGGTCCGTGGGGCAGGAGCAGGAACAGAAGATAAAAACAGGTGTTTAATCAGGTGTGCAGCTATTGAACCCTCAGCTTGGCAACAGGGAAAACTGTTACTCCAAAGTCAGCTGCTGGTCCCTCGTGCACGGCAGTGTGCAGACTCCTAAATTCAGCTACAAGCTTCTCCTGGCAGTGGTGTTGCTGACATAACCTGTAAAAACCCACACCGCAATTGCAGTGTTCCGTGTGACTGTTTGCGAGGAAGCCGGGATGTGTGGTGGGATGGGCAGAGCCCTTGGTATTTCCGTGCTCACATCTCCAGTCACCAGAAAGGCTTCCAGTGCAGCCAAAGCTTAGCAAAAGTCTCCCTCCACCACTTGTCCTTCTGAAAGGGTCTGTTGTGAAGATTGGACCCTTTCAAGCAAGTCAAATAATCGTCTTTTACCATTTGTATTTTAGCAGCATGCGAAAGCCTGAACTAGATAAGGCCCCTTTTACTTGTGCTGTATGAACAACCTTGCTAAGCAAGATAATACTAATAGCTGCAATTGAATAGGTCTTTGATCTGCGGAGGGACTGTGGGCTCACCTTAAGTTCAGGGGCTAAATGGAAGAAGCAATTCAGTGAACTGGAAGAAGTGAGGGAGTTGGAAAGCACAGAAACTGCCTCCCGGGACAAGGAGCACCAAAGTACGTCCAGGTCAGAAGCGCAGCGGTGGTGTCTGAGGAACTGCCTGGGTGCCCAAGCGAGGAGAAGGGGTTTGTGGTCTGTGCATGCACGCGAGGATAAAAATGCAGCAAAAGCCATGCAGAAAGGGCTGCGACGGTGATGCTGACGAGGTTCTTCAGGCTCAGCTTTACTAGAGGGGCTACTAGAGACAGAGGCAGGACACCACCTGTTCTTGGGTATTCTCCTCCTGTTTTCAGGCAAAGAGGTCAGTGTTCAAGTCTTATGTAAGTAAACTGGCGTCCTGACAGCAAAACCATTGCAAGGCCACGTATGCAAGCTTGCCACTCAGACAGCAGTGCAGGGAGCACAGCTCCCACCCCACTTACAGGTGGAGAAGGCAAGGACACCAGAGAGCCTTTCTATAGCTGTGGCTTCTTTACAACTGTCTGTGCTATTCTATAGCAGAGGTGTAATTTTTGAAGGACTTTTGGGAGAAGCTCGAATCCTTCTAGTGCTTTTTTTCTTCCTTTTCACAATATCGATGTAGCAACAACAGCTCAAAGCCAGCTTATCCAAAATTCCTTTAAATTGGAAACAGGGTTGTGATGCTTGAACGTGTTTCGGATGATGGAAGTTAGACAAAATCAGGCCTGGACAGTGACGTTTCCATCTTGTTACCCTGACACCGACCAGCTCAGCAGACAGTTCTAGACGGGAAGGAAATCCAGTGTCGGAAGCCCAGTGCTGGAAACCTGACAAGTAATGAGAGAGCTGGAAGGGAGTCCAGTTCCTCCAGCGATCCCAAACGCTGCAGCAGCCAAGGTTAAGTAAGTCTTTCTGAGGAACGTGCCTGAACTAACCCTACATGTTCCCCCATGGCAGCCCCTCCTATGTCTGTGTGTGCTGGGATGCAGCAGGTCAGGCTCCAACCTTGATGCAGATGTCCCTGTTGCATGGCGGTGGGACCTCTCACTTCATCGGTGTCACACCTTGCAAAAGGCTTTGCGGCTGGGGGGCTGGCAACCCGCCTAATCCTCCTGAGCAATCCACCCCTTCCTCAGTGTTGAGAGAGCCTGTTGGCTTCAAAGTCAACATTCAGCAATCATTACTCATTGGCACTGGTGGGGTTATGAAGATGTCAACAATGCCTGAAGACCTTCCTAATCTGGAGGGTTCATTATGGCTTATTTTCGAAACTAGGAAAGCATTGTTTTCCTAGTTCGAAGCTATCCAGTTTTTTACGCACATCATGGCATTTAAAAATAAAATTAATGCATAGCTGTTTGCCAGCAAACACATTATGCATTCAGTTTTTCAGAGCAGGAACCTACTTGCGTGTACATGAAAGAAGTATGTGTGTGAAACCTGTATGTGCACCTGCTCGAGTCAGATGTGAGCTAGGCCGACTGAGAAAAGGTTCCCACAGCCGGGGAGTTACAGTCCAGGCTGCAAATGAACGTATTCCCAGTCTGCGAATACAACTCTGGCACAAGTGATTGCAGAAGCGGGTGCCAGGAAGCACTCAGGTTTCTTGTGCGCACAGATCTGGGGCTAGTTCCTGCTGCCGCTACAGTGGCTTTAAAATAAACAGGATCAAGCTCAGAACCCTAGAAATTTTTGCCTTGGCATCACGCAATTTTATGAAAGAACTAAAACCAGCAAACTCTAAAAATAAAGGTTCATAACTACAGTGTTAACACTATAGCAAAGTACATTTTTTCCTATCTTGGTGTCCTGCACATGCTCTGCAGGTCTCTTTCAGTGCATTAGTTTCTTAACTTTTTGATTCCAAGTTACTTTGATGCTGTCACTTCGGAATTTTGTGGAGTAGTTTTGTATCTCTCACACACTGATCTCCCCCCACCTCCCTAAGCTAAGCCCAAGATGTTTTAAATGCCAAGATCAGAGGTATGCATTGCAGTTAATTCTTGAACTTGTAAGAAATAAGGAGGAAAAAGGTGGTGGAACTCCAGATTTCATCCAAGATGTTTCAGCTCTGGTTTTCCTTTTCATCAGAAACAGGTTAACCTGGTTGGGTGTCAAATCAACCGAAGAATTTTTACTGTTTTGTTCTTTCCTGATCTTAACCTGCTTTTTTTTTAATGCTGCAGAGGTGTGATATGTCATGTGCTACAACCACATGGTTCTGACTCAACAGCCCAAAGACATCATGCCCATGTCCTCGATCTGTCAAATCCTGTGCATTGCTGCAAGACTCACTTGGAGGTGCCCTGCCTCGCACCCCACTCACGCTATGCACCTGTGAAGCACACGCTTCGTGAGACCTTTGGGCTTTTCCTGCCCTGGGATCTCCTGTGGTCTTTGCTGCTCATCTGTCCCCAGACATCTGTGCCTGCACCCCGCTGCCCCACATCAGGAGAGAGGCTGGGCTGCTGTGCAAGTGCCAGGAGTTTCTGCTTCCTTTGTGCAAAGCTGTTTGGCTAGAAAAGCTAGTTCTCTCCTTCTGTAGCCTGGAGCTCCAGCTGTACCCTGGCACAGGTGAGCTAAGATCATCTTCCACCTTTCCACCCCGCTCCCAGAGTTGTAAGTCAACCTGTTAGAGTGGTGGGAAACAGAAACGGTCTGCTAGAACGGAAGGGAAATGAAGAGAGGAGTTTGTAATATGGAAACAGGCAATTCTCCAAGATAGGTCCTGCAAAGATGATGCTGAGCTCACGCTAGGACTTCAGCACAAGTTTGCCTCCCAAGACCAGCCCCCAGCCCAAGAGGAGGAAGCAGCATGGTCCTGCTGGTCACCAGGGTAGAAGGACACCCCAGGAGTCCTCCAGGACCTCAACAATGCTCCCCTACCTACCCGTCCTCATGGGAGCAGCAGCTTGATACTCCAAGCAGAAGGGATGTCCCGATTCTCTGTTCTTCAGAAGTGCCTTGCCCCCTCATCACCATCACAAGGCAGGGCGAAGAGGTCAGGCAGCCGCTCTGAGCTCTGCGCCACAGCAACGTACACGAACCTCAGACCAGAAGGGTCTTGCTCCCACCCATCGCATGGCAGAACCGCATCAGAAGGGAAGTAGCGGATTTCCCAAGAAATGCCTTGTGCTGCACAGGCAATGCGTGACAGGCAGAAAAACTGCTCCACTGAGGAACGGGAGAGTACAAAGCTATCACTAGAACACTGGGAAGAATAGTGCTCACCTTCAGATCCTCTATAATATTGTTATGTTTTTTTGCATTTTTATGTGTCATTGCCATATCCTTTTCGTTTCACTTTTGAGCTCTGCAAAGGCTTAGTTCGTCCTCCTGCTTCAGATGATATCTGTGCTAGTTCTCTTCTCACAGCATTTTAAATCAGGTGTAAGTCCAGGGAGGGCAATGGAATTCTGATCTCAGAGAAAAGAGAATCAGCTTCAGTGTATTTTTGATTCTTGGATGTTTCTCTTGTGCTTTAGAAATAAGACACAATGTGCCTACAGTTAATTAAGATGGGAAGCATCACATTCAGGGGAATTACGACAATGTGCTTGTTTGCCCAGATCAAATTATAAGGCAGGTCTAGGAGGGAAACTTTGAACGTGTATTCTTATTTTAGTGTACTCAGTCTGAGTTAGCTTTCCGTGTACAGGAATCACCTGAAAGAAAAGCAGGGCCAGACCCAAGCAAGGCAGGGAAGGTGTATGAGGCAGGGTAGGAGCAGATCCTTTACACTCAATAGACCTGTTCACCACTAAGACTGTAAAAGGGACCCATGGCTCTTTGTTAAATCGGAGATTTCTGCTGGAAGTAAACCCACCATATTTACAGATCACAAACAAAGTTACTTTAAATGCCTTTTTGAAAAACAGTGAAGGTATTTGACACTGAAATAGAAGTGACATTTGGTTATGTGACATTAAAGCACCTTTTGTTAATCCCACCTGTTGCATATTGGATCATAGGAGAGATGTTTGAGCACTTCTTCCATCTACCTGAATGCTTCTCCAAGCAAATTCACTATGTGGAATAGCTGTTGGTAGGGGCTTTTTTGGGGAGGAGGGGGTTGTTTTTGTGGTTTCGTTGTGCTGTTTTTTTTTCTTTATGTCAGTGTTTTCTTGCATAAGCCCTGGCCTGCAGGCTCCGAAACCACTGTCCCAACTGCATGGCCATGGACAAATCCTTGTTTTGTGTCCTAGTTCCCTGTCCATTATTGGGCCCAATAATACTGACTTTCTTGATAAAGTACTTTGACTTTCTTTAATGGAAACTATCATATGAGCTAGACAATGACATTTCTGAATGTTCAGGGTGGAGTTAAAAGGTAAGAAAGTCACAGCGGATGCAGGAACCTCTGGAGATAATCTCCTCCTCACCATCTAGTACTGCCAAACCACATCCCCGTTAGCTTTTCCACACTGTGCACACTCTTGGTTATGTGACAAGGGAACAGGCTGTCCCGTCCTGCCCTACCCTACCCTACCCTACCCTACCCTACCCTACCCTACCCTGCCCTACCCTACCCTACCCTACCCTACCCTACCCCATTGTATCCATCCCATCCTATCCATCCTATGCACCCTTCGCTGCTGCCACTGTCACTGCTTCTGCCCAAAGGGTCTACCTGGAACTGAAGCTCTTGGTGGTAGGTGCTTCCTAGTACGTGGCTAATATGTGTAACATACTAACCAGATGTATTTTTGTATATTTAATCCCCCCTCCCTCCAGAATCAATAATCGTATTTACCATGAAGCATATTGAATAATTTTCTGGCAGGGTGGAATAGGCTGAATCCTTTTTAAAATTAGGGTGGTGGTGAATGTGAACTGTTTGCATCTTTGTGCAAGAAGGTTGGTCTTTCAGTAGGTGATATTAGTTAGGCTGTGCTGAAACACACTGTTAATGGATAATATTGTTTCAAAGGTTGGATGATTTTTGAAGTATGGGGCTTTCATTTAGTGTTTATATTGCATAAATCAAAGTTAAGTTGTTGAAATGAAAGTAGTATTAGCAACTGCACAATGTGTTCAGCAACTGGTGGGATAGTCACCACAGTTATGAAGCAAAGCATGCTTCCTCTGGGAATCTGGTTCTACCACATGTAATGAGACGAAACATGTGAGGGAGAAGGGGGTGATTTTGACAGAATATGCTTCTTCGTGCTGATGCAAATACAGAATAACTTTCTTACTAGATTTGAACTGAAACAAATAAGCGTGCCTCTGAAATCCACACCAGGAACACACAGGAGGGTAGCTCTGGACAGCTTCCCAGTTGCCTACAGCAGTGTTCCTCATTTTTTTCTGGGTGGCAATCCATTATTAAAACATAAACAATAAAAGCATGATTGCTGTACATTTACTCTAAGAGTGAAAATGCATTCACGATAGCAATGATAAGCTTGTATAATTGAACTGTATGCTTGGCCAGAGAATACAAAATTCCTAAAGACAGTGTCGTTTTGAGCCTATGGGAATGAGGTTTTTTTGATCCAGGCTCTTTAATGTTGTTTTAAGGCTGAGGTAGAATGAAAGGAGGAAAGTGCAACTGGCAGAGCTGGGAGCAGTCCTGAGAAACAACTCCAGCCCCATGGAGGGGGCAATGTGGTAACTGGTACCACCAAGCCAGGGCAGTGAAGGGTGAGTCCTGGAGCACAGTGCAAAGAGCTGGAGAAGGTCTTGGACCTGGACATGCACCACATGCTGCTAAATGAAGATCTACTTGTCAGACAGCAGTCAAAACTCTGACTCCTGCTAGTCTTTCACTGCTTTCCCCTGCCCTATCTGAAGGTAGCAGCTACACCTTACTGAAAAACATTATTTGGGGGCAGACTCCTTTTTTGTTTTAAAACACTTTGTTCATACAATACTGTATTCAAATTCCTTTCACTGCCAGGAAGCTCTGTGGGTCCACTGCTGGCAGCGGTAGTGAAATCAGTGTGAACTGATTCTGCGAATAGATCTGAACAGCTGTAAATGTTTACCAGGGTTTGTAACAACTCGACAGCCCCAGCACCGAAAGACCCAAAACTTGGAAACATTTGTGTGCCCTTCTGCAGGTAGCTGCCTGCTCTGAGGGTTCATGCCTCATTGGCTCTTGCAGGGCTCCCACAATCCCTGGTGCAGTGCTGGACAAGAAGGTCTAAATGGAGATCACTATAGAGCTCTAAGGCTTCAAGTCTTGCGCATCTGCACAACAAATGTGCAACATCTGTTGTCTCACGGAGAATGTTTGTTTCTTTAAGAAAATCCCTGACTTATTGGGGTCTTGGCATAGGGTAATGCTCGCGTGGGAAATCACGTCTCTTGGATGGGATGTTTGGCTCACTATCCACATGGCAAATGCAGCTGCTATTATGAGGGTCCCTGCAACAGTGACTTCTGCTGGATCGGGTGAGGCTCCCCGAACCGCCATCCTGCTCAGTTCCTGTACTCCAGCTGGGTCGGAGTCCTACACAACCTGCTATAGACTATCTGAAACTATGAGTAAAACATCCCCTAACCATCTTTACTATGTGCAGCAGGCTGTTCTACATGACCATTTCTGCATCTACAGGAACAATTTCTACAGAGTATTTAGAAATAGCTCATCAATCTATAAGTTTGTCAGTTCTGCAGCAGGTACTGCCTGGGGGAGTCCCCAACACGGCCAGATTCTCCATCCTAGAAACGAAGACATTGACACACCGAGTAGTGTCTATAAAATGATCAAAGCACAGCAGGAGCTGCCTGGAAGCATTTCTGGGACTGTCCAGAATTCGTGTAGGAATTAGGCAAAGGCTTTGCTGTGAGGGTGGCCGGGAGCTCAGGCAATGACCTTGCCTCAGATCAGTCCCTTGTGTCACCTCCGCAGAGACTAGCTGGGAGCTCTGGTACCACCCAGGGAACTAACGCCTAAATGTGCAGGGTATGCACCCTGATACCAGCTGCACCAAAGCTGTAACTATAAGACAAACTTCAATGTCTGTAACTTAAATTCCATAGCTCTTGCTATGCAAGGCTTCTGGCTCCATTGCAGGAAGCCTGGAAGTCCAGGCATGGTAAACTATTTCAGAGTCCCAAATGAAGCCCTGAGATGAGAACCAAAGACCCTGGAAGCAAGGCACCATGTCTATGCTCACTTTTAGATCAGTGTTAGTGGCAAACTTAAGACAAAATTTTCTGTTTACAGTGTTTTGCTGCAGGAGTTCCTTGGATTGGGGATTGTTTTTAAGACAACCCATTCAGTGTGTTCAGAGGATGAGTTAGGGAAGGGAGGGAGACTGTAAATGCATCTGTTAATATCTCACCTTCCTTCAGTGGGATGAGCCCTGCCGAGTTGTGCCTTGTAGGCTTATTTCCATGTGCTTTTCTGCCCTTGCAGCAATACCAGGAGACAAGATAACCCAAAGTCCTTTCTAGGGTGCTGAAGTGTTGCCTGTCACAGACGGTAGACATTTGTAGGTGGTCTGAGTTCAGGTTTCAAACTTGTCTCAAGGCTGAAAATTTAATCTGTGTCTTGGTCACTGTACCACTGTTGGATTCTGTTTGAAACCCAGCTTTTTTTTTATTTGGGCTCAGTGCATTGACATGTTTGGATAAAAGATGTCAGCTTTTGTTGAGACTCGCAGACAAACAGAGAGGATTCATGCTTCTCTTCTGATCCTTGGAATTATTCTCAGAAGGTTTTCCCCAAGAGAAGAAGTACATTCACGGTTTATACTCTTTTTCTTGAAATACTGCTCTGGCTTCCTAGGAAGCTTTGAAGGGAACACCACTGTCCAACAGATAGGTGCAGGAGAAGGGAATATAAGACTGTAAATAAAGCAAATTTCCTTTCTGTGCTTTCCTAGCCCGTAACACCGATCATTTTCTCCCACACATCTTTGCAGACATCAGGTTTCCCTGTGTTGCCGATGATCACCTTATCACTAAAATCACCCATGTGGTGAGATACAGACTGGATGAGTGGATGACAAGGGGGGTGGATAATTAGATAGTGATCTGTGGCCTGGAGTAACTGGCAGCCAGTTACTAGTGGTGCATCTCAGGGATTGATATTGGGGCCAATACTGTTTAATGTCATTATTAATATGATGGGATAAAGTGCAGTCTTGGTGAGTTTGTGGGTAAGCAGTCGATACCCTGGAGGGCAGAGCTGCTATTCAGAGGGACCTGGACAGACTGGAGAGGTGAGCTGACAAGTACTCACGAAGTTTAGCAAATATCAATGCAAATTCCTCCAACTGGACCAGAATAGCCCACTGCACCAGCACAGACTGGGGGCTGACTGGCTAGGAAGCAGCTTTGTAGAAAAGGCCCGGGGGTCTAGTTGAACCATGCATGGTTGCAGCAAAGACATACTGGGCTGTATTAGCAAAAGCATAGCTGGCAGGAGGGAAGTGATTCTTCCCCCTTTATTTAACACCTTTAAGACTGCATCTGGAGCAGCGTGACCAGTTTTGCGGGTCCCCAGTGCAAGAAAGACGTTAACAAACCCGAGCAAGTCCCACAGAGAGTCACTGAGATGGTCAGGAGCTGAAGCACATGTTGTGAGAGGAGAGGCTGAAAGAGTTGGGCTTGTTCAGCCTGGAGAAGGCTCAGGGGGGTTCTTAACGCGGTTTACAGCTACCTAATAGGCGGGTGTAGAGAAGACACTGTCAGGCTTTGCTCAGGGTGCTCAGGGAAATAATGGATGCAAATTTGAAATGTGGAAAATGGATATAAGGATTCCTAAGGGGGGAGAAAAATACTGCAAGGGTGGTCAAATATTAAAACAGGGGCCCAGAAAGATTGTGAATCTCCATCCTTGTAGGTACTGCAATATCAGCTGGACATAGCCCTCAGCAACTTGCGCTAGCTGTAACCTTGATCTGAGCAGAAAGCTGAACTAGAGACCTCCAGAGGTTCTGTGATTTTGTGACTCTGAGTTAGCCAAAAGGAAGACAGGGCAGAAAAGTTCTGTGCTTGTTCTTTGGAAACAGCAGGTCACCAGAGCACACTCTACTGCACATATCAGTTGTGCCTCCCCTATTTTTAGCAAGTACTGGAAAATGAGTAAGTGATAGATGCAACCATGTTGATCGTCCATCAACACCATTTAGTGGCCTGGATGTAATCCACCTCCCAGTGAAGCCCATTGGAAGACTCCCATCCATATAGTGGAATTTGATGCACGTCCCCTGAAAACAGGAGGAGTAAATCCAGCTGCAGCATTAGAGGCAGAAGTCATAGCAGCTCAGTACAGAATTATCCCCCGCCCTCTCCCAGCTCTCCATCACATACACACACACTCATCCCCACACACGCAACCTCCTGCATGGTATCTGCAGTTCTGTAGTGTAAATTCTACAGTGCTAAAATTAATTAAAATGGAGATGCATGTTTACTGTGAAGAAGAGAACGGTACTCTGTTCATTACAGATAAAACAACTTTAAATCTGAAAGAATGCCACAGGAAAGCAGGAAGGTTGAGGCTATAAAAGAAATGAAGTGATCAAAGAATATTGGTTTCAGCAACTTGTGTTGTTTCATGATGCTCATAATTCAGGACAGAGTGTAGCTAGTCAAGCGTGATTAACTTCTTCTGGGATCTGACATCTTACTCGCTTTTGTAGCAAGAACCGGAGTACACAATGTTCACAGGAGAAAACCGATCAATGGAAGCATGCCATTACCTGAAAGAATATGTTCTTTTGATTGTCCTCTGCTGCCAAACAAGTGTCTTTTGTTCCTTGAGTAGAAAAGCAATATAAAGGGCCTTGCACAGAATAACATGAAGAAGAAATAGGCCTTATATAACATTCTCTGCAGGAAAACGACAATTTGGGGAGGGGTTTCATTAACGTCCAAATCCCTGCTAGAAGCACAGTGGGGAGGAAGGGAGAAGCAGCGACTACAGACAATCAGACATTTGTTCGGTGATACTGGACCTATGAGCATAAGAGAGGCTGCGCTTTCATTCAGACAGCGCAGTAAAATAAACAGAGTGTGACAGCGAAAGATGAATGGGAAGTTAATTCCATTCGCATTTACAGTATTTCAATGGCAATATTTTCTGAATAATGGTCCCTATTGATGCTACAAGTGCTTGCACATTGTGCCTGCTGCTTGCTGAACAGACACGACACTATTCGAGCAGCTGTATTCCCTAATTGGAAAAGGGAATTTTCCAAAAATGATGAAAGGCTATATCTCATCCGCACCCAAACTGTTAGGAACCTAAATCATTTCAGTGCCTGATTCCCACCCACCCCCCTTTTTTTTTTTCTTCCTAATTGGAATTTCTGGGAAGATTTGTTCTCTCAAGTGGCAGAGCAACTAGAGACCCAACCTTAATAACGTCAAGTCTAATACTTCAGTATTTTATCGTGGGTTAGTGCTTATCAGAATAAACAGAATGAACAGTAGTTTTGTCTACATCAGAAGGAGTTTGCTGTTATGAGCAGGGCATTTAGATATACATCTCCTTCACCTTTATAAACTGTGTCTCCACTAAGAGGATTTGCATGTCTACATGGTTCAGCTCAACTGGCAAACTTCCCCTGGTGCATACAAAGTCCCTGTACACTTTCTTATTCTAAAAAAGCATTTGGCCATGATAAAATACTTGGGAATTAAGGGGGGAGAAAAAGGAAAAAAAAAAGGAATCCATTTTCCAGTGAAAAAACTTATTACTCCTGTTACTGAAGTACTTTCTATATACAGATGTGTTGTTTAGGGGTATGAATTCTTCATACTCTCAAATGACATAGCTCTGCCAGCAAAAACTTCAACCATAGACAAGACAAACCTCTGTCCTGGACTCTAAGCCAAGTTTAACACCATCTGTCTGGCTTAAAGGCCAATTTTTACACCATTTGGCTACAAAAGCAAATTTACATTAATGCTGCGGATCCTGAACATTTGCTTGCTAGCTGTCCGTACACCAAGCTGCCTGATTTTCTCGACGTGTTGTGCTAAAACCGGCCCACTCCCTGGCCACAGGGACAGCAGGCTGCTGTAAGCAGCCCCAGGTGCCAGCTGACATCTGGAGAAAGTCTAGGTCATTCCTAGTTTGGAATCTAAACGTTGCTGGTCAGAGCTCCAGCCTCTTCCCTCAAACCTGCCTCTCGACGGCAGCCCAGCCCTTCTTGATTTTGAAACCATGGCCTCTAATTTCTGGGGTCCTCAGGGGCTTACACAAGATCCCTGGAATTCTGTCCCATCTGCAGAGCTCTGTGCTGGTGGTTTAACCCTTGAGGGACAGAGCAAGGAAGGGCAGGAAAGCTTAGAAAGGATTTTCTTAACTTTGGAAACATTGTTCTTGAATTATGTCAAAGCAATAGAAATCCTCCCACCATTCCTTCCACTTGAACATATACATTTCTTCTGTCTGTCTCTTAAAAATTTTACTCGTTGTGATGGTGCATACCTGGCTCATAGTAACACCTTGGCTTTTAATCTTCTCTTACTGAGCAGCGTCCACCTGCATAGCTCCTCCGGAAAAGCACTGTAGTAATAACAGAAGGGGGGTTAAGGCTCCGGGAGGAGTCTTGTGTTGCCACAGCTGAAAATCTGAAAATTAAGAGGAATAACTGTCATCTTCCACCTTCACTGTGACTTTGTCATCATCTTTAATCAGTAATATATTTTGTACTGCTTTAGATTTTCAACACAATGAACAGCGGATTCTCACAACAACCATAGGAGTTGGTTACAGAGATATTATTATCTCTGAACTAGATGGAAAGAAATGATCTTGTAGTGACAGGACACCTCTGCAAACCGAAAAGATACTGCTTTGATTCAGAGAGGTCTGAGACTGTGGACTGGTAATTTAATTTCCATGCTTCAATTTCTCCATCTTATTGAAATAGGAACACAGATATTCGTCTACCATGGAGGGGCATTCTGATGAGGATGAGCAAGGTATGCAGGGCTTTTACAGCAGGAAGCATGAGCACAAAACAAAATTAAAATTTAAGAGTTGAAGAAAAATGGTGCGTGCAGAGAGGCTGAGCGGATCGCGGAGGTCTGTGCAGTGAAGCATGCGTGGAGGCAGGATCAGAAGGTACGAGCTGCCAGCTGCCGCTCCCATGGCAAGCAGCTTCTGGCTGAAACCATGGGTTTCGCAGAGCCTCCAGAGAATAAAAGTACTTTTTTTTTTTTCCCCAGGTTTTTTATTTTCTGGTTATTATTACAGATCGCACCGTTCCTAGAAGTGCAACCCTGGGCCCCGTGGCTGGCGGTATTATGCAGTGGTGGATGCCACAGTTAGCGAAATAACTTTTAGTAAAGCGAAAGGAATGCCGCTGGTTGACCTTTTGGTTGAGACATCTGTCCCAGAGGCTACTGCATATGTTAGTCACATGTTTCTTTTCCCCTTTTTCATACTTTCACAGACCAGAAAATTCTGCAACTTCCAAGCAATTAAAAACATTTAATTAAATGTGTGGAAGGGGTCGTTTCTTGCATTATTAAACCAGAACCAGGAAAGGCTCTACCTTTCACAAGGAGTTGAAGAGAGGGGGAAAACAGACTGAAAGCTGGGACAGAGCAGTTTATTAGCAGTCTCCCACAAGCAGATGTCCCAAGGGACTACGGAGGCGCTGAGCTGGAGTCGGCCGCCGTGCCTCCACAAACTCCCCCTGCAAGCCTAGCTCTGAGGCTGGGTTTTGCAGCTGGCTTCAGTGCTAAGTCTGGTCAAGGCCAACCATGACCACTGATCCCAAAGGCAGTGGCCTTTGCTTCTGCTGCTTGCAGTAGATGAACCTTTATTGTGCAACTTCCCTTTTCTTTTTTGTATCTTTTTTCTCTTTTTTTTTTCCTATTTCAGATCAGTGTTCACTCCTCGGGTCAGTCATGCACCCTTTTCTCTCTCTTTAAAAAAATAAATGCATTGGGCATATGTATCTTTTATAATGAATTCAGTGGGTTGAAGGATATTGGCTCAGCTGGAGTTTTGTACAGTTTTGTATTGTAGCTTGTGCTGCGACAGTCTTAAACTGCTCCAGTGTCTGTATTGGATATATCCTCATTTTTTGCTCAGAATCCCAAGTCAGCACTGAGCTGAACTCATGTATGTGAAACATAGGTATGTAGATCCCGTCCTGATTTCATATCCAAGTTGTATGTACAGGGATACAAGTTTAATCACTGGCACTTTGGTGATTTGTAAGAGGGCATTTGCAAGTTTGGTTTTGGCTGTGGTTAACCAGGAGGCTCCAGGTGGCTGCTATCACTCGGGCTATGCACTTTTCATGGCCATTTCTGACAAGAGACTTTTGTGTGTGGACGCGTGCGTGAGAAAGACTGCAGCCTGAGCTCACAGACAGGATGTGTTTAATCACAGCTCAGATTCACGTAAGTGACAAAATCAAACCTGTTTTGAATAGAACTAGTAAAAGTTTGCAGATGTTAAGTTTTCCTATCAGGGAAGGAAACAATATCAGGTATCTTAGGTGACCAAGGGCAGAGCCTGAATACCAGAAATAAATGTTCAGTCTGCAAGCAGCTTACCGGCTCAAATACGCTCAAACAAATTTTCTTAGACAGAATATGTAAATAGCCTTTGGTAGTCAACAACTGCAAATACTGCTGCCTGTTTGCAGAAAATATATATGTCTAAATTTCCCTGCTAATTTTTCACTGTGCAATGTTGACCAGGAGATATTCTTACTTCATTTCCAGATTGTTTATTTCTGAAAAACACATGCTCTGTGTGGTCACTTCAGATGTACATCAGATCAGAGATCATTCAACCAATCTTTTAAAGCTTTGAGATGATATTCTGAAGATATAATATGACAGCTAAGGAAGATCATGTGTGCTGTGAAACATGGGAAAGAAATTAATTTTTCTCCCAAAGGCCTATACACGGCTGATACTGGTATTTCAAAGGTTTGCTCTGAACTTGTTCGA
>Ga0065711_1006615_pt1 | contig 16828 bp, 8 predicted proteins | sample Hoacrofraction12_FD_59098 | JGI IMG/M metagenome (GOLD analysis project Ga0065711, IMG submission 59098) | Hoatzin crop microbial communities from Cojedes, Venezuela - Epithelial fraction 12 v2 (version 2) | ecosystem: Host-associated > Birds > Digestive system > Esophagus > Crop | place... | reverse complement strand
CTGCCCAGGGAGGTTGTGGAGTCTCCTTCTCTGGAGATATTCAAGACCCGCCTGGACAAGGTCCTGTGCAGCCTGCTGTAGGTGACCCTGCTTTGGCAGGGGGCTTGGACCAGATGACTTACAGAGGTCCCTTCCAACCCCGAACATTCTGTGTTTCTGTAGTGCTTTGTGGCAAGTAACTAAGCTTATGGTTGTACTGTAGCTGGGGTTATTTTCAGCTTACTGTCTTATAATTTGTTAGTACTGTAAGCTTAATTTTCATTCAATACTGTGCCACTTTGTTAGCGGGACTAATGATGCTGAAACAGTCCTCCAGTAGCTTGGTGAAGACCTGGCTGTCTCTGTAGCTGAGGAGTCCAGGGAATTCCTGTAGTGGCCAGGTAACTTAATAGAAGAAACCTTAAAAAAAGACAGAGTATGTGCATCCCAAAAGTAGGATAATCCCTTAGCTTTCACTGTTTTTGTAGGTGAGCAACAGTTTTAAGTGCCTATAAAATAAACTCGTAAAGGTCATTAGCAGCATAGTCTGAGCTGCTGAGAAGAGCAATTCCTCATGGTGGTTCCTGTCCCTGACCTGCCTCTGCCCTGGTGTCCGTACAAGCTTTTGCACAGGAAACTTGACAGACTGACATGCCTCTTTACAAAGGCTATGCTCGCAATTGCCTTGAGATGGTAGCAATAGGAGAAATCTCATGTCCGATAAAGCTCAACAACTTCTTTAATTCACCTCCATTCTGAATGTGTCAAAGCATCCCTTTTATGTATGCTTACATATCTTTATAGAAAGTTCATCTAAATACAGGATTGAGTGTGAAGCTGCTACGCTGAAATCTGAAAACGGAGGATTCTAAAATGAATTTCCAGATGAAGTTTTAGTTCTGTTTCCCTGACACTTAAAACTTTAATTTCCCTTCTCTACTTCCACTGCATTATAACCTCTGGAAAGAAAACAGTGTAGACACATTCTTTGTCCTTGTCAGCAGCAAGTCAGCCCTGTCTGTTCTACATCACTACTTAGATATTTGTTTTTAAGGAGGACTAAAATACTTTCTTTGGCAGGAGATGAGGACTGCAGGTGCTGGAAAAGTGGGAGATATACTCAGTTTCTGAGATGGTCTCAGTTTTTACTTTAACCACCACACAGAAGGGTGTTTGTTGTGTTGGCCTGTGGAGCATGGTTTCATTTTATATGTGCACAGTGTTGGAAACATGGGAAGAAGGCTCACCAGAGAACCTCAGAGGTCTTGAAGACTAGTAGGATCGAGCCGTTTGTATAGAGACTGAGAGTTCTTTACTTGTGACTGGTATCTTAGAATACTGATTATTTATTTATGTATCTTGTTATTCTAAGAATTGAATCCAAACTCTACTTGGTCCGTCAACTTGAATTACTGCTTGCCTTAATTTTTAAATGAACAGTTGAGCTGTCTGTTCTCTGACTCTCACTGCTATCCCTTTGTCCAGCTGCATGTAACCGTTTTTGTAACTAACTTCAGGTGTAGTGCTCTGAATCCTCTCTTGCTTCCCTTCCCAATTCTAATACTTTTCTCTTTTTCTCTGCTTGCTCTTCTTGGTTTACCTGCGGCAGCCTTCCGAGTACAGCTGCTACCTTGGTTCAGGATCTCGGGCATCCTCAAGAGCCAGCTCTGCTCGAGCCAGTCCAGTGGTGAGCTCCTCTGTTTTTCTTTGTCCCTAAACTGTTTAATTCTTCTGTTCTTCAAGGTCTCTTTTGTACGAAGAGGTCAGTGTCTCTTGTGAGACGGTTTTGTGTGGTATTAGTTGGACTTTCTGGGCAATGCTTAAGACAAAGAAGGGGTGAACCAGGTGAGAAGTTACAAAACCAAAGTAATTTCTATGCAGATGCTTCCCTGTTTTTACAACAGAAATACACTTTGGACTCGTGACAATACTAAATGCAAGGCGTGTTGTGAGAAAGATTGGGTTGTTGATGCTAGTGGCACATCTCCTTTGGTTATTAAAATCAGGAAACCCTAAATCTTACTACAGCATTCAAGTAATTTAGTTTCTCTCCATTGAACAGTATTTTGGTGTTGTGTGGCTGTAGGGCTATCCAGAGATCGGATTTGAACATGTTTGTTGGATTGTAGATTACCAGGCACTGCAGAGTCTTTAGCATGGTGAAGTGCTGGAGGGGGTTACACGTACCCAGTGTGTCTGGCCAGCATGAATTCCTCAGCAGTTGTGGCTGCGCCAGGCTCAAATGCGAAAGGCTTTTTCAACTCCTTTGACTGTATTTGGCAAAGATGAGACTTTCCCCCCTGCTTTTTACTGATATAAAGTAATTGTTTTCTGTTTTTTCAGTGGCATGTTGGTGCTTTCACTTTATGATTGTTCCATCTAGCTGTTTACAACTCGGAGTATCTTTCCTGATTAATTTCAGAGCAAGGCCTGATAGCATGGTGACAGTAGCAGGGTGCAGTAGCATGTCTTTTAGAGGAAATGTGCAGCTTACAGTAAACTAGTCTATAACAAAATTAATCGTCTATGGAGAGCGAGTTTGGAGATGTTGCACTGAGTTTTGGTAAGCTGGTTTTGCATTGTGGAAGCATTTTCCCTCGTGAAGTTTTAATGTGCTGGTTCTCCTGGGACCTGTCATGCGTTACCTACCACATCCCCAAGATACAAAGCGATGGGGAGGGTGATGCCACAAATTAACATACACATCATGCTTCTCTGGTCAGAACATCATATTGCTTTGGTGCTTTGCTGAGAAGCTGAAACTTAAACGCTGTAAATATTGCCTTAAAGAGTAATTAAGAAGGAGCGTCTGGATAGTCAAAGAAGCTACCACAGTATGGAACACGGTAAGCTGTAATACTAACATTTAGTGTTCCTCTGCAGTAAACATGCATAGCCTGCAGTGAGGAGTTGCTTTGTATCTGATGTCCGCTGTCATGCTGGTTCTTTTTTCAAACCTAGCCTGCGATTCAAATCCCCATACCACAGAGGTTTTATTTTGTCCCGTAGTTAGAACTGTGCAGCAGGTCTGCATCCCGGTGGTGAAAGGTGCCTGAACTTTCCAAGCAGGGTTACTTCTTGTCATCAGGCAGGGAATAGGCGAGCCTTTTGATCATCAAGCGAGTCCTCTCCTTCTAAGTGAGAAAAAGCTGAATAAACGGGCTGCGGCAAAAGAAAATGGATCTGATAGAATAGAGCTATGTGCTCTGAAGTATTGGTGTTTCTTAAAGACAAGGGCACATCCACTTTTTAGAATGATGATTTATTTTTTTAAAAGGGTTTTCATCAGGTAATGTATGGCAGCTGGTGAGCTATAAATAAATCAGTATTTTAATTAGTGTCTGAGTCCCTGAGCTATGAGTTTTTGCAATATATATCTTGCAATAGTATTACTTAAATGACTTTGCAAACTGAATTTCAGTTATCCCCAAAGCAAAAAATAATCACAAGAGCCGTCAATTCCATTAAGTTCTTTAAGTGTAAGAATTTGGTACCCATACATTGATGTAACCATACACTATGTGGTTTTTGTGTGCAGTTTGTCATTCGTGCAAGTTGCTTACAGTAATCACAAAAAGCAGCTTGCCCCTCCTAGGACCTGTAAGGGGTTTTTTTGCCTTTTAATTCCCTGCTTACTCTTTGGACTGTTTGCATGCAAGTGGCTGGAGATGGTTAGCTGTGTCAGCTGGAGCGGTGCCGAGCTGAATCTGCTCTACAAGGAGACAACAGGGTTTTTATTTATTTATTTAGTGGTTTATTGCAGGGTGTGAAGACCTTCAGTTATTTCTGTGGCCTTGAAGAGCTGAGAGTTAATGCCTTAGTCGGTCTAAAAGACACCACTGCAGGGCTTTGCCTGTCCTAATGCAAGGTAGTACAAGCCTTATTAATGGGGTAGCATTGTTCTTAAAAGTTCTAATTATTACAAAGGGTCAATGCACCAGCAGTGAGTCACTTTTTTTTTTGGTTCCCCCCCCCGCCCCCATATTAAACAGACCATGCCATTTCGTATAACTCACAGTAAGGAATCGCTTGCCTTGCCTTTTACTGACAGGATTTGAGGCATTTTGATAATGTTTCCAGTTGTGTACTTGATCTTGGTAGTAAAGATGCTGAAATAGAGCCCTGTCTTCTCAGTGGGCTTAGCAGTGAGTGTATCAGTTCCACTTGTGCATTCCTGAAATGTCATCTGCTTGGACTTCCTAAAGGAAGAATTTAAGTCTCCTTGGACGATGGTGATAACTTAGGAGAGGAAACAAGTAGTTGTTTTATCTGTATCGGTACTCTACGTTAGAACTGTTTTAATATTGCTAGCCTCAAAAGCTGAGTTGTTCCTTGCCTTAATGTATCAAGCCATATGCTTTCTGGATTCTGCTTTATATATCTTTTGGCATTTACACACGTAAAGATTTGATTCCAAATTTACTTTTTAAATGACTGGCAGAGGAGGAAGGAAAGGGGAATATCTGTTGGGTTGAAAAGCTGATTTTGCAGCGTACTTAAGTCACTTGAGAGTGTGATAGCCTACAAAATCCGTGTACTGTAATCATGAGTGTTTAATACCAAAGTTAAATATGATTTTGTTATGATTAGGGGCATTATTAGGCAGAAAACCAAAACAGAACCGTTCCAAGCCTGACTAACTGTCATGAGAAATTATATACTAAGAATGGAGAATGATTCAATTTAACTTTCTAAAATAAAGCATACAGTATTTTCTTACTGCAGTCCCTAAGTCTTTTCTCAGAATTTTGTTTCCCCCTTCTATCACTGTTCGTTAAACAATAAGCACAAAGCGACAGTTTTCCTGCTGTGCACAGCTTTGCCAGCTTGAGTTCGGATTTGTGTTACGTTTGTAATACAGTAAAAGCCAGGAAGATATTTAAACGCGACATATGACTATTTATTTCTCCTTGTATGTGGTTTTAAGAATCCAGTAATATCTGCTTGAAGTTTGCTGTTTGATTATTTTTCTTTATCGTTTTTCCTATTATCCCCACTAGTAACTACTGTCTGCTGTTCCTGCAGTTTCTGCAGATATGTTGGTTGATAGTAAAGTATTATACTCAATATAAAGTACAGATCTTAAGACTACCGAGAGCAAGCATCAGGCCCATCAGCACAGGTGGAGGCAAATCTTGTGCCTGAGCTGGTGGCATGTTTTGGCTGAGATGGGCTTTTTAATATGGATTGCTGGAATTTTTCTTTCTTTTTTTTACGATTAATAAATTGCTAGTGAGAAGCTGTCATTTATACATTTGCAATGGAATGCAGAAGTGTTTGTCTGAAGACTTTCTGAGCAAAGGAAGGGAAAACAATAGGAGAGAGGATGTCTTGCTACCCTGAGAAGATGCCCTTTCATATTAACTCTCCCCCTTCCCACGGAGTCTCAGGCAGCAGCAGGCACAAGCAGTCAGTGTGCAGCCTGGCCGGGACTGACGGCAGCGTGATTGTACAGAGCGCGGGACTGAAAATGCAAGTGCTGCTTCACAGGAGTGCAGTCCTCAGCTCGTACATCGGTGCACAGTTGTGAATAGCTTTTTTTCATTTGAAGGAGGAGCTTCTCGTGTTCTCACGAAACAAAATGAAGACAGTGAGACTTAATTTTCATGGAAGCGGTTATCAGCATGCTCAAGCTTTGCCTTCCCTCCCGTACGCTTACAGATTTACGGTAGGCGTGTATCCCAGCCCAGCAACGGAGTCTGGGTGTGCTTTCGGCCCCTCCGGAGTGAGGATTTGCTGCTCTGCTAGCTTGCATTTCAGAGACTGATAAGTTTGTTTAAGCAATGCTGTTTGGCATAACACTCATTCCTGAGTGAGGATACTTCTGACAAATCCACTTTAGACCTGACAGAGTTCAGCAGTGGTTTTCCCCAGACTTTTAAAGGCTTATTGCTAATTGCTAGTGTTAAGGTGGCTCTCATCGTTACTGCCTGCCGCAGCCCAGCTGATCAAACTGGTAAGGTGGGGATTGTAGGAGGGGTTGTATAGACTGCAGTACTTCTTGTTCTTTAATTCCGGTTTTTGCAGATACCATCCCGCGTTCAGCACTGCCTACTGCAAGGGTTTTTCTTTGGTGTGGGCCGTATTTCCATTTCAAATTGTGCTGTACTACTTTAAGAGCAGGAAATGATCTTAATTTGATTTGTCACCAAAAAATCCCCTTGCTTTTATGAGGAAGTTGATCTAAGTATAAGATATTAGGTGGAGCTGAGCAGTGACAGCTATGTACTGAACATGCTGAAGTTGTTCTTGTACTTGAGGGTGGTATGTGGTGCTACCCAGCTGCAAGTGTTTCTTATTTCCCTTCCTCACTAGCCTTGTTTGCAGGCTGGATCTGGAAGTTGTGCCTTAGTCCTGATTCCTCCAGTGATTTAAAGATCTGAATAATTTTTTCTTTACTTGCAGCTGGGATGTAGTGCTTAACTGTCCTGAGGTCTCTGGCCTTTTCAGTAGGTGTCTGAGAGTCGTTTAGTTGGATGCACTGTGATAATGCTGCAGGGGCTCTGATTTTGACCTGGAAACTCACCGGTGGCAAAGAGCTTCGAGGGTTAACCTGCTAGCTGACTGTGGAGTAGAGAGAAATACTTTTTCAAACATGATACTAAAATGTTTTTATTATCTATGAAAAATGGGCAATATATCCATATATAGACTTGTGGAATGATTTTCCTCTGAAGTTTCCAGCTGTGGTAAGCCTCTGATACTGCTGACATTTTTGTAACATAGCTCTGGATTTATTCCGAAATTGCTGTCAGAGAAGGCTGAACTCACATCCCGCCACACTTATTTTGCAGAGCAACCTATTTCCCTTTCCAAAACAAAGACGTGCATGCTGGAGTTCCTCGGAGAATTACTTCCTTTTCCTGCCTTTTTATGCACTCCAGTACAAATTGCCCAAGTTGTTGATGAAGAGGAAGATAATCTGTGATTAGAGGCAGACCCGTACCCCTGTGGAAATGAAAAATGATACAGTGTTCTGTGAATTAAAGGTCTAGTAGCATTAGATGAATTCTTCTTTAGCTCTCCTCTTCTAACAGTTGTTCTTTTAGTTGTTTATATTTTTATGTGGAGAAGTCCCAAAGCCAGTGTATTTGTATGAAGGGCTATGCGGAGTATAGTACTGTGAAGGGGAGAGGTGGTTTTCTGTTTAATCATTACAGTATTCTTTATTGAATGATGATACAGAAGACAAGTATTTTAGGCAAGAATTTTGTGCAACTCCAAATAAAAATAAACTTCTTTTTTTTTTCTTGACCTTTCTCTGTTTGATTTCTTACTGGATCAAATGCGAAAGGGCTTGTCCGGACCGGGTGAAGCCTGAAAGCCTGGAGTTCCCTCTGGTGGCTGACTGCTGTTGGAAAGCATGGTAGATCTTTTTAAAGGAGTGATACTGTGAATACATTAATCTAGAGATGAGCAGAATGAACATTATAAAATACTCACCTAAACCAGCCTGACGTCTTTCTACAAGACACTCTTTACAGCTTTTGGTGTATTGATGCCGCGTAGGAGGAAAAAGTGCTCCGAGTATTTCATTCACAGCACCAAATGGATGTGTGTATGAGGGCCTCACTAGGGAAAACGACATCTCCCTGATTTTCGAAGCTACTTCATAGCATTAATTGTTAAAGATTATGCTACCTCAGAGAATTATTAAAGATTGTTTTTCAATAAATGTGTAGCAAGTTTCACAGGTGTGGTTATGAGTGTGCTGAGTAGAACTGTCCACCATATGCATATCTCACTGCTTTGTCTTCAACATTTTTTCCCCTTGTAAATGGAAGCTTTTATTTCACTCGTGATGCATCATTAAAACAGTATCAAGATTTTCTACCTTCTTTAGTTTATTAAAAAATGAGTCTGCACATTTTTTCAGACAATAGAGGACATTCTGCAAATGGCTTAGGGAAAATAATGTTTTGAGTTGTTCCCTGAACTTCCCAGAAGTTGACATGTTCTGGACTTCAGGAGTTCTGCTGAGCTTTTTCCTTTTACTCAGTCCTTTTTAAGCTTAGTTCCAATTTAGAGGGAGATATTTATAAAAAGATTCTGTTGTGAAATGCTTCTCCCCCTGCCCCCTGAGCAATGTGAATCGTGATGAAACGCTTGATTTTAAACTTCTGCTCTTGGGAACTAGTGTATTTTGTTTGGTTTCAGAGCAGGAGAAGGTTGATAGGATGGTACCCATCAAAGAAAACCAAAATCTGCTCAGGTTGTGTGTGGGTTTTGCTCTGTAACTTTCTTTTAAGCATTTAAGCTGTCTGTATCCACGGTATTTTTCTGTACTCCTGAATGCTGCTTTCACTCTGTTTTGTTTCTTCTAGACTAGTTTTAGTGCAGGACCTCTCTTCTGAATTGGTAATTTCCAATGAAGTACTGAAACCATAAAAGAGCTGTTTGTTTAGACTTTGAACTGGTCCCTGATATTTGACCCGAGTGTCAGTTTTTGGAGTCACAGCCTTACTTGGATCTTTGCTTGAAGTCAGAGTTGCTATTTGTCTTATCGGGGTTTTAAGCTTTAGATCGCTTCCCCCCTGCACTGCCCTCTTTTGGGAGTGGTGCAGATACAGTACTGTCCTTCAAGTTTAACTTGGTACCTTGCTTTTTGGGATGGGGGAGGATGTGCTGGCAGGCTTCAGAGGTAGTACTTTTTTACGTAACGTCCATAAAAAATGTAACTTCAAGAAGCTATCTTGGTCTGGAAATCTATTGATCTTTCAATTAAAAACTTAACCTCTCTAAGTAAGTGAATTGCTATTTGGGGTTCATTTGAGGCATATTTTTAAAATGTTCTAAAGTAAATAGAAGTAGCTGCATATGTCAGCACAGCAGTTGCATACAGCTGTTTTTATGTCCAGAGAAAGACATCTAGGGCTCTGAGTTCATACCGACGTAGGGCTGTATTCTTCCATTGTTGACTCATATATTGAGTGTCATCTTCATGTTTGAAACAGTGATGTAGAACGTAGGGGGAAAAAAGTATTACTGTCTTATTTAATAGACTAAATAGGTTTTTTATCAATAAGTATATTCCATTTAATTACATCCTGCTTAGAAACTTGAGGTGGATTGTACAGCCTTGTGCCCTGAGATACCACCCAGGACACTGCTGTTCTGAACGAGCTGGCTGCTTTTTGAGGGGATAGAAATTGCTAATGAAGTCTTTTACAGGTTTAAGAATTCCCTTTCTGGTATCTTACTGCCTTCACTTGTCCTCTGTTGTATAACAGTTTTTTCTACATCTCTGTTTCACAGATTGAGGAAAGGCCAGAAAAAGACTTCGAGAAGGTAAGAAGGACTTTTTGAATTATTCTGCCAATAGCACTGTCTTCATGTAGAACTCACAGTGAGTGTACAGAAATCTTCTAGAAAATCCACTGTAGGGCAAACTTTGAATTATTGGAGGCTTCTACTACCACTTTTTTTAAAATAACCTTTGAATAACCACAGAGCTTTAAAAGTTTAAGTAGTTGACCTTCAATACCGGTTCACTGAAATTGCTTTAGGCTAAGCCACGTGAATGCTGGTTTTGTTTGTTAGGTTTTAATTATGGTGTTACATAAAAATAAATAATAACAGTAAAAATTGGTAGATACTGCAGTAGTGAGTAATTGGCTTAATGCAGAACCCTCATTACACTAAAACAGTTAATGAGGCAGCTACTGCTGAAGAATAGATAAATATCCATGAAAGGAGAGGAGCTTGAGGGGTAGTCAGAAGCATCCACAAAATGTGTTACTACAAGTTTTGAAAATATCTGGCAAGATGTTACTAGCCCCTAAAGATTTTGTCTAACTTAAAATTAGTAGTTAGAAGCTAAGCCAGGCAAAGTCTTGTTTCAGTAGTGTTTAGATACATCTGATGAGCCTTTTCTCATTAGTTTCCCTTTGATTTTTCCTCTGAGAAAGTTATATTTTAATCAAATTTGCATAATTTAGAAGTGCCAGGGTTGGTGTAACGTATGTATTAGAAAAAACAAACAAAAAAACCCAACCACAAAACAATACAAACCAAAAAGCCCCCACACCTGCAAAAAAAACCCCCTACAAACCCACAACGTATCTAGAAAAACAATTATAACCATTTTTAAATGTGTGTGATTGTAGGGAGCACGTACAGTTTCAAGTTTATCAGCAGCTACCTTAGCTTCTCTGGGTGGGACTTCTTCACGAAGAGGCAGTGGGGATACGTCTATCTCAGCTGACACAGAGGCGTCTATTAGAGAAATTAAGGTAAGAAATACTTAAAACCAGCATAATTTGTTAGGAATTTGTCTCTTAACTATGGCTTTTTTGATCAGAATGTTTTTATGTCTTGCATTTGATGAAGTAATAAACTGTGAGATTACTGGAAAGTAGTGCTGACGTTCCCATTGCTAGACCGTGGAAATTAGCAGTAAGAATTGGGACTGATAGGCTAATACTAGCTAGGACTATTCCCTATATTACTATTATTAAATAGACTAATATTATCTAAAGGGTATTATTAAATATGCTTTAGACTTCTTTCCAAAAAAGAAAACTGTCTTGCCTCCCCCTTTTGGCAGTTCTGACCAAATGGAGTGCATGCTGTAAATGGAAAGTGAATGGCTTTATTAGAGCGATGCTGCTGGGAAGCTGGTGTGTATTGCGGGAATATTTGGGTAAAGTCCTATGGCATGTGATAGCAGACGGGACTGATCAGAATAGACACAACTCTTCCTAACCTAATTGAAATGGAAAATGGACTCAATATAGCACACTGATGGGAGGACTGAAATAATGCAAGAAGCACTGCACTTGCTGGATGCTGATTTGGGGAGGACGCTGTATTTTGTAATCTGGTTTGTGATTCCATGAAGTTAGACGCATTTGAATAGCAAAGAGATGTGCAATCCAGTGTTCGTACCACGGAGTGCTAGTCCGGGTAGTCCATAACTAAACTGTTTTTTGCAATCTGTTTTTTAATGCTCCATTCTGAAGACTATTTTAAAACGGGAAAATCTGAATCCTGTTAACTTTCATGCATACAATTTATGACTCTCCTGAAATTACAGCCACTTAGAACATCTGTGATTTGTATTAGGACCTTAGATACAAGCAGGTCTGCCCAAGTTTCAGCACTGTAACACAACTGAGAGGTAGCCATTTGCTGGTGACCAAGGACAAAGGAGGAGGGAGACTGTGGAACAGGACTTATAATTCAGTGCAAAGGATGGTTTTCATACAGTCTTTCCTACATCTCTAGTATAGCCTGTATTTCAGGCTTGCTTTAGCAGCCCTTACCCGTAATGCCAGAATTCTTCAGAGGGTGATAGGCTTCAGGTTAGGATTAGACCCCTTAACTTGTGTGGTAGAAATATTTAAATGAGTTTTGAATACTTGCTTTTCCCTGTCAGCTGCGCTTCTGCCCATTAGTTTCAGTGGCATGATTCACGTTTCTCACCATTTCTCTCAGGATATCTATGAGTTAAAGGACCAGATTCAGGATGTAGAAGGCAAATACATGCAGGGACTGAAAGAAATGAAGGTACTGGTTTGCTGCAGACTGGGATTGTGATCATTAACACCAGCTAAATGTTCAGAGAGTCGGTGTGAGGCCTAGAACTGACCATGCATGCTTTCTTTGGGGGGGTTGGGTTGTAAACCGTGTGAAAAGCATTTCATTAACTGGAAAAGTTCCAACCTCGATTGATTGTGGTGAGAATTGCTTCCAAATGTTAACTGAAAGGCTGCTGATTACTATTGCATGTTGTCTTTGCTGTTTTGAGAAGGTAATAATTTTGCTAGAAAGCTAAAATTATTAGGGTTTTTTTACAGTTTTCTAATCCAGGGAGCTTCACAGTATTGGAAGATGAATTAAAACTTCATGTCCTACAGTGTTATGGAAAATTGGAGTTTAAAAGTTTGTGTGTTTTTGTTTTGATAAGGTCCAGCATGCCTCTGGAACGTTGTGCATGCGAGGTGGTGACTACCGTTTTGGTTTCACATTTAGATCACAGAAGCCACCCTTAAACAATTCTTGTAACAAACCTTCATGTAACAAAGCTTGTTACGTGAAGAATGAACGCTCGCACCCGTTGGCGCGAAAGAAGCACGAACTGCTTTCATGAAGCCGTGCGTGGATTTTGGTGCAACCCTTGTACACCTGTGTACTTGACTTGTGCACCCGTGTAGCACCACCTCGTAAGTGAGCAGCAACATGAGCTGCCTTTTTTGGAAAAGGCAGTCTTGCAAATATGCGTGTAGACATCCAGGCATATAGTGCAGCATTTATCAGCATTAATTGCTCGCTGTGTCATCGGCTCAACGCTGTGACAGGTGCTGCCATCTTCAGTGAGTTGTCAGTGGAAAAAGAAAAAGAGTAACTTGGCGCTTTTTCTGTAAAATCTGTTTTTTTTCCCCTGATCACTGTGTAACAGGCATTAGCAAAATAATAACACTGCATTTAAAAAGTACGTAATTTCTCAATCAGTGTCCCTTAGACTGCGTTTTGTGGTGATTTGTGCCTAAGCCTCACTGCTTGATACTAAGAAAACAAAACGTAGCATGCTGAAGGAGTGGTGCAGCGACTACCTTAACTTCTTACTCGCATATACGTCCTTTCCAGCCAATTTCTGAGGTTTGGTCCTACCACTGTTGCCAAATCCTGGTGGCTTGCCTATGTTTGGTATTTCTCATCACTGGGCTGGAAAGTGCACCAAAACACAGTTTGTGTTTGGAACTGTACAAATTCGTGTTCTTAAAGACAAATTTTCTTATCTGTCAATAGACATGTGAACTAAACTGATTCAGACTTAAGTTTGTAATCATCTCACCACTAGCATCCCCAGTTCCATTGGCTGGATGAAAAAGGAAGTATATGAAACTCACCTGTGCTTTAGATGTAATTATTAGAATTACTTAAGTTCCGAGAGAAATTGCTTGATCTGTAAACTAAAATGTTGACATGAGTGTCCTCCTTGGTTTCATATTTTCACTGTTTTATTTATGTATCTTTTGTTTCTGTATTAAAATCAAATACTGCAAAGTTTGACTGCACAATATGGAAAACGATCCTGATCTTTGTTGCTATAAATACATCAGTATCTTAGATTCAGGTCCAGTTGATAGGAGAGGTTTTCGAGACCCTGGGAATTGTCTTACAGAATAAATTTGTAAAGGGATGTGATATAGGAAGCCTAATAAAAAATGATACATCAGGTCACAAAAGCTGCAGCTTTTTTGTGGCAAATTCTAGTTCCTTGGTGGTTCCCACACTGCAAGGATCCCTGAAATGTGTCAAGTGGCTGTCAGACTGCCTTAATTTAAGGCCTAAGATCATCTAAAATGATCTTAAAACAAGGCCAGTTTACCTTTAAAAGAAAAAAAATTCCAACTTGTCATTTTCAGCAGCTGCTTTGAGCTGCCAATGTGCAGGGGCAGGGGGAGGAGGGAGAAGGAAGAAAACTCTGAGGAGGCAGAAGCTGAAGCAGCAGAGAGCAGGAAACATTTTATCTGCCCTGAGGTAAGGTTCCTTGCTCATAAACGGTTGTCTGGTGGGAGCACAGGGCAGGTCATCCTCACCATGGGACAGTTGGTAAGCCTCTCTGGTTTCCACAGGAGTACTCAGCATGCTTGTGGTTTAGTACTTCATTTTCTTGTTGAAGGTCTTGGTTGGTAAAGTGTCCTTTATAACAGAATCTGACTGTGGTTGCTTATTCTTTGCAGGACTCTTTAGCCGAAGTTGAAGAGAAATATAAAAAGGCTATGGTGTCAAATGCTCAACTAGACAATGAAAAAACAAATTTCATGTACCAAGTAGATACCCTGAAGGATGCGCTCTTAGAGTTAGAAGAACAGCTGGCAGAATCCAGGCGACAATATGAAGAAAAAAGTAAAGTAATGTATATAGCTATGGCATGTTATTTAACAGGAAAAGTTTGGGAGGGGGACGCAGAGACCTTTGGGAGGAGGCAACCAAATTACTATTCAAGATTTTAAACAATTTACTGTTTTAGTTACTATTAAAGCAAGTGGAATAGCAGCATATTGTGGGGTTGTGATCATACAAATGGGGATCTTCCCTAAGTTTCTGTCTTAAAGCAATTTCTGAAGAAGTGAAGAAATGTTTTATATGGTAAGGCTATGTTGATATTATCACATGTCCTTTTACATGCCATCTTTAGAGTAAATTCAGAGAGTTTGTTCATAGTGACTTCTGGAGTATTTTTACATACAAAGCTCTCTTCAGAAGGCCTGTGGGACAGTGGTGCAGTTTATATAGTTAAGGCAGCTACTTGGTTGAGAGTGGAATTAAATTTTACCTGAATTCAGCATCTGACAGCTAATGAGTTGGTGTTAAATAATAAAGCTGTGGCTTGTGTTAGCTTTTCAGAACTAGGTCTTTAGCTTGGGACATTTCACTGTAGTGTACTTCAAAAACACATAGTTCCTGGAAGATACAGTGTGGTTTTCTGTTTTGTTTTTTTTAATTCCACAATGTCTAGCTAACTTTTAGTACTTGACTGTGTGGAAAGAGTGGGTTAAATTCCCTTCTATTCATCTGTGAAGTCTGTGGGACAAGAGTTGTAAAAGCTATTCACCACCAGCCTGCCGCTCAACTTACGAAACTGGCTAAGTGATGTCTGCCACTTCTATATTTGATAGAATAATAGTTTCTTGGAAAAAGGACAAATAAGATAAAAATCGTACTTTTGTGGGATTGTGATTAGAGAGGTATTCAAGAATTGCATTGCAGTAAGCATTTTCTTTGTGGTTGGGTTTATTTTCTTTTTTTTACGGAATGCTATTTTTGATCAATAAAAATTTCATTAATATTTCATTATTCATAGGAATTTGAGAGGGAGAAGCATGCTCATAGCATATTGCAGTTTCAGTTCATGGAAATCAAAGAGGCTTTGAAGCAAAGAGAAGAAATGCTTGCAGTAAGTAACTTTTTTTTTTAAATGGCTTCTTTGACTGGTATGTTCCCAGTTAGCAGTAGCAGTGTAGAAGGTGAGGCATGGAGAGTTTTATTCCCTACTCAAGTTTCTCACCTGAAGAAATGCTAGTGTTTCAGGCCATACAGGTTCAGAGCTGACTAATAGAAATAGTACTGTCATAAGTATTGTCTGAGGTTGGACTTCTCTTTTTTGCCCTGTCCGTAATACGAAGCAAGCTGTACTTCATGCAGCTGTTTGTGGAGATGCAGGGGAAACTGACAGAACGGTCCAGCTTGCTTTAAGGCATCCCTGGGACGGCAAGTTTTCTTCAGGAGCGTAGATTTAGTTGAGGTGTCAGTTAGTGTGAAACTGTGCAGGTAGATACTCTTGTACTTAGCACCTGACATTTTTCATTCTTTGGCATCACTGCAATCTTAACCTTCTTTGTTAACCTGTTACCTGCTTTCTGTCTTCTTGTTTTGCTCCTGTCTCTCAGGAAATCCAGCAGCTGCAACAGAAACAGCAGAGCTATGTCAGGGAAATTTCTGATCTTCAGGAGACAATAGAGTGGAAAGACAAAAAAATAGGGGTAGGACTGTCAACTCCTGAGATGTGTTCAGAGTGGCACTGTTGTTCTCCAGCTGATCCTGCTTTTGCAAAACCTCATGAATAAAATGCTCCCTAGTGACTTTGCTTGGTGTGGCTGTCTTACTATATTACCAGTGAATTAGCAAATAGCAGATTTTGCCTTTGGCCCGTATCGTAAAATCCAAGAAAAACTTTATCAGCTGGTCTGATTTTAAAACCTAGGGCAATTTATTTGCTGTGGTGCACCATTTGTATTTGCCATATTCAGAAAGGAAGTGCTATTTATAATACAATTCCATCAGCACTGAATTTTTGCTTATTCAGATTTAATCTGTGGACTAAGCAGAAACTGGAGTGTGATACAGAAGCAATATAGCTATTTATGGGCTATTGGGATGAAAGTCTCTAACTTTTTCTTGCTTCTACCACCTCTTTCCCACCACCCCCTGTCAAAGCCAAATAGAAACTGACTATTAAAGAAAATCATGGTTTTCTTTTGTAATGATGAGTACTGAAAGACTTTCTGAATACAGGAGGAGAAAGAAATCTGGCAACTTGCTTGTGCTTGCGATGTCCAATAACTTGTAGCAATTTGAAACTCAGAATTTTCTGATTTTTGTTACTGTTCTATTTGTGTATTTATATGGAAATATTGGGGGGGGGGTCAGTAGCAAAACATGCATTTGCACATGGTGCATCCCAGTCTAAAGATGACTTATTGGCAGCTTTTATATTAATTGAAATGTACTGCACCTGTTATCGTAACCCATGGAATAAAAACAGTATTAAAGTCTGCTGGGCCTGCTTTCATGCCGTTCTGTTAACACACAGGAATTGCACTGTCTTCAGTGTGCATTTTGAAGTAATATGGACATGAATTAATTTGTCTAGTAGAGAAGAATGAAAAGTGGGTCCTCATTTGAAGGATCCCTAATGAAGGGTTGGGCTCTTTAATGCCTTTAGTAGGAATTCCTGGTTGTTGAATAAGCTGTGTATTTCTTGGATTTGAAGTTTATCTGTGTGTATGTAAACTTGGTCCTTTAATCTGGAAACTTTACCTTTTCATACCTGCCACTTCCATGAATCTCTAAATATCTTAAATCTGCTCATTCTTGTTTACGCATGCTTCTCATGGTCTTTACTTGTCTCCCTTCCTTTCTTCACATCTCCTCGCCTTCTGTCTGTGTTGGGAACTCAGGCATTAGAGAGGCAGAAAGATTTCTTTGATTCCATAAGGAGTGAGCGGGATGACCTTAGAGATGAAGTGTTTGTGCTGAAGGAGCAACTGAAGGTATGCAAGAGGAATAAAAGACACTTACATTCTAATGCTGACTTTTTCCTCCTCCCCCCCCCCCCCCC
>Ga0065711_1040596_pt1 | contig 16830 bp, 10 predicted proteins | sample Hoacrofraction12_FD_59098 | JGI IMG/M metagenome (GOLD analysis project Ga0065711, IMG submission 59098) | Hoatzin crop microbial communities from Cojedes, Venezuela - Epithelial fraction 12 v2 (version 2) | ecosystem: Host-associated > Birds > Digestive system > Esophagus > Crop | place... | reverse complement strand
TTGAAACAGCATTAGTAATTCCCCCCCCCCCCCTTGAATTTTTGTTGAGCTGTTATGTTAAAGCTAAGTGGTATTTTCTGATATTAAAAAAGAAAAGAAAATGCCAGAAGGCTCCTAACAATCTCTGCCTGAGCTGCCAGGGCCACATCCCATGACCTTTTCATGGGATTGCACGTGACACTGGTAGCACAAACTGAGCAGGAACCGTCCACCCACCCCAACGAGGGAATGGTCAGCACGCAGTAGAACATTGAACAAGATGTCTCAACACAGTTGTACAGGCAAGAGAGACATTCTTACCAGCTAAACAAAAGTGAATTCTGAGCTGGAACACATCGATAGCAGTGGGTCAGACCTCAGACGGGCCCTTTCTATCCAGCTTCCCACAGACGAGCGTACTCGGGTCTCAGCCACCTGGATTGCCTCCTTAATCTGGTGGCGTCCTCTTCTGCAAGTTGCTGTGTTTTAGACCTTATTAATACAGACTCTTCTGTCTTGTCACAGCAAATGAGATAAATAATCCATCTACTCTGGTATCACCCTTCCAATTTCTCATAGTTTTAGAAGATATTTAATGCCCACAAGGAACCTGGTCAAGTGCAGAATACCATACGCACACAAAAAATAGATAATTGGCATGGTATGTAATTAACCTTCTTTTAAGGCTTAGTCAGAAACTCTGAGAGCCTTCTAGTTACCATATCTACTGTATTCAAACACAAGGCAGCAAAGATTCGTTGCAGTGGCTCTGAACAGGGTAAGAACACAATTGAACTGTCAAGACATCAAAACAACATATCAGCACTGGATACAAAAGCTATATCCATGGACCCTGGAAAGGCATTTAAATAGAAAAACACAGTTACCCAGACTGAAATCTGGGCAGAATGATTCCAGCTTCTACATGATCTCAAAAGGCCTAAAACATGCCTTTTACAAAAAACTCAGTTACCACACCACCAAAGGGCAGCACAGTCAGACTGCAGGGGTCAAAGCTCACTCGGGTGATGCCGTCCAGTTCCTTACAGCACGACACTCATCGGCTGGAGCATCGCAGTCACTGCTGATGAGGAAGAGCCAGCAACAGCTCAAGAGGCAATTGCCAGCAACATGATGTCCCCAGCATTGCAGCAGGACAGTGACATCAGCAGAACATGACAACTGAAACACAGGCAGGCCAGTCCCTGCTGAGTCACATGGAACAGTTACTACAGCATGCTTTTAGTTAGTGGATAAGCACAAGCGGAACAGCAGAAGACAGTAAAGAGGGTGTATATTACATGCATTCTCAGAAAGACAGAAAACAATTGATTGATCAGTTGATCTGTGTTTTTGAAGTAAAGTTAAGCTCATGAATGAAGCACATGGATTGGTACTAAGTCAGGAAAGCCATTCTGCTTCTTGGAGTATTGTTTTCCTTTTGCCAGGCCGGGAGTGCCAAGGCTAGTCCTACCTCAAAGGACACTTTGGTCAGCCTACAAGAAGAAAAAACAATTCTTCCGTTTCCTTACCAGAAGGGCAGCTTTGACAGCACTGTCCATGAGGATAAGGCAGCCTCGTAAGAGCAAGATAGTAGCAAGTAGGTTATCAGATGACTCCCTGATAGTAACGTCACTATTGGGGAAATTTTCGCTGGGCCAAGCTATGTTCAGAATAGTTTGGAGAGTTCAGTCATCTTCTCTCTCATTTTCTAACTGCTGCTGGCAGGACCACCAAGGAAAGGTGCTCAGATGATGAGCTGGATGACCTAAGCTATTGTGAAAGACATAGATCAGCATTACAGCGTGACTCGAACTGTACCACACAGCCTACGGGTGAACAAAAGCTTGACAGGAGAAGGGTTCAGTGAAAAAGGTTTTGCCAAGCTGTTCTCTTTTAACAGACATTTCCCATCCTTCTGTGTTTTTGTGAAAAGCCATTTCACTCGTGGATGTGTTTCTGAAGTGCTACATACTAATGTTTGAAGTCTGACAACATTCAACAGATGTAAAAGTTGTTCTTTACAAGTATCTAGGTACTGTTCCATAAATTAAACATGAATGCATAAACAACCAATTACTGTCTGCAACCCTGCTGCTTTAGACCGTGAATGAACATTATGCAGAAAAAGGAGACCTCCAAGGAAAAGAGTCAGATGGCTGCAGAAAGAGTTTACCTGTCAGTGATATCTGTCCTTTCGAGTCCATATAAATCCCACTCCATGTTACAGACGGAACATGGCAGACCGCTGCCCTTCCAAAGAAGAGAAGATCGTATTTTAACTCTATTTTTAGTCATCTTAGAATAGTTTGAGCTACTGCATTATTTCTGCACTTTACCGATTACAGTAACCATGGCCTATCCTAGACGTGTCTCCCGTTGTTGCAGATGAGTTGTTGTACTGTAGGCTAGCAGAGAAAGAGGACTGAGCTGGTTGACAGTGGCTCAGAAAAGGACATTAGAACTTACACCTTTCTGGGAGACGGCACAACGGTGATTAAATACCTTGGGAGGGTTTGAAGGTTCCCAGGAACTGAATGTTATCATTTTTCCTTATCTGGTCCAGCAAACCAAAGAATGCAGCACTATTAATGATTTGCATTTAAGAAATATTAATGACAGAAATCATTCGGTATCAAGCTGCAAAGCATTTGTTAACACACCATAAAGTAGGAGGGAGAGACTGAACTGACCCGGGTATTTAAAGAGCAGTTTCCAGCACTTTTCTATTACTACAACAAACTCATTGTTGGATCTTAGCATACACATACTTCACAGGTATAAAGCAGTTATTGCCTGCAAAAGATATACTGGACAGTAAAGGGTAAAATTTCCTTATTCACAGTTAAGAGCATTACCTTAATCTTTTATCTCGGTCTGCTTCTCAGAGGCACTTGATACAGGAGCTATATGAAACACTTCCTTGAACACAGAAAGCCAGAGATTGAGTTACACGTGGTTGAAGATCTGTGCCGCTAGTAGGACAAAAGCTCCTGTATTACCTGGCACATGCCTGCTAAATTATTGAAGTGTCTCTTCAAACTGAATATATTCACCAGATAATTAGTCAACAGAAGAAAACGGTCTCTCTTTGCAAAGCCAATGTTGACAGGTATTGAATCTTTTACGCACTGCAACAAAAAGTATTTGCAGAACCAATGCGACACAAACATGTGGCATTGCTCTGCCACTGAGCGAGCGTTCCCGAGGCACGCGGCCCCCTGTGCGACATTGCCTGCGTCTCGTATCCCCTTACAAGCAAGGCCTGCACAGCGTGAATTCCTTTTACCTAGCGTAGCACTATCCCCATTTCAGAAGCAGGTAAATGGCACAAATAATCGCAGGTTTGCTTTGCATTTGAGGACCGAGTCTGATCAAACCGATATCTGTAAGCCTTGAGCCCAGCCCTGTGCCGCGTCAGGCGGGACCCAGCCGGGGCAGGGCAGGCAGATTTCTGCCGCTTCGAGCTCCCGATGCCAGTAGCTGTGATACCCCAGCGTGCCACCCCAGCGGCTGTACCCTCGTGAGCCTGTTTCCTGCGGCCGGTTCTTGGGAACACAGGCTGCTCCCTGTGCACACAGAACACACCGCACAGCGAGACACATGAGCATCTGTCTGCTGAAACCACCGCCGCCAGCCGGCTGATGTTGCTTCATTTATTGTGACCTGGCAAGGGAAGAATGGTAGCAGTTTCCACACTTAAAATGGCTGTCCCATTGCTGAAGACGGTAGGATGGGCGCTCTACTGCTTGTACGTAAACCTAAGCTCACCTGGAAATAGGAACAGAGGGCTCTCAGCTGTTTGAACAGGAGCTGTAGGATGAAATGCACAGTTCTACCAACTCACAACCCGAGGTGTGCAAAGACGACATTCTGTCAATGCAGATATTACTGGGGCGTTTTCTTTCAAACTACACCTGTCACCCAACACTAAGGGGACAGACAGGTTCTTCTAAGGATCTTTGACAGAATGGTGATGGCACTAACAGGACATTATGATAAGCATAGCACAGAATTTACCATTAAAATGGCACAGGATTTCTGCAAGCAGAATCAATATAGTACAATCTATAAGTAGCATAATACAAAATTTATAACACAACTTATAATTTCTAATAACCTGGACCCTCTGCAGATCAGGTCAGAACTTAATACATGGTTTGCTGTATCAATAGGGAGGTGATCGTGCCCCTGTACTCATCACTGGTGAGGCCGCACCTCGAGTCCTGTGTTCAGCTTTGGGCCCCTCACTTCAAGAAAGACATTGAGGGGCTGGAGCGTGTACAGAGCACGGCAACAAGGCTGGAGAGGGATCTGGAGAACAAGTCTGATGAGGCGCGGCTGAGGGAGCTGGGGCTGTTCAGTCTGGAGGAGGCTGAGGGGAGACCTTATTGCTCTCTACAACTACCTGAAAGGAGGGTGCAGTGAGGCAGGCGTTGGTCTCTTCTCCCAAATATCTACTGATAGGAACGAGAGGCAATGGCCTCAAGTTGCGTCAGGGGTGGTTTAGATTAGATATTAGGAAACATTTCTTTACTGAGACAGTGGTCAGGAATTGGACCAGGCTGCCCAGGGAGGTGGTGGGGTCCCCATCCCTGGAGGTGTTCAAAAAACATGTAGATGTGGCACTTCAGGACATGGTATAGCAGGCGTGGTGGTGTGAGGTTGGCGGTTGTACTTGATGATCTCAGAGGTCTTTTCCAACCTTAATGATTCTATGATAATCTAGACTCAGAAATCATATAAAAGCATACGAACCACTCACTCGGAGGAAGCAGACAAGGACAGAGGCATCCCCAGCCACCACAAGGTTACGGTTCTCACTGCCCAGCAGCAGATCGGGTCCAGGTTCCCCACTCAGGGCTTGAACTCCATTTTATAGACAGTGCTGCGTGTGCTGTTACGCTGCCCTGCTCTGCCATGGGGTCAAGCAGCACCTGGCTGGCCGGGCGCCTGGGACCTTCAAGGCTGGCAAGGGAGGGAGTAATGGGCCTGGCAGCTGGGGATCTTGGTGATTCGGAGGAGAAGGAGAGATCTGCTTGGTCTGTCTGCTTGGTTCACAGGAGCTTCAGGGCCTGATGATGAGGTAAAGGGAAAGAACGCATGACCCGCTCGGTCAGAGAATGGCTGCTTGCCTTAGAAAAGGGCACGTTATGCTAACCGCATCACCAGGCGTCGGGAGCAGGGGCTGCCGGTCACGTATGCCCCAGGGACAAAATTACTACATGGGGTGAATAAGCAATTTTAAAAATTATTCGAATCTTATAATTCAAGACTATTTGTCCCTTTTGGTATCTGGTGCATTTCCCAGCTTTGGAAATGCAAATGACATTGAATTTCAAATTTTTGGACAAGTGGCTGCGTTTTTAAGTAGCTTATCACTGAGCTTACCTGTTTGTTTTCTTAGTGAAGTATTTTTACTGGCTTTTTACTTTCTTCTTTAAAGAAATCCAGTTTGGAAAAAACCCCCTAGAGTCACTTACCAGTTTTAAGCCTACAGTCTCCTACGACAGCAGTATAAAAACTCATCGAAGTCATTAAGATTTGCCTTCGAAAGGGAAGTTAATTAGAATGCCAGTAGCCAATTGTCCAGCTCATGTGCGAACTAGCTCAGCTCCACCCTCACCCAATCCTCGACTCCCCAAACACGCTACCAACACCTTTACCAGCACCCAGGGTCCCCGCAGCCCGGCAGCCGTACAGAGGTCTCTCTCAGCGGCTAAAAGAGCTCCTCAGAGTTTGCTCTAAATAGGCCTTGGTTTACGTTCATGGACAGGTGTCACGTACACTCCTGTAAAACTCAAAAAGTATGTCTGTCTTGTATGTATCATCACCCGTTCTCTGAGTATTTTGGGATAGCTTGGCACTAGAAACAAGCGCACCCTGTGTCACAGCACAGGGGCAGGAGCTCCCAGCAGAGCTCCGGTGCAGCAGCCACCACGGGCGCCACCTCCTGGCACCGCCGGAGACCGACAGCGGCCGCTCCCCATCGCACGGGGAAGAGCGGTTTGTGCAGCCCGCAACTGCCGGCGTTGAGAGTTGTATTCGGGAATTGTTCTGCTCCGAGCTTGTCCCGTGCGGTGTGTGGTGTGGCAGCACCAGGCGACGATTCGCGCCCGGCTGGTAAACTGGACAGCCCGGGGGAAACGTTCTACGTCGCGCAGCTCCATCGAAACCTTGTGGAAGGAGGGAAGGTAGTCTGACCCCAGACTGCTAAGGACGCTTCGCTAGCAAATCTGGAGACGTAAAAACCTAACAGCATAAACCTTCGCATTTCATTTTGCCCTGGTTCATCTCTACAAACAGCAACAGCAGAAAAGCAAATGAGAAATAAGCGGCTTCTGTAATTTCAAAGGCCAAATGGTGCAAACCTTTCCAGACTGGTTTGACACAACTCCTTAGAGTGAACAGCTGCCCAAACAGCTCGTCTGCAAACAGCGCTTAATCACAATGAAATTGAACCAGGCCTAAGCAATAGTTCTATTGAACTTTCCCCCATACACCTAACCCCAACTCTATCCCAGGTCCACGCTTCTCTGGAGAATGACTCAGGCTGACCCGTTTTCCTAGCCTAGGAGCCAGGCTGCAGTACTCACCAGCTCAGCTATCACATTGCATCTGACAGATGGTAAATTAAGATACTCTGCCTGACTGCTGTCACTGTGCAAACATGTCTTGCTTTCATTTGTGAAACGTTTTAGCAGACAAACTTTTGTCAACTGCTTAGTTTTCCTAAACACGCTTTATTAAACCAACATGCAAGACAACGGACATGCGAGACTAGCAGGAGGGAAGTTAAGATAGCGTACCTGAAAATGTTTGTAAGATGGCCCCATTTTGGGGGGCTTAACTGAGTTGCTCCTTATGCCAAACATTATTTTTCTGCAATAAAACACAAACATTGACAGCAAACTTTCAAAAAATTAATGAAGTTATTTTACAAATCTATCATTCCTGTGGTTAGGTCTGGATGCACACACTAGAATCTTACATTCTACTTAATTCAGCTTTTTTGGACAGGTAACTGCCATAGAATGGCAAGTTAATACATTTTCAGAACCTGCGCTAACACTTACTTGTGCGTGAATAAGCTCCCACTACGTTTGGTGCTTGAAGGGATAGAGCTGTGTGTACTTACAAGAGAACCTCACCATAATTCCAGGGAGGACTAAATTGCCAATGAATTCTCTTAATTTGGGTAATGGAAAACAAATCAGTTCAAAAATCTTACTCTGTCCTCCCAATTGAATATATCTAATGTGCACAGCAACATAATGGAAAATATGACCTCCTAAAATTAGTCTGAACAATTAATGTGATGACTAAGTAATTCTGAAGCCTCTCTGACAGATAAACCGATTCCAACAGGAGAGTAAGTACTCAACATACTAATACAGAACTGTATTACCAGAGAGACTTACCAGTACTGGCTTCATAAGGCAAATATAGTTTGGCCAAACTTCGTATCCACTTCAGTAGATGCAACTCCATTGGATCCAGTGGAAATGTACCTGCTGAACTGGAGTGAATCTATTTTCTCATCACTCATTCACACTGTTAAGTATTTAAACAAAGAACCAGATTTTTTAAAACAAGAAACAGATGATACATTCCATTCTTCCCTGTTCACACCAGTGGGAGTTCTGCACACAGGAGATTACAATTTTTAAAAAATTTTTTTTCCCATCAATGACCGCACACATTTAACCTTGAGCCTGCAATTGCTTGGTGGCATTCATTTGACTAGATGTCTGGAGAAATGTGCTAACAACAAAAGATTACAGCCTAACCATCATAAAGTTTAAAAAAAAAAAAATAAATCAACAAAACCAAAAGAAATGTTTGAGCAGATGATCAGCTATTGATGTAACTGCTGGGAACTCTTCTCTATCTTAAAGAAAACAAATAGTCCACGAATGTGTAATCTAAAACCATGTAAAAAAATAGAAGTAGCAGGAAAAAAAAAAAAGTCTTGCGAAAAAAACCCCAGAAAAGAGCATCTCTAAACAACAGCACAGTATATTTTGTGGACTTTCCTCAAAGATACAACTATACGAAACAAGAAATACCCAGCGAAGACTGATGAACACCGTAGAGTCTGCAGTTAAAGGACCAGGAGGCTATAGAGAGTTTGAAGACAGTGTGATCCATTTGCACTAAAGACAAATTGTCAGGTGTTTGGCTGTTGAGATAGCAAGGAACTTGATTAATTCTCATAAAACAAGAGGCCTTTCACACTAGTCCTCTTAATTCTTTGACGTAAAACCACAGGAATCCTTCATAATGAAATCACAACTGGAAACAGCTTCCAGCTGAAGCAATCGGAGGATGAGTAACTTTACTTGCAGATAATGTATCTGAATGACAACGGAAGGACAAGAAGCTGCTTTTAGATGTGAAGAACATCACCTTGCCCATGGTATTATAACAGAACTTTTGAATGCAAAAAAAATTTAGTAAAAATTTTATTTGAAATGTAGCATGAGTCCATAATTGTTACAACATACAGTTTTACACAGAATTTGTACAATATGACAGGTATTTCTATACATGCGCCCCTCCCCCCCATTTTTGTTCAGTCATTATCAAACAAACAATAGTTAAACAGGAATAATAAGCATTCACTTCTATGAAGAAAACTTTGGCATGTATACAACTGGCTAGTTAAAAGTAAACAGTGGTAGATTCAAGTCAGAAAGAGACCCACTTGTTTTGTTTCACAGCATTTGTGATCAGGATGAAACTCACCAGCACTATTTTCTAGTTAATACAAAAATGAGTACTTTATTTGCAATCCAGAAACCCCTGTTAAGGGACAAAAACACGTTAAGAGAGATGTAACCAACTTTTAACTCTAAAAGGTGTCAGTCTTAAAGCAGTTGAGGCCACGAGTATTTTGCACACATCGGTTTGGTGATGAACAGAACAAACCCTGTAATGGTTTGCTCCTGTTACTGAACTACGGATCACCTGGCACAACTGACAGTTTCTCCTTTGGACTAGAACAAGCATGAGTATCGCTGGCTCAAACGTCGTGTCCATTGCTGGACTGCAAGAAAAAACTAAAGCAGAATTTGCACTGTGCCCATACTCTGTCTCGCATTTCTGTCACTGCTGGTGGCCACTTACATACCTGCCAAATTCATCCAAAAATGAGGGAAAACAATTTGCAAGGCATTTCTCCCTGGCATACAGTAGACAATAGTTCCATTTTGGAAATCAGAAAGCAATGAAAGAACCCCTGAATAATAAGTAATAACAAGCCTCCTTTGAGAAGAATTACTTGCAATTCGTCAAGTACTTACAAAAAATACAGTTTTTATACAACTTCTCCAGATCTATTATAATTAACATATTTTAATGTAGTACTAATAAAATAAATCCATAGATACAAATGGTTGCACTTCTAAGCAGGAGTATGTAACTTAGACTTAGATTTTGCTGCAATTTCATTATTGCTGTGGAACAGACAGTGATTAAGCCATGTGAATACCAGCCTCTTTCTTATACACATCGGAATATCTAATTTGAAAAATGTTCTCCAGCAAGTCAGAATATTTTTAATGTAATTTTTTGCAGTTCCTGCTAAATGTTAGCGATCCAAAGTTGACTGAACCGTGGTGCAATATGGCACAAATGGCAGTAGAGCAGTGGAGTAGAGGCAGGAATGGCAGAAACACGGTAGAGTAACACAAGTCAGGCTCATACTCACTACTTCTTATTCCTAGGCTTTAACTCTTCTGCTGCATTTCGCAGAAAGATGTAGTTTTTCTTTTGTGGATTATAAAATTCATGACCCTAAAAAGAAAAATGAGCTGTATTTAGTCTCTTCAAAGAGGAAGTATCAGCATAACCTTAGAACGCAAGAATATGAATATTCCATTAGTTTAGTAAGATTTCATCTTAAAGTCTTTAAGACCAGATACTGCACAACACCAGAGGATTAGAAAGCTTACTGTAACAATTAACTACAAGAATTGTGTATAAAGTAAAATTTAAGGGATGTTTATCCTTTCTTAATATATATAAAAAAGTTTTCATACAAAAATAACCACATATCTCTAAGCACTACTTTATTAGATGCAGTATAAGAGCTCAATGTTTTGGTTTTTTTTTAGATGTCATTCTAGGCAGAGAAGAAACTAAAACATCTATGGCCACCCAGTTTCACTGTGTATTTTCTATCTTTTAAATGAAATAAGGTCACATTTTTTCAAGTGAAGCCCAAGTTCTCCAGGCAGCTGCACAAATCTCTCTGTTCCCCAAGTGCAAATGCAAATATACTATTTTGCATATTGACATTATTTGCACACACATTACCAACTCAATACGCAAGTATTCAAATCAGGGAAAGTAAACACTAATAAGACTATTAAAGTACAATGCACAAATGGAAAATTACCAACTCTACTTGACAGAAATGGTTCCAGAAAGCAAATTTCGTACTTAGTACCTACTGGTTTTACTACTCCCTATTGGTTTATCTGAAAGACACGTTGGTCCATACCTACCACTGCCATCTACCCAAGCATTTAGGACAGAAGAATTCATCTGCCCTCGTGTCTAGCAAAGTTATCTTAAATTGGACAGCGTCCAGAAGACTAGACACAGTGCAGTAAATTAAAATTTTGCTCTCTGTGGCACGCAATTGAGTTAATCTGTGTGATTTCTGCATTCAGTTCAGTCAAAAACACACAGAATGTTATCCTCAAAGTTAAACACACTCGTTCTAACAGGAAAGTAATACTTGTAATGGAAGTTGCCATTGCATTAAACTCAGTTACATTTCAACCTTGTTATCCCCTTCTTAAACTATTAAGAAGCATTGATTCTCCACATTATGGTTTGTGGTGGTTCTCTTGCACCTATAGGATTTATTGAGTCAAGTTTGGAAGAGAAATACATAAATAGGTGCCATCAGCAAGCTGCACTGCATAGTACAGGAAATTTAGTGCATGGCATTCAAACGCCGGTTGAAGTGTTCATAACCACAGTCACAGCTTTTTTGAAGTTAAGCTGCAGAAGAAGCAGAGATGTGCATTTCAAAGGGGTTTGTGGGAACCTGTTAGGGTGCCACATTGCCCCATGATGCTCCCCGCAGCAGAATGCGTGTGAGCAACCAGAGTAACTCCTGAATGATGTAATTTACATTTTGCTCATCCCCATTTGCAGAATAGCATTGTTTAGCGATCTTATCCAGCTGAAGCTAAAAACCAAAGAAAGCATTATTTCAGTGTTAAATTTCATCAGATGTCTGAAACACCCACCGTAAATTCTCTTGCATGCCTGCGCAATGAGAAAGACTCAGCTACTGTTTACAAAAAACAGTGACAGCCTCATGTGAAAAGGGCAGTCTTAGTTGTAAACTGCACGTATGAACACAAGTCTAAACCCTTCTTACCTTTGACCAATCATAACTGGAAGCATATGCAAATATATTGCCATTATGGTTGAAACAACAAGCAGATATCGGCTGGTCAAGTTGCTCTGATGTTTTTAGCTTCGTTCGTGCATCTTTATCCCAAAAGCTGAATCTACCATCAGATCCTACTGTTGCAAGAGTACCGTGGACAGGGTGAAATGCTATCCCATTTACCTGCAGAATCATAAAAAATGCTACGTAAAACACCACACATGGGAACACTCGCAACACACGTGCTCAATCCTGAGAGAGTAAATACACGGGAAAGATTTTTTTCAACTAGATACAGTTTTTAACTTTTTAAAAATGTTTTCAGATATGTTCTCCGGAAAAAACCAAAACAAATAAAAACCCCAAACCCCACCGAAGCAACAAGGAAAGCATCATCTTTTTTGTAGTACCTAAAAATTCAAGGCATAATCTCGTTACACAAATATATTAAATATTGCTTCAATATCAGCAAATTAACAAGTGTCATCTCCACCAAGATAATGAATGGTTGATCTGGTGCTTGTTTTAAGGGAAGTAAAAAAATTTGTCTTTCCTTTTAATGTATGACTATGACTGGTCTTTAAACGTACGTCCAAGACAACTTTAGGCAAGATGAAAGGTCAAGGAGAACAAATAATTCATGGCCAATTTTACATTAAGAGTGTATACTGCCCTGTATAAAAGATCTAGTGATAAATGCTGAATACTTACAGCATAGATATCCTGAGGTGCTGAAGTGTTTGTTCCATTGGAGCGATGACATTTAAAAGTGAAATTATCTTTTGCACTGGGGGGTGGGGAAAAGAAAAAAAAAAAGTCTTTTTACTTTCCTCATTGTAAACTGAGCAATAAAGAAAGGATGTTTTAGTAAATGGTACTTACGGATTTGGGGGGTTAATATAATGAATAGCTACTCTTCCTTCAATACTTCCCAGGGCAAATCCAGTAGGTTTGTTCACTTTGTCTTTAAAAATGGCAACACAGCGATGCTAAATTTGAGAAAGATACAGAGGATTTTAGACAGAGGCCTGAGGGCCAGATTTTCTGAATGCTGTCTGTTTTCCATGGGTACACAAAATGCCACAAACATCAATGCAAAGTAAAGCAAAAACACAAACAAGGTCAAAAGATAGTTCACGTTCTATTGAGAACTTGGGTCACCGTAGTTACATTTCTAAATCCTTACAAAGATCAGCTATAGCAATGGCAAACCAGGACATGTGCCATACCGAGATCTGGTGTTGAAACACTTGTTTTCACCAAAAAATGGCAAGCCCAGAATTTCAACAAACTGTATAAATATGCTTGTAATAAATATAATCACTTACTTGGTGTTTAAGAGGAGATTCTATTCTTCTAAACTCAGAAGGTTGATTCTCTAACTGATAAACTATCAAACCCCTTTCTGCAGTGGCCACAGCAGCCATAGGATGAACCTGGATAAGGTTATAAAACAGGTTGGAAGAGAAACACTTATCTTAACAACATGGCAGAGAATTCTATTTATTGTTTTGCAGAAATCCCTGAAGCAGTTAAAGGACTTAGACTATTTTCTGTGGGGAAAGAGAGGGAGGGAAAGGGGAAGAAGAGAAAGAACAAAGTTCATTTGCAGACATATCTTCAAACAAATCAGTTCTTCCCTGCCATTGAGAAATTGCACATACCAAAAATCTTCTAATTATTACCTGACCTTTCCAATGTGAGTTCCAATAGTGGTAATGCAAACTCATGCAGAGATGAGGGCAGGTCAGTCCTAGGGCTGATTTTGTTTTGTGATATTAAAAGGATACTAAGCGTGTTTCATATGATGCAAATACCTGCTTTCCAGAGCCTGATCAAGAAGATTAATTTATGTTTTACTGCTAAAATCACACAGAGATGGAATACTATTCTATGATTCTACACTAACAGTCGGTATTTAGTGCTAACCTACAGAAGCCTCAGAGACTGCCAGTTTATTCGTACTCCCAGGCATCCAACTGACACTACTTCACCGTATGTCATGGCTTACCACATCTGCACAGTAACATCTTTCAGGGAGCTGCAATGTCATCATGGGTGTTGGTGAACGGGTATCCCAGAACTGATGGAAACAGAGAAAGGAACAAACTCATGCTTGGAGTCAAGGATACACCATCTGAATTACTTCAGTAAAGAGAATGCAGTTGGTACCAAACTGTTTCATCCTCGTTTACAGTCAGAATATTGCAACTATCTGTGAAGTCAGGCTATTTCATTAATCTAGGTATTGTATTAGTATTTAATACATTATTTTCATTTCACATAAATATTTTCATACACAGGTTACTAGCATGTTTTTTGTCCATTTGTTCAGGCAAAAACCATACCTTCAAAGTTTTATCCCAGCTTCCTGTCATCACACAGCTATAATTCGGTGCTTTAATCCAGTGGATAGTCTTCACAGGAGCATCATGCTGAAGAAAAAAAAAAAAAAAAGGGCAAACACATACATTTACTAAGATAACAGTCCACATTTCTTGTTTATGCTCCTCATATCTTTTGCATATGTTTACACTTTTTATCCATTCAAGAAAAACAATTCATTATTTTAGTCACAGCAGTTAGGATAAAGGTTGGTCCTGGCCTTATTGTGTTGCTTAGTGCTGTCAAATCACCCACACAAAGAACTACAATCAAGTCACCCTATAAAGAAAGATGGTCACAGCAGAAATACAAATTATGAACAGCAGGACTTTCCATTATTTATAAAGGGTATTATCCATCACGCTAAAAATCAACATTTTAATACAGTACATTATTTATTACAAACTAATATAAAAACCAGCTGCTTCTGACCAGAGCTACAGAAGAAAGGCCTATGTTAATTATACCAACATGATTTTAAAATCAAGGCTGAGAATCTGAATTCTACCCCCTCAAAATACAAGTAGCAATCATGAAAAAGGCTAACTTTCTTCTTAAATTATACACCTGGCAACTCATTTCAGTCACCATAACTACACATTCTATGGACATTCAATTCTAAATTGAGAATGAAAATTATAAACTCAGTTACTACTGCAGCAGAAAACTGGTATTTGCAAAAGTGAATTCAATGACTTCTTAACTATTTTTTTTCCCCCCTATAATGCAGCAGGGTAACTCAGTGAGATCAAAGCAGCAATGGGAAGAGCTCTCTCAAGTAAAAGAGAGGCAACAGCTGCACAGGTGACTGACATCACTTCGCTTGCAAGTCTCCCTGTTGATGTGCACTTCATTATCTCAGAAATAGAAAAAGCACCCTACAACCTCTTCTTCATATAGCAGTATCTACTTCAGAAGCACTAAACATTAGCTTAATTTGCTAATAAAGGTAGCTTTTAATAAAAAGAGAAGAGGAAAAAAACTCCACCTTAGAACTTGGGGCCTGCTTACTTACTTGTGCAATCTGAATAGCTTGATTACTGTTGAGATCCCACATTTTGGCAGTTTTATCACAGGAAGCAGTAAATACTTTACTCCCATCCTAAAAACAAGAACAAGGCCAAGAGATTAAACAGCTCTATCATGCAGTATCTACTAGAAAACCGTCACGTCTTACTTCTCTTCTAGTAATAGCATAACATTAGTGTAACATATAAAGGGATTTTAAGACAAAGAAGAAACATAAAAAGGGAAACTTATTTACAACTGTATGTCGTAAACAGAGAAAACTGTGCTAGCCATTACCTAGCTTTAAATACATTCTTCCTTCTAAACTCACTTTTACCCTTCTTACGCCCACATTAGTCTGTTCTGTTACGACATGCTCAGCACACATTTACAGTAACATAAGCCTACACAATAATCACGGGATGCATCCACACGTGGCATGTGTGTCTGTCTGGAAGCCACATGCCAATTTATTTAGGGTTTTGGTAAAAATTGTTTATTGATTTTTAAATGGAAACATACATCACTCCAGCAGCCATCTAGTACAGGACCTGTGTGCATCTGCTGAGCCTTCGGAATTGTCTGTCCATTATCTTGAACTTCCCAGCAGCGAACCTGTAACAGGAGAAGCATATACAGACATAACCTTGACACTACGAACTTAGAAGACTTCTCTTCTAGAAGATCCCAGCCCCAGTTTATACAATGAAAAGTATGATTATAAACACCAAGCTTTTTTCAGAACTAGTGAAACCTTATTTTCTCTGATTATGTCCCTTTTATCTGTACAGCCACAACTCAACCCTGCAACTTCAGCCCCACCTCAGAAGTACCTTACAATCACAGAACACCTCCCAGCGCTCTCCTGGAGGGCCCTTAACCGCCAGCTAGGAAGAAGCTGCCTGCTGCAGGCTACCGGCAACAGACCAAGCATAACAGTAAAAAAAATGTGCTCACGTTTGTCTTCCCCTCCGTGTTTGTGCCAGTTGGGATCTCACCCTTCAATCCAAATAAATTTCAGTAAGGTTGTAGGAACTCCACCTTTCTGAGACTACACTGTCAAACTGGATGATTTACCATTGCGTTCATGGTTCTTTCACTGGGCAAAGTGTAACTATCTTAGCCTAACTGCATGAGAAAGTGAAGCTAAAACCCAAACAAGTAGGAAAAAGAAAAACCGAAGTAATAAAAATGTAACAAGGAAAACGCTGACTACATAACCCAAGTTGAAGCTTAAAACACACAGGCAGAGGGGAATGACATATCTGAAGATCACACCTCAATTTCTCAGCTGAAGCAGCTCAGCTATGTCAAGCTTAGTGCCTTGGCACCACGCACAAGTTTTGCAGTTCTGCAAAGAGGCAGATTTTCAGGTGCCCTGGCACAAGTTTTTAGGATCACATTTTGCAGTTTAGGCACCGATGCTCCCCCTGTATTCATCTGTAGGTCTCCTTGTGAGGACTTACATCATTTGCCCATGATCCTGCAATGAGGAAATTACCCGGCAACGTCGGCGGACTAAACGCTAAGCAAGAGATGCTGTCATCAGGTGGGGACGTTACTTCAATATCCTATAAAGGACAGAAGACAAAACAAAATTAGCCACGTCTGAAAACCGTCCACTGAGATCCTGTTACTTCTCCGGGGTGAGTGAGCAGGCGCTGCTGTGACGCGCTAGAACACAGCGGCAGAACAGTGGCTCCCGCGGGGCTGTGGCGCATACCTTCATGGGGTTATGGTTGTCTGCAGTCGTGCTGCCGAACATGCTGGTACCTCCCGAACCGAAGCCCGACGTCGATCCGAACAGACTCATCCTTGCCCTGCAAACGAGGAGCAAGCGTACGGAGACCCGCGGGGCCCTCACGCACCCCTGGGGTGTCTCAGCGCAGCCACTGCACCCGCACACCCCTCACCCCGCCCATGAGGCACCCACGGATACAAAAAATACACGAAAATAAAAAAAAAACAAACGGCCCTTCTCGCTGGAGTCGGATCCCTGACACCTCCCGGTCGGACACCCGGCCCGGCTGCCAGGGTCCCTCCCC
>Ga0065711_1007138_pt1 | contig 16831 bp, 29 predicted proteins | sample Hoacrofraction12_FD_59098 | JGI IMG/M metagenome (GOLD analysis project Ga0065711, IMG submission 59098) | Hoatzin crop microbial communities from Cojedes, Venezuela - Epithelial fraction 12 v2 (version 2) | ecosystem: Host-associated > Birds > Digestive system > Esophagus > Crop | place... | reverse complement strand
TTTTTTTTTTTTTTTTTCCCGGGGTCGGGCCAGGCGGGTGCTCTCGCTGGCAGACGGCGGCAGGCTGCCGCGGCAGAAGCAGCTCGGCTCCTTGCTGAGGAAGGCAGGCAGCCGGGAGCCGGGGGGCCGGAGGATGCTCGCCGCGGTCCCCAGCCGAGGGGATGCGGGGTTGCTAGGAGGCAGGTGAAGGTGAAGAGGAGAACGCTGCGGAGGACCGCAGGCCCAGGTACCGCCGCCGCAGCGGAGACGGGGGCCGGCCGGGAGCGACCCTGCCTGCGCCGGGAAGCGAAGCCGGCGAGCGGGCGGCCGAGCTCCGAGCCCGCGGGGAGGGAGACGGCAAAGCCCAGGGGAGCTGGGGCGGAGAGAGGAAGCTCGGTTCTGCGGGCGGACGATGCGGGAGCCGGCTCGGCCCTCCGCCAGCCCGGCTGCCACGGCTCCCCGCCTGCCTTTGCCTTTGCGGGCAGAGGCCCTCGGCTGCGAGTAGCGAGGGATGGAGGGGGAGCCGGCGGGCACGGCGCGGTGAGGATGCTCAGCCCCCCGCAAAGGCGAGCGGGGTGATGCCGCCCGCCGCAGAGCCCGGGGGACCGGTGCCCTTGGGAAGCCACCTGCAAGGGACGGGGGAGTGCCACAGCCCGGGGCCGGGCGGGCCTGCGGGGATGCTGCCGCCGATGCCCTTGGGATGCCTCTTGCCGGGTGCGTGCGGGGCGGCAGTGTCCTTGGGAGAACATCGAGCCGTCTCCAGCCTGCCTTCTCCTCCGCGGGGCCCCTGCCACGATGGACCTTGCAGGGCGATAGATGAGCCCTTGGCAGCCCACCCCAAGCCGAGAGCTGGCTCTAGCCCAGGGTGGATGGGAGGAAGAGGAGGAGGACGATGGGCACGGGGACCTTGGCAGGGGGTGAGCACCGAGGTCTCTGATCCGCCTTCCCCCTTCTCCTAGATCCGCATGTCAGACCAGAACAGCACCGACGATGGGGAGTCAGACCCCCAGCACAGCCTGTCTATGGTCTTCCTCCTCGTCCTCGTCTTCTTCATCATGGGGCTGGTGGGTTTCCTGATCTGCCATGTCCTGAAGAAGAAGGGTTACCGGTGCCGGACCTTCCGGGACGAGCTCGACCCAGATAACAAAGACGTGCTGGCGGAGCTCCAGGCCAGTGAGTGCTGGGGCGATAGGGGCTCAGTGGGGGTTCGGGTGCTGCCTTTCACCAGCATGGACCAATACTCCTTAAACATGCTTCTGGGACACAGGCTGAGGCTGGGAGGGTTACCCATCACATACCACTGGGCTGGAAAAAAGAGATGAGGCAGTGAGAGCAGCACTGTGTTCCCCAGGGATCGGGAGTTTACAACCCCAAGAGACCTCTAATCTGCTGGCTCTGCAGGCTGGCGAAGGCTAGTGGTGCCAGGGAGGTGGGAATCAGCATCTGGCCCTTCCCAGAGTAGTGTTATCACCAAAAGTAATTCTGATGAACACCCAGGACCTGCTGAGCTCTGGTCCTTTGGTGTTAGGAGGTCTGGCATGGGGCCAGCATAGTGTTTGCTAAATGTCATGTCCTCTTCTAGTCCCTGTTATGCTCATGCAGCCCAGAGGGACAGGAGTGCTTGCTTGAGATCTCTGCCCCACACTGGAAAGGGACCTCTAGAGTTTTTCCATCGCTTCAGGCCATCATAAGCAGCTCTTTGGTAGCAGGGTTGGGAAATCACTGCAGCGTTGAACGTGGGTGTAAGCCAGAGCTCAGTCCATGCAAGCTCTGTCGTTTGGTGGTGTCATCGGTCTCTGCTGAAATAGAGAAGACACATTCCTCCAGCTGCTTTCTTGCTTGAAAACAGCCAAATGGTGCTACACAACTCCTCTGGCTCCTCTGTGCCACCGTCAGTGCTCAGGAGGATCAGCACCTCCCACTGCCACTTCTCATGCACGGGAGAAAAACGTGGCTGCCTCAGCTTGCCCACAGATGCAGTGGGAGCTTCCAGTCATCCTTGGATATGCTCCTCTTGCTTCAGTGACTTGGCTGTACATGACATGGAGACAGTGTCTGAACCTTTCAGGATTGGCTTTACCTGCTGGAGTTGCCACAGCTCAGGAAAACATCTCTGTGGGCTTCCAGGAGCACAGCAGCAGCCCCTGACCACGCTCTTTGAGGCAACTGTCTACCAGACCATAACTCTGACCTGCTCACAGGGATGTATAACTGCAGACTCGGCTGCAGGTCCAGCCACCCAAGCCTCCTGCATCCAACAGTGGCCAGAAGCAGGTTGTGATGAACGCTGGGGATGAATACCACAATGGAGCAGACACCAAGCCAAGTTTCCCCAGCACACTTTTATGAGCTTCTAACAGTGTGTAGCTCCGGGGCTTTCTCCATCAGAGATGGTTTCTCTGTATTTAGCAGGCCCCAGTGGGTTTCTTTTCTGTGAACTTGTCCCATTTACCCTTAAGGACTTTTAGCACCTGCAGCATCCTCCACCCAGGGGCTCCAGGGCTGGACTGTCCCCAGGATTACCCTCCTCTTTCAACTTGTTTCGAACCTGCTTCACACTCGTTTCACGTGATGCTCCCTAGGAGCCACACAACCCCCCTCTCCCTGCACCTATGGATGCCATTTGAGCCATTTCTTTTCCAGAGTAAGGGATCTGGTGTTCCCCAGGGGCTTCCTGGTGTGATGTGGGACACAAGGCTTCTCTGACCTCTCTGTCGATGTGGCTGCTCCTGGGGAGGGACTGGCGAGCTAAGTATCTGAATCCCAGCCCTCAGTTTCACGTTTTCTCTTTTCAGATGAAGAGGAGGAGCTGAATGAGGACACTGTGGAGAAGATAGTGAGATGCATCATCCAAAATGAAGGTGAGCATTTCCTAGGGCTGGCCCAGAGACTTGCTGACCGCTTTGGCTGACACATTCCCTTTTTCCTCTTTCTTCAGCAAATGCGGAAGCCCTCAAGGAGATGCTGGGGGACAATGAAGGGGACATCCCAGTGCCAGTGCCCAGGTGAGGGAAGCCTATTCCAGCTTGTAGCTCCTGGAAAGTAAGGGAGAAGCCTCTGAGTATCACCTTGGCCTGCACACTCTGCAGCCAGCCACTTTCTGGCTTGTTATAAAGCATCTTCCCAACAAGAAGTCCTGCTCCCCCAGGGGTTGCAATGAGTACTTCACACCATTGTCCTCATTCCTGTCCTCACAGGAGGTCCCCTCCAGAGCTGCTGCTTCTCAGGACTTGCTACAGCGAGGCTGCACCAAGGTTGGGAAATCTCCTCCAGCTAACAATTCCTGTCATGTCCTTCTATTGCAGCCTTTGTCCTCATCGTAACAGCCAGGATGGTGGCCCACCACACCACCACACAGTGCATTTGGGCTCCACACAGGCCCCCTGCATCCACTGCAGCAAGAGGAAGAGGCACCCACTGCATCGACAAGGACGGTCCAAGGATGGCAAAGGCAGGATGCATCCTGGAGAGACAACTGTCTTCTCAGTGGGCAGGTACTTAAAAAAGCCTTGCCAGACATGGCCTATCTGCTCTGATGGACCTAGCATCACAGAGAGTCTCCTCAGTTCCCCTATTCCTCTCCCCTTCCCCACTTGCCAGACACCAGGCACCCTCTTGCTCTTCTCCATTTAGATGCCCCAGTAGTAGCTCTGCAGCTGGGAGTCCCGAATACACAGGTGCCTCCTGCACCTGGAAATGCCTGTGGTATGTGGCAGGCCATGACGCACCAGTGGCTTCCCTCCTCCTTCTCTGGGAAGGTGATTCAAGCCTGGGCTGTCTTGCTGACGAAGTGCTGGGCAGAGCCCCAAATCCACGTCCTTTCAAAGCCTGTTGTCCCAGCTATGTGTGAGCAGGGCTCTTGCTGTGCAACAAGGGCAGTGACCCCAGTTTTAGGGATCTTATTAGGAGGGGGAGGAGGTGACAGCAGGTCCCAGGTACAAGTTCACAGCCACCACTGTCAGAATGAAAGAGTGGCTAAGCTCCTCCATCATCGTGGCCTCCAAAAATGACTGTAATTAGATGCCACGGGAGGAATATAAGAATAGGGGAGTGTGCCTGATACTTCCCACAAATGCTCTTCCAGTCCTCACCTGTTCTCACCTTAAGGGACTTCCTGAGCTGCCCATGGTCTGTGTGGTCTGTAACCTTTAGTACAATCTGCAGTCTTGCCCAGGTTTCCCCATTCCTCAGCAGAAAGGTTTAAAGACCTTTAAGCAAGGTCTTACAGTGCTCAGCTCCCTACCTGCCATGGTGATCAGGGCAGGGTGACAAGCAACTGCTGGCCCCTGGATGACCACCCCAGTGAGACACAAAGCTCTGCTGTGCTCAGATCCTGCGGTAGGTCTTCATTCAGGGCCTAAGCCTTGATCAAGCTCCATGTTGCGGTGCAGAGAGACAGTCCTTTCATGGCAATGTTGAGCCAGAGTGGGCATCAGGGGTGTGGGTTTTTCCACCATCAGAGCTAGGATTCTCAGTAGGGAGGTGAACTGGGGGCTTTATGGGGAGCTGGTAAAGCGGAGAAACATGCCAGACCTCCCCATGCTGAACTCCAGCTAAGATCACACCCATGCTGAACTCCAGCTAAGATCACACCTTCTGGAGACCAATAGCTTCTGGCTTCCTCTTTGCCCATTGCTGTCAGTTGTCCTTAGTTTAAGGGGTGGTGTTTGGTAAGCCACTTCTCTGCAGAGTTGCATATTTGTGGTTAATCTCATTCCCTGCCTGGTGCCCAGCTCCATCCACTCCTCTGTGTCCTTCGTCCATGCTCTTCTCAGTCTCCTCTCACTCACCTCTGAGTGCTGGAGAAGGTGGTCTTCTTTCCTAAAGGCACCTTCCCTCAAATCTTGGTTGCCTCTCTTTACACTTAATAACCCATGTCACATCAGCCTTCTCCATGGGACAGTAATTACATTTCTCCAAGGTTACATTTTAAAAGTTCTGCTTCCTGAAGACCTTGGTGTAGGTCCAACTGCTAAGCGGCCTATGTGCCCACAAGGTACAGAACTACCTCCAAATTCTGGTTCTTGTTTCCAAGCTGGCCCCTTTGCTCTTCCAGATCCTAGATGACTTTTCTGGGACTGCCCTTGCTGTGTCTTATTTACCACGAATATCCTGATTGCACAAAGTACCTTGATTCATGAGTGATCCTACTTACAAAAGCTCTTTTAACCCACCTCTTCTGTTGCAATCTTCAGGTCTTGTTCCTCTCTTTTTTTTTTTGGCAATTCCTTTTGTTTTGAAAACAGTGGTTGAGAGTCCAGTCCCCTTCCCTATTATCTACAGCTCACTGACTTAGTCTGGTCCCTGTCTGGTAGGCACAGGATCATTGCTGAAGAAAGGAAAGGAGTGGAAAGGAGCAAATTTAGTGGACATTCACCAAGAACATCAGGGGCTGGAGAACGTGGCATGTGAGGAGCTGCTGAGGGAACTGGGTTCGTTTAACCTGGGAAAGTCTAAAGGGGGAATCTAGTTGCTCTCTAAAACTACTCAAAGGGGTGGGGGGAGTTTAAATGAAGATGGAGCTAGACACTTCTCAGAGGTGCGCAGAGAAGGGCAAGAGGCAATGGCTGCAAGTTGCAACAAGAGAAATCCAGAAAAGATTTAAGGAAAAACTATTTTACCCAGAAATGGTGCAATCTCCATCTTCGGAGATTTCCAGAACCTCACTGGAAGGGGCCCTGAGCAGCCTGACTGAGGGTGGGAGGTGGCCCGTTTTTGAGCAGAGAGTTGGACTGGAGACCTCCTGAGGGCTTTTCCCACCTAAATTATTCTGTACTTCTGAGGTAGTTAGCATTATAGGATCTGTACTCTCATATTATTGAACAATTTACCATCCACCTTAGGGCCTTCCCTAAACCTTACCAAAGCTTTCATTTTTACTACCTCTACGACGCTATTGAACAGCCACATTGAAGGGGTCCTCTGTCATCACATGCTCCTGTCTGCAGACCACCCCATGGTTGTACCTCCCATTGCACAGCTGCTGTCAGCGGCAGAGCTCGCCCACCGAGGCATCTGCGTCTGACCCTCCGTCCTTAGCCCGATCAGCTGCAGTGTGTCACATCCTACTGAATCAAATGCCTCACTGATGCTGACTAGGCAGACATCCAGCATTCTCCTGCCTTTCCCCTCACCATCCGGAGGCCGATTACGCTACCTCTTGTGCCCCCTCCAGTCCAAACCCTGCCTGCTCCTTTGAATTTGTTCCCAGCCCTTCCAGGCTGACATTGCTGAACGGCATTACCAAGAAATAATCCTGCCACTTGTGCCTCCTCCTGATCCCACTTTGGGACTGGAACATTCTTTGGTCTTCCTGAATCACAGTGTCGTGCCTTGTCTCCAAACACCTGGACAGACCTGAAAAGTCACATTTGCTGCTGCTTGGCCTGAGCCAAGCAGTCCTGTGAGTACCTCGTTCAGAGCTGGAGCATTTCTCTTCTTGACCATTCCAATCATGAGTAGGATTTCTGACTGCAGTGCTGAGGGGTCTATACTGTCCACAGGCTGCCGACTGGTCCTCAGTCTGGCAGTGGTCTCCTCCATCTCTGGAATCGCATCTGGCATCTATTCTTACCTCTTGGACCTTTCTTCTCAGCTTCTTCCTTCAGAATGGCCATACTGCCATGTGCTTAACCTTCGGGTCTTGTTCTTCTTTCAACCCCAGCAGCCCTTGAACTTTGCTGCTGAAATTGTATTTTGCCCTGATGCTAACTCGCAGCTGAACCTCAGCAGAGCCAGGGCCATCTGCAGCTTCTCCACGTGTGACTCAAGTGCAGGGAGAGTGGTTGCTGGGTGAGTCACAGGCTGCATGATGGCTCTGTGGTGGGATCAGCATTTTTGGCTGGTGGACATCAGCTAACCATGGAAGAGATTTCCCATCCGCTGGTCCAGCTGCACTACTTACAAAGAGGAATCACAGTGTTGGTCACAACCAGTTCACTTGCAATTCAGAATTTTAGGCTTTGCCTATATGTTTCCCCTCACAAATCCTAAAGTTATGGCAGATCCCTAACTTCTCTTTTCTCCCCAGGTGCAATATTGCAACACCTCTGATTACAAATGCACCCTTTGTGGTCATCAGACCAACTTCTGCAGCTGTTCTCCTGCCTACTGTGGAGCTCTGAGCTGTTACCTGATACATGGCAGAACCTTGGTGAACCACCTAGGCACCATCCATCATTCCAGGGGATGGCGCACAATGTGCTTTGGCAGATTTTAGCCAAATAGCTCCTCCTGCCTTTGATCCCTGTACCCAAATATAGCTCGCTTTGCCAAACACCTGTCCCTGCCCTCACTTAGGGTGCACTATCTGCCAAAAACACTGGCTTTTGTTCCCCTGATGGCAGTCAGTCACTGGGCACAATGTCCATGTAGCTCTGTAAGGCCCTTGCTTCCTCAGCAGGCTCAGCCGGTTTGCATTTCACCTTCTAAATCAGAACCTGAGTTTCTGTACAAGCTCCTGTTCATCCAGGTTGCATCTCAGAAGCATTTCCCAGAGCTGTGACCCATCTTGTTGCAGGGAGGACAGGCTGGCAGGGGCTGCACCAGCTAACATCTGAATTGACCTCTTTCTCTTTCTCTTACTATTTGTTTTGTCAAAAATGAAGGGAAAAATGAGGTTAAGTCAGTGGGGGCATGGCTAGAGTGGAGGTCAGTGGTGTTGAATGGGTCTGAAAGGTTGGAGATTGGCACCAGTTGATGACAAAGAGAGGAGATGCAAGGCTGGAGGTGCAGGCAAGTGGAAATACAGCTGGATGAGAGGAGGGAAAGGATTTTGATTCGTCCTGCCCCCATTACAGGTTTCGTGTCACACACATTGGGAAGAAACCCACTTTCCATGAGCAGCAGGACGGTCCCCTGCCTGACGGCAGCCGGGAGCCGAGCACGGAGGAGCTGGAGCACAGCAGCAACCGGCTCCAGCAGGAGCGGGCTCGCAATGGGACTGTCCCTGCGGGTGGCCTGCAGAATGGAGCCGTCCAGAAGGGTGCCCAGAGCAGCAAGGGTGGGGAGCAGAGCCGCTCCGCCACCCCAGCTCCGAACACACCAGCCAGCTCCAGCACTCGTGACAGCAGACGCACAGGCAAGGGGTCTGGCGTGGCAGGCACGCTGCAGGATGCTGGCACTGCCCCCGGGAGCACGAGCCGCCAGCGGAAGCTCCTGAGCCATCGGCTGTTGGGAGGGTCGAGTCCCAGCATCCCAGGAGAGCTGGTGCAGGAAGGAGCCAGCATCTGCCTAGAGGAGACCGGACTGGGGTCAGCAGATGAAGTGTCGGATATTCACGGGAGTCTGAGTCTGCATGAACAGGCTGACGACTGGGGAAGAGACGACAGCAGCAGAAAACAGCCCGGAGCGGAGGACACGGGGCAGCAGGTAGGTTCCTCCTCTTCCTTGTGCCCGTGTGGTCCCTTGGGCTGGAGGACTTGAAGGGTTGTGGCACAGCACCCAAAGTCCTGCTGCCGACAAATCAACCAGCCCAAGCGCGGTGGTGTGAGCTGTGCAGTGGGGATAGGCAGGCCGAGGCTTGCGCCAGGCTGACTGCAGCGTGGGACCTGCCCTGTCCTGCCCACCCTGTTTCTGCTTACCTTTTTTGATTGCATTTCCCCATCCGTTTTCTAAGGTCTGGGGCATGCAGAGGCATGACAGTTCCCACCCTGCTGGTACCTGCACTGTGGGGAAAAGGCAGGTCACTGGTTGACTTGCGTGGGAGATGCTGCAGACCTGCTGCTGCCAGCCCCTTCAGCAAGAAATGCGTTTTCTTCTGTTATTGGGCTCTTTGGGGACATCCACCAGGATTACTTTTTCCTGACCTGGGGGATCTCTGCTGATGCATACAGCTTGCAAACCTCCAAAAACTGTAGCCTTCTGCACTGCTGGGTTTCAACATGGCCAGCAATGTACAGGCAGGGACAGATGTCTCCAGGAGCCCTTCTTGCCTTGAAGTCTAGGAAATGGTGAAGCCAACTGGTCATTTCTTGGTTGTTCTTCCCTGCCCTAGAGAGGCTGGCGCTGGCTGTGCTCAGAGAGGACAGCCCACCCTGGCTGGAGCTCCCAGCACCAGGTATCTCCCAATCTTTCCACCCAACCACTTTGCTCCAGGGCAGCACTGATGAGGATGCCATCTGCTTGGCTGTCGGTGGCCCACAATTTGGGGGATTTGTTTCCTGCTACGGCCTCCAGGCTGTTACCACTGAGCAAATGATGCTGTTGGTGCTGGTAGCGGACACTCAACACATTCACTCACTTGCACGCTCGCCTGTGGTTCTGCAGTTGTGGAAAGATGGTTTTCGTGGAAGGGAGCTGGGGGAAATCACCTGGCGTGATGTCATCCCACCAGGGCTGCCCACGTTGAGCAGCCCCAGGAGCTGGCCTTGGCTTACCCCCAAAAAACCAGCACCAGGACACATGTGGTAAAGCCCCTGGTAGTAAAAGGAAGCAAACCGATCTGGGTAAAAATCCTGGCTGTGTTCTTCAAAGACAGGACATTCTCTGGGGCTGGCTCTGCTGGAGTCCAACGGGCCTGGTACAGCACGTGCCTGCAGCCCTTGGCAGGGAGGTGGGATGGGGCAGGACTGGGTCAGCGTAGAAGAGCCCGAGGAAAGGTGCCTAGCTGAATGTCGGCTAAGTGAAAAGCAGGAACCTGCTGCATTTTTTGTGTCCCTCGGCTTTCTGGTCTGGAAGGGTCTGGGCTCCTCCACGCTGGAGGTTTGAGCCATTTCGTGAAGAATGGCAGACCAAGGCAGCCACACCAGGCAGAACTGATGAGCTGCAGCCCTTCTCTGGAGACCTGGAGAGATGGCGACAGGTCCTCCTTCCTCCCATGGCCCACCACGCCGCAGGAGATGCCCATGGCCCCTCTGATCTCCAGGGAAAGATGTGCACGCAGGACAAGTCCAGGGACACTGTGATTTTCTCCTCTTCATCTGTCTCCTCTGTGGTGCCAGGCTCTTGCCTCAGACCCTGCTCCAGGCTTTGGGGTATTGTTTCACTGTGCTCCAGGACATACAGTCCCAGGAGAATGGTGATGGGACCTCACTGGGATGTCTGTCACTGAGCCCTGGCACCGCTCGGAACCTCTCTTGTCCCTTAGGTCCCAGCCAGGGCCACCATGAGGGTTGCCAGCTGCTGCTCACCGTGTCTTGCAGGTGATGGGGCTTGGGCTGTAGTCAGCTCCTGGAGCCTCAGTGGGGTTGTGCCCACCTGCCTGTGGGTCACTGCTGTCACCAACAAACACCTGGCCCCCCTACCCCTGCACCCCAATCCCATGGGAGCGCTGACATCTACATCCCTCCTCCCTCCCACAGGAGCTCAGCGCCATGGTGCAGGACCGAGGAGCAACTGTTTGACGTGAGTGCTCGTCCCCAGCCCCTGGGGTGATGTCCAGGGTTGGGTGGGCAGGCACTAGCAGTGTCCCTGCCATGGTGGGTCACAGTCTCGTGACGGAGAGAGGGTGAACCTCTTCTCCATGAGGGTTGGATGCCAACCCTGGGCCACCAGGTCCTACATGGGCAGGTCCTCTTGTTTGCATGCCCAGCCAGAGGCAGTGATCCCAGCCCTGTTGCAGCTGGCGGGGGATGCCATGGCTGTGGGGACGAGCCCCATCCTGCCCCTCTCCCTGCAGCTCCTCTCTGCTCCTGGCTGGAGCGTGGACGGGAGGCGCATGGCCCCTGGCCCAGCACTGGGCTGAGGGCTCTGTCACGGGGGGACCGTGGGGCAGCTGGCCCCAGGTGAGCAGCTACGCGCTTGGCATGGCCGGAGCGACGCGCCGACGTTACAGACAACCGCACTTGGCGCCAGACCTCATCCCATTGGCAATAGGTACCTGACTCCCACCCACCGCATCCGCCCTGGAGACCCCCTCCGGGGGACCCTCGGGCCTGGCAGGGGCAGGACAGCACCCAGTCCCTGCTGCCCACCTGGTCCCAGCAGCCCCCCAGCGCTGGGGGAAGGACGCATCAGAAGGGGCTGCAGCGAGGGGCAGGAACAGAAGCAGCAGTTCGAGACCCCCTGGGGTGGGGGACAGCACCCCCAACCCACCCGGCACGTTCACCGCAGAACACAGTCCCCCCCAGGCACCCCCGCCACGCAGAGCGGTCACGGGCACAAATCCTGCACCGGCGAGGGACCCTGCAGGTCCCCGGGAGATGCTGGCGGAGAGAGGAGCCTCCAGCCCCACCCCAGCACAGGAGGGGCTGGAGCCCGGCACTGGGGGCAGGACCGCATGCCGGCCGGGCCAGCGGGCAGCCCTGGTGCCCGCGGCGAGCTTGGTGTGTAACCGCACTGTACATAGACAAGCTAAACCCATTAAAGCTGCTGAACCCCTCGGCAGAGTTAACTGGCTTTATTGGGGCACAGCCCCCACCTTCCACCCCTGCCTGGGGGGAGATGCTCGGGGCGCAGGGGCTGAGCCCCCCCGGAGAACCAGGGCTGCACTGGGGGTGTACGGGCAGTGCCAGGCAGAAGGGGCAGAGGCAAGAGCTGGGTGAGACGGGGCCTGGCCGGGGCACTGAGCACCCCGGTAAAGGGGCTGCCAGGATGCCCTGTGCTGTATAAGGATGCAAGGGGCGCTGGGCAGGATGTGGCCCCCGGAGAGACCAGCTCTGGGCACAGGGCAGCGCCAGCCTCTGCTGCCGGGACAGCAGCCCGCGGCGGCTCGCTCAGGCGAAGCTTTTTGGGGAGCGGGGAGGGACAGGGGACCCACAGGGTCAGCTGAAGTGCAGCTCGGGGTCGGGCTCGGGGGCTCTGCCGGGCGGCGGGGGGGGTGCACGGAGCTGCGGAGAGACGAGAGGAGAAGTGGTGCTGACACACCGTGGTCGCTCGCCCCCCTCCAGACCCCCTGAAAACACACGGGTGGCAGTGTCCCCTGCTACAGGAGGGCTGGGGGCAGGTTTTGGGGGGCACAGCATCGCTGTGATGGGGCTTACTGGCCGGAGGCGGGTGGCTGCCAGGTCTGGAGAGCTCTGCCCGCTGCCCGTGCCATCCTGCCTGCAACCTGCAAGGGCCCAGCAGCTCAGCCCAGTTCTCCACACACCCTCCCAGCCCCTTTCCCAGTCCCCCCAGCACTCACCTCCCAGCAGCATTTCAGGAGAGGGGGTAGGGGCCAGGCTGGCCCCAGGTGCAAGGCCAGGAGGAGAGAAGGGTGGTGGGGACGGGGATGGCAGCTCCTGCAAAGACAGAGCCAAGAAGCGTGGGAGCAGCAGGGACGGTGTCCACCCTCAGCAGCCATGGCACAAGATGGGGGGCTGCCCCATGCCAAGGGGACGCAGTGACCCTCCTGCCTCCTACCTGCCCAGCTGCCCTCCAGCCCCCGGTGAGCTCCTCCACCACGAGGGAGGGGAAGACGCCGACGCGGCCGTTGAAGTCGCCTGTCCAGAAACCGTCGTCCACCTCGCCGGGGGCGCGGGGCAGCACCCGGATGATGGCCCCCTCGGGGAAGCTCAGCTCCTCGGGGCTCTGCCCCTCGTAGTCATACAGGGCTCGCACCAGCCAGGCTGTGGGGAGGATGGGGCAGGGGGCTCAGCACCCGCCGGCGCTGCTGCTCCTGCAGGGGCTCAGCAACCCCTGAGCACCAGCCCCACGCACCCGTCCCCCTCTCCAGGGAAGGTGACACCCCAGCACTCACCTCCGGGCTCCAGCACCAGCTCAGCAGCCATGATGCTGGAGAGCTGGCGGTGAAGGGCAGAGGGTCCCGGGGGGCCAGCCCCAGCCCCCGGCTCACCGCCCAGGGACAGCAGGTACTTTTCGGGGACATAGCCGACCTGGCCCACCTTGTTCCGAGCCTGGAGAGGCAGAAACTGTGTGATCATCCCAGCCCCTGGGACAGGAACAGCCCTGGAGGACTTCTGAAATCTGTATCCCCCAGCTTGGGGGTGCTCAGCCCCCCGTCTCCCACCTTCACCCACTCTTCTGCGTCACCATCCTCGATGACCTCCAGCTCCTCACCCTGGGTGATGGACAGCTCATCTGCCTGGCAGCCCTGCAGGGGACAGGGGACAAAGTGGCATGGGGGCTGGGGATGCCAGCCCTGGGCAGGCAGGCTGAGGGGCAGGCAGCCGTGGCCATACCTGGTACCCGAAGATCACCCGGCAGGTGTAGGGGTAGGTGTGGGCAGCGGGGCTGGGCCCATCGTCCTCGTCTGGCTCGTCACTGTCCTCGTAGTCATCGAACTCGGCTGGATCCAGCCCTGTGGGTGCCTCCTCGCCGGCCCCCACCATGGCCCCCGCCAGCCAAGTGTCCACATCCAACCCTGCTGCCCGCAGCAGTGCCAGGCGTGCCTCTGCCTTCGCCCGGCTGACCTGGAGGAGCCACAGGGGGGGAACACACATTGTCAAGACCTAAGGGGATACCTGTGGAGTGGGGGACAGCCCAGCAAGCTCCTGGTCCACAGCGTGGCTGCCGCAGTGGCAGAGAATCCCCAGTGCTGCATCCCCAGCCGCCACACCTCCCCATCCCTGGGTGTCCCCCTCCCCAGGGGCGACAAACTTCGAGGCCACCCCGAGCCTCCTGCCTGGGGGACCCACCTCTGCCTTCCGGATGTTTTCCCTTGCTTCTTCCATCCGCCGCTCCATGGCGGCCGCCTCCGCCTCCGGAACCTGCTGCCGCCTGGCCTCCAGCCGCTGCAGCATCTGGGTGGGCACCCACAGGTCAGCGGGGTGGGGGGAGCAGGGAAAGCCCGTCCTTGAGCCACCCCCCCGTGCTCTGTGGGGAAGGACAGCACCCACCTCCTCGCTGTGTGCCTTGTTTCTGTGGTCCCGGGCCACCCGCGTGGCCCAGCGACGTGCCTCCTTCTCCAGGCTGGCCCCGTCATCTCCCGGCGGCAGCAGGCACACCTGGGTGAGGGGACATGGTGGCTGAGAAGGGGCTGGCTGTGTGGAACCCCCCCCCACCATAACGTCCCCCTTTACCTACCTCCTTCACCCCTGCGAGCTGGAAGTGCTGCTCAGGGGCTAGGGTGAAGGCGGGGTGGTCCTGCAGGAAGAGGACGAGGTCCTGCTCCCGGCAGACCTGTGGCAGGGGAGCGGCATGGGGCCGGGGGGCTCGCCTGTCCCCTCCTGCCCCCCCACGCCTGGGACGGGTGCCGTTACCCGTGCGGATGCCTCCGCAACGCCCTGGAACCAGTCCCGCGTGGCCTGGCAGGTCTCCACCTCTGTCCTGCTGGCCACCGACAAGTGCTCCCGCAGCCGCTCGTAGAGGTCACCGTCCAGCGCCTGGGGGAAAGAGTGTGTGGGAATCCCCCTCTCCGGCGCTGCCTGCACCCCCCCGGGTAGCAATCCTGAACCCCCAATGCAGCTAGCCCTGACCTCCCACCAGCGGGACCCTCCCCGCTGCACCCCCTCCCAGCAGCACCGGGACCCCGGGGAGGGGCTGCGGGGGGTCCGGGCAGCTCCTACCTGCATGGCAGCGGGCAGCTCTACCCGCCGGTAGTGCTCCAGGTGAGCGGCGGCAGACACCAGAGCGAAGCCGTACTCGTTCTGCACCCCCGCGAGCTGCCTGGAGTGCTCGGCCAGCCGTGCCGAGAACTGAAGGGACGTGGAGAGCGAGGCTTGGCAATGGGCTGGGGGCCACCAACCTGTGCCCCCTGCATCCCTGTGCCTGGGGACCCCAACGGCTCCCTGCACTGCCGACCTTGGCGCTGAGTTTTTGCAGGCTGGCCTTGGTGTGAAATATCCTCCGGTCGCTCTTCCGGAGCCTGGGGAGGTCGGAGCGGGGGATGTGAGACTGCCCCGCAGCCACGGCAGCCCCTCCCACCCCCCCCATCCCCTCTGCTCACCGAGCCTCCACGTCAGCTGCCTTGTCCTTGGCCACCTCGCTGCTCCGCTGCAGGTGGCTGAACTGCTTCTTGGCCTTGTCTAGCTCCTTCACCGTCTCCAGCAGCTCCGCCTGTGCCTTCTGCAGCCGCTCCATGCCCTGCAGGGAGTGTCAGCCGGAGGGGTACAGGTGTCCCCACCACCCAGGCACGGGGGACATGTCCTCACCCCAGTACCTTCTTGAGCATCTGCTCCTTGGAGAGGCGGGCGGTCCGGGCAGCCTCCGCGGCGAGGGCACGGTAGCTCTCCGAGGCGGTGACACGGACCTGCCCTGCATGCGCGGTCCCCTCAATGATGCCCTTCCAAACAGCGACTGTGCTCCTGTGCGTGTGGGGGTTAAGACAGAGCAGGGTGCTCTCCTGCCTCCCTGCCAGCTTTCGGGGATGTCCGGCAGGACAACCAGCAACCCCAGCCCCTGCAGTCCCCTCCGAGTCGGGTACCACATCCTTGGGGACATCCCACCCAGGGCTCCATCCCCAGGACACCCAAATCCTGCTTGGCATTAGGCATCTCCCAGCTGGGAGGGCCATGGATGGGCGCCGCCAGCCCCAGCCCCTTGTCCCTATCCCTGTCCCCAGCCCACCTCGCATCGCCGGCCTCGCTGCGGCCCCGCTGCCAGTCTCTCTTCACAAACTGGCTCGCCAGCCTCTGCAGCGCCTGCGGACGGACCCGCTGTCACCGGCACTCCTCAACCCTGCTGGGCACCCCAGTACCCCGCCATCCCTCTCCGGGGCTGAATCCGGGAGCGCTGGGGCCAAGTCCTTGTTTGTGGGGACACAACGTCCCTCTCCGGGGCTCCCCCACACTGGCTGCCCACCTCACGGGTGTCAGAGCAGGGGGGGACACACCCCATGGTGCTTCGGTGTCAGCAGCAACCCCATCATGCTCCCCTCAAGAAAACCTTATTGGGGAGCAGCCACCACCATGAAAGGAACCCCCTAGCTGCGGCTTTTGGGACAGAGGACTGGGAAGGGGACACCAGTGAGGGACACTGGCTGCAGAGGCAGAGCAGAGGAGCCCTCAGCAAAGCCAAGCACAGCACGACCCCAAGCCTGGGGGGATGCCCAGCCCCCCCCAGCCTGGGGGCAGCAAGAGGGAGCGGGGTAGCATGGTGCCCGGCTTCAGGAAGGGGGGATGCATCTCTGCTGCAGGGTGTCCCCAAGGGATGCTGCAGGGACATCTCACTGAGCAAAACCAGGCTCTGACATTTAAAACCAGAGTCCTGTGATGACCCAGCAGAGAGCAGAGCTGGGCGGTTTCCTTCTCCTGCAAGGTTTTCCCTCCAGGACCCCCAAACGTCCCAGGTTTGGGCCACACTGTGCTCAGCAAAGCATCCGAGTGGGTGCCCTGACGTGGCTGGTCCCCTGCCCCGGCAGGGAAAATGCTGAGCCCATCCGCCACCGGCCTCCACGGCTGGCACGGAGCAGCCGAGCCCCATTTTGCTCGGATCATTTCTGACGCTGCCCATTGCCTGCGTGGGGCCGTGCCCCGCTCCGGAGCACCCCATGTGGGAAGGATGGGGCTCGGTGCTTGTGTCCCTCCCCTGGGCCGCTGGTCCCAAAACCTACGGCACCTCCTCACCTGACCATACTCCCTGTCGATGGCGGCCCTCTGCTTGCTGTAGGACCTGCGAGGAGAAAGCACGTGGGGCGGGCGAGGACCCACGCAGGGGGACAGGGACGGGCCACCCTTGCCATCCCCCCCTCTGCCACCACCCCACACCAGGATGTCCCCGCACGGCCACCCCGGCGGGTGATGGAGCCCACGACCTCGAGGCGGCAGGCTCAAGGTGAGCGGTGCCTGACCGGCGGCCTCCCCCCCCACTGCGATGAGCTGGCCGGTCTCAGCTCGTGGGGGGGGACACGCGTGGGGACCCTACCTGATGTCTTCCAGCAGCTCGGCGTCCCGCTGCTGCTTGCCCTGCAGGCCCGAGAGCTGCTCGAGGAGGTGGACCCGCACCTCCTGGGTGAGCTTCACCTGCGGGACGGCACCGCTCAGCGCCCGGGGGCCGCCGCGGCCCCGGCCGGGCTGGGGGGCAGGGGGCGAGC
>Ga0065711_1040595_pt1 | contig 16832 bp, 7 predicted proteins | sample Hoacrofraction12_FD_59098 | JGI IMG/M metagenome (GOLD analysis project Ga0065711, IMG submission 59098) | Hoatzin crop microbial communities from Cojedes, Venezuela - Epithelial fraction 12 v2 (version 2) | ecosystem: Host-associated > Birds > Digestive system > Esophagus > Crop | place... | reverse complement strand
CAAGGTCCTGTGCAGCCTACTGTAGGTGACTCTGCTTCGGCAGGAGGGTTGGACTAGATGACCCACAGAGGTCCCTTCCAACCCCTACCATTCTGTGATTCTGTGATTCTGTTAAACACTTCACCCAATGCTGATTAAGTCCCCTCCAGTTTTACAGTACCCAATGTTGATTAAGTCCTCTCCGGTTTTACAGCTATATGATCTTTTCCTTCCTGTGAAATACTTCAACATATGTGTTTGACAAGCACAAAAGCCTATAGCCTGCCTTCCCATCACTTCTATGACTGCTCAGTCAGTCCCCAGCAAGCACCTGCAGAGAGCAGCTAGAGGAATACTTTTGGAAGGGCTATATTTTGCAGTGCCTCACTTCCTCTCAAAACAGGAAACCTTCATATTGTTAATGACACTTTGAAAGAAATCAGCATTTGGAACAGATGGATGCACTTGGCTTCTTTGATCAACAACCACTAGGGAGACCAGAATCAGCCAAATTTTCAGACATCTGCAGAGCAAATAACTGCATCCACGTCACGAAGGCTGTAAAATGGAGAACAGCTTCTGGGACTGGATATAGTCTCTCGGAAAGTTTTGTTTAGTCATTTTGATTAACTTTGTTAGTATTGTCTTCACTCTTCTCCTAGGTCATTCAGTCATTGTACAGAGATGATATTAAATGAATTTGGCCAGTTTTTCACTGAGTTTTTTGGCTTTACGTTCTTCCTGGGAGCCTTGAAAATAACTGTCATCTCTAGCCAGGAGGCCTTGAAAGATGAATGTGACTTACAATCATTCCTGGGCCTTTCCAGCCATTACTGGCAATCCATCACATAGATTTCTCTATTGATAGCCCCATCAATGCCTACTAAAAAAAGAAAATCTATTTCATCTGAGGCAGTGGCTACCTTCACTAAATTAAAGTAGGTCTTCACTTAGCTGTGGGGGTATTTTGATGCTCTGTTTAGGGAGGAACAGACTTTACATTTAAAACTCCCCAAATATTGTGAAATACTATACTGTTTTTCGAGTTTGAAAGGTGTTCACAAACTGCTTATATATGCACGTCATTCAACATTCAAAGGCGGCTTCAGAGATGGATTATACAGGACCGGGGTAACCACCCCTTGTGTTATGAACAGTAATTGCAGAATGCCACATCTCCTCTGCAGCCAGCTGCCCTCAAAGCAAAATGTTGATAGCTGCATTCAGTGTGGGATCTTCTAATTATTCTTATAAGCCCACAAGTTCTTGAGAAAATGCTGCATCATAGAATAAATTTAAACAATGCTTCTACTGACTAACACGGTTATCAATTTCTCTGTCATTCAAATTATAGTTTCCCTGAATTTGCATAAATCTAAATGCCAGAACAAAACATGTTTAATTCTATTTAGATGTCTGGAATTACATTTGCATCAAATTGGTTTAAAAGACGGGATGTGTGGCTCTGTAATGAATGACACTAGCAAAGGCTCTGTTGCTTTACACATATGGGAAGAACTGAGCATATGAAGGTTTTTGGTTTCAAGGCATAATTCAAAGATAATGTATAGATCACCTGTTTCTTAAGAAAAAAAAACCCAAACATTTGCATTTTTAGTTTGAAGTATGAAGACTATTTTCTAGCTGGACTTACCGTGTGGACAAATCTCTTTTAGAAAGATGGTAACAGAACAACTTGTGATATCAAGAAATTTGGAATGAACAATTACCTTATCACAGGTGAAAGCTGCTTAAAATCTCAGCTCCTGCTTAAGATACTAATCTGGTAACGTGTGCCTGCTGTGTTGACAGCTTGTCCCACCTTAGCCCTTGCCATCAATTTCATTCAAAACAGCTCTGCCCTAGGAGCTCTTTAAAAATGTAATGTTTAAACTTTAATGTTAAAAACATCTCCAAGAGCTTTCTACTTACTTTATCATACTTTGTATTACAGAGCAATGATTTGTTAAGCCTGTTCTTTTTGTAACTGAAGGCCTGCTAATGATTGTTTAGTTGGTCCATTTATTACTGTAAAATTTAATAAAATGTAGCAAATTGAAATGCTTCTTTAATTTTGGGGCTGATCTATAATATAGTCACACCTGCTGCCAAAGCAGAGTCTTATTAATGCTCATCCAGTTTGCTCATGCTGCAAAGAGAATGATAAAACAGCCCTAACAGGCAGTGGATGTCCTAACGAGCACAGCCGTACCATAAAGCCAAACAATCCAAAGCCCAGACCTTAGATCGCATCATCTATACCACGTCTACAAAATCAGACTTTGCAAATGGGATAATAACATCTTCTTTCTCTTTCTGCTTATTCAGGGAGAGACACCGAAGCTGAATCCTGCCTCTCTGAGTTCAAGGCACTCTGGTTTTGTCCTTATGCTAGGAATTACCTCAATCAATCACAGCAAGTCACCTCACTGCAGATATCCAAACAGCATGAGTGATCTTAAAAACTAAAATGATAAAAATGAGGAGATAAATTGAATAACGGTGTTACAAAGTAGTGGTTCAAGTCTCCTAAAAGTGTTTAACTCGTCTCTATTTCCAAACTGATCAGAAAACACAAAAATGAACTTACTAACTTTGACAAGATGGACAGATAGTTAAAATTTGTGAAATTTTCACATGGTTCAGGGAAAGACCTTATGACACAATGTTATCTTGTGTCTTAAGCTATGATCCTAAATCCATAGCCACGGAATTATATTTAAATGGTCTGATTTTCTGTAGTACCGCAAGCCCCACAAATCTCATGTAGGTCAAATTCAAGGGACATTTTTATATATTTAGATGCTTAAAATATAAACATAGGGCAGCAAATTCTGGTTGTTAAGGTATGAGTATTTCAGCCGTGACTCATTTTCCTGGAAGGGTAAAGCATTTTTCATACACACCACCTTCTGAGTACACATACCTGGGTCTTAGTGTCAGCTTCCTTCATTAATCTGATCTTGTTACTGTGAGGCATAACCTGCTGTCGCAAGACACATTACACTTCAGAATGCCACACTACAAAAGGTAAGCATGCAACTTCTTCTGACACTCATAAAGCCAGATCTTTTGCCCACCTATTATAAGAAATAATCCAATCTGGTTTCTGATACAAAAATGATAAGAATATAAATCTTCAATATATTATTACTACTGAAAATTAGAAAATAAGCCTTTAACACAAACAACAAGCCAACAGCAAAACTCAGTAAATGGATGGCAAAAGCAGCCCGATGAAGTGCAAACAAAAAAATACAAAAGGAAACATACACCCAGCACCAGAATTTTTCTTATTGAATAATGGGAAGATATGAATCAACACTGTGAAGAAAGAAATGTAGAAGTTGCAAGCGGGAAATATTTTCAAAGGTAAGGAAAGAAAGTGTCTAAGACTAAACTAATCAAACAGCATGTTTATCATTTTATGCTTCAGAAATCTGTTTGTATGGATACTCAGCTTATTAAATACTGCAGGAAAAATGTCCCCTAGGACTAACTAAAAAAAAAAAAAAGCCGCCAATATCTAAGAGTATTAGAGTTTCATCGGAGACTACCAGGCTTTTACCAGTGATTTCAAAGAGATGAAGGTCAGGTGCTTATTTCAATATACTGGCGCAGATGTTCTTTTTCACTAGGAAAAGTCAATCTTGATGGTTAAAGTGGATATCAAAAGCCATCAACTACAACTGTTCACAAGCACAGAGGTTTCCTTAATTTTGCAACATTACGAAGTTTGCTTACCCTATGCCTGGATGGAAGGTCCTAAATCAATTCTGCTTCTCTAAAAAATTGTATGATTTGCGGGCACTTCATGACATATCGCTGGCATCTCCAGTAACAGGGGTCATATTAACACCACATGTTTTGTAAGCATTATTGATATTATTAGCAGTTATAGATTTAACTATGGATATAAACAGAGATTTTTCTCCAGACCAGAAGAAAATATACTGTGAGCTTTCTAGGCCCCACAACTCCACTGCATTTAATAAAAGAATTCCAGTGTCACTAGAAAGCAAGCTTTGCTTGAAACTAGTTAAAGAAACAAAAGCATGTTTCTGGCTTTAGCAGCTCAGTGTTTACTTTGCACAAATTCCTTTGCTTCACCGTGCCATTATCCACCCATATCGTATGCCATTACTGGAACACAAGCTCTCATTCCACTAATGTTATTGCTTAAAGAACGTATTAAGATGCTGGTGTTTTCATATGGGAGATATCCATACGTCTTCCACAAGTAAGTATATTACCAATAATCCTTTTAAAAGGCTGTCTTTGCTCAGCTGCTTTGCCAACAGCTCTAAGCTTGGTTATATGACAAATCCCACTTACTCGTATGAATTGATAAGAGATGAAGCAACTAACACACTGGTGCTCTCTGATCAGTGACAAATTGTAGAACTGAGACCCACCAAAAGAAACAAACTCTCTTCACAAAGCCCCAAATAGTTTGGTTGTATTTATTACTGAAAATAGAGAAAAGAATTACTGACCCTGAAAACAGCATGTGTTCTTTTATACATTTTGCAAAGAACAATAATTATCAGGAAATATTACCACTAACTTTTTAAAGAGCTCCAGCATTCATGATGATACAGAAAAGCAGCCTCTAGCTACAGTACTACCATGTCTTTCATCAACAATAAAAGCAGTGATAAGAAGATACGGAATATAGGCCAGATCATGCAATACAATACTCTAATTTGAAGACCTAATAATGCCAGGACATTCAGGCTAAGAAGTTTTGCTAAATACTCAAACACTGTCTGAATTAGTTCTGAAGACTATGTCCCATACTGTGAATGATGTCAAATCCATTAATGAATAAAAACTGTTCACCTGAATACTAAAACTGAACTTTTCTACTACAGAGTCTACTCCTTGCTCCTGAGATGGTGATTAAAAATAGCAACTGTCACTTTATCTGTCAGTCTGTGGATACATAGGCAATGCAGGAGGCAGTGTGCAGAAGTGTTTTTGGACCATCAAGCAGCAGTACACAGAAAGGCTGTGAATAAATTAAACCAAAAATATAAGCCTCAGGCTGATGTGTTTGAACTTCACTGCAAACATTCTTCATACATATTTAATTGCTCCATTGAGACTGAGACTGTTCTGGAGATGTTCCAGGCATTATTTCCATTCCATTAGTACACTTGCAGTATGTGTACTCCTTAACCCAAAATGATTGATTCCATAAATGTCTTCTCACTTACTGACCTGAACACTAATTGAGGTTGTGTATAGATTAAAAGGAAGTGTATGCTTATTGAAACCAGCCAAAATATATTGTAGTCACTGAAATATCTTATGGCACAAGAAGAAAGTGGTACTTCCAACTGAAGACACCAAAATACTGCTTCACAGAAACGTTTCAGGTAGGAAGAGCTAGAAATTATACAGCGGGTTGAAAAACTCTGCTAAACAACAGTTTAAATAGAAGTTTAATCCTAACTGCAAAGCTCCACCTATCTGAAACATAACACAATCTTTCTTTGAAATATTATTATCACGCACCAGATGCTTTGGTCTGTGCTTGCATCTTCTAAATTAATTTGCTTTGGGAGAAAGTACAAATTTTTTACATTCCACAAAAATAAAGCTGAAGTTTTTAAGGCCTTATTCAAACCAAGATACTGTTATAAAGTGTAAATTATTCTACTACGAACCAAAATTTTTCATGTTCAAGTTACTAAAGATGTGGTGCAATTCACATACCAGAAGGACGGGACGCCGTCCAGAGGGACCTGGACAGGCACGAGAAGTGGGCCCGTGTGAACCTCATGAGGTTCAACAAGGCCAAGCGCAAGGTCCTGCACATGGATCAGGGCAGCCTCTGCTATCAATACAGGCTGGGGAATGAAAGGATTGAGAGCAGCCCTGCTGAGACGGACTTGGGAGTACTGGTGGATGAAAAGCTTGACATGAGTCACCAATGTGCGCTTGCAGCCCAGAAGGCCAACCGTATCCTGGGCTGCATCAAAAGAAGCATGGCCAGCAGGTCGAGGGAGGTGATTCTGCCCCTCTGCTCCACTCTGGTGAGACCCCACCTGGAGTCCTGCGTCCAGCTCTGGAGCCCTCAGCACAGGAAAGACATGGAGCTGTTGGAGTGGGTCCAGAAGGGGGCCACAAAGATGATCAGAGGGCTGCAACAGCTCTCCTGTGAGGAAAGGCTGAGAGAGCTGGGGATAAGAGAAGGCTTTTAGTACCTGAAGAAGTCCTACAGGAAAGATGGGGAAAATATTTTCAGCAGGGCTTGTTGCAATAGGACAAGAAGTAATGGCTTTAAACTAAGCGAGGGTAAATTTAGACTAGATACAAGGAAGAAATTTTTTACCATAAGAGTGGTGAAACACTGGAACAGGTTGCCCAGAGAGGTAGTGGAGGCCCCATCCCAGGAAATATTCAAGGCCAGGTTGGACGGGGCTCTGAGCAACCCGGTCTAGTTGAAGATATCCCTGCTTATCGCAAGGGGCTTGGGCTAGATGACCTCTGAAGGTCCCTTCCAACCCAAAGCATTTCTATGATTCTATGATTAAATGGTGGCAGCTCAAATCTTAAGTAAGCAACACTGAGGAAACAGTCCTGAAGATCTCCATAAGCACTACTTGGCTTCTGGGTTAACCTGAAAACTATGGACGGTCTTAAACCTTTTAGTAGTTAAGACATTAAAACTACAACCAGTTGTATCACAGTTTGATTGAAAAATGGCGACATTCATAATACACTTCCTTACAACAGAGGTATGTTCATGTAGTTTGTATCAGACATTAGAAGAATCCCTGGGAAACACTTATATTCATATTATACTTTATTTATAAAGTTTAGAAGCATGAGTATGCTAGACTTCACATGACAGAACACTGCAAAGAAGTTTAGACAAGAAGTCTGGGCCTGCCTTTGAAAGGAGTTTCATCCTGAGAACTAATGCACTAAAAATGACATTGCTATTGGATGTGCTGTCTTCCTCCAGAGCCTCCATATGAAATTTATGCAATTTAAAGATGATTGTTTCCCACCTAAATTCCAGCTCTTTCAACTCAATACATCATTTAAAAGTCAAATAAGATACTCCCAGCTTGTTTACTGTCATTAAAAACATGCCTGAGTCTAATGCCTTGCCCAAGACCTATGCTTCCTGCGCTCTGTCAATTGGCCTCAAATATTTCAGTAAATGAGGTCAGGTCAAAGCATGCAAATAACTGGAAGCTTAGCATGTGTCAAGGGCCTTTTTTTTACTGACACAGTACTTTTGTGAGCAGCAAATATGCATTTGTAGATGAGACATTTAGCACATCTCTGTGCCATGTTTCTTTTTAAAACTGAAATTCCAGACAGTAACCTCCTTAGGGCAGAGACTTCACTTGCTCTTGGGCTGCACAATGCTGGCACTATGGAGGGCCCAAGTGAGAGCATTTTTAATAGCTTTTTGTTTTGAAACAATGGCTATGGGTGGTTGTTCATAGGAAATTAATTACTAAAAGTTATAAATTTATTATTTGTTTCAGTTTGAAGTAGAGATACCTCAGGGCACTTGATTATTTAATGTTCCAACAATTATGTATAAATTCAAATAAAAATTAAAACCAACCCATCTAAATGAAAAGTAACTAACCAACCAGAACAGGAAAGAAAAGAAAAGAAAAAGAAAAAAAAATACCCTGCGCGTTTTACTCACTATGCAGTTCCCTAATGTATGAAAAAGTAGAAAGGCCCAGGAACTTGCACTGGAGCTAACACAGCCACACAATCTCAAAGAGAGTGTTTGTTCAGCACTGAGAGAAAGCTGTATGTAGTATCTTTAAAATAAGAAATACATTCTTCTTTTTATTTTCAGCTTATCTTTGAATAAACTAAAACTGCCATGGCAAGTCATGAAACTGAAATGCAAACCTCCTCCGTTTTAATGTAATATTTTGACAATTTCTTGGCCTTTGTCCTCTACCTTCCCAACTGCAAGATATATTCTTTATTTAATGAAAGTAAATTCAAATTAATATATGGCAGAACCAGTGGATTCTTGTAATGTGTGTAAAAAAGAATCAGGGATGCAGCAAATGAGTATGAGGAACAAAGCTTCCAAAAATACGGGCCTTTCTCAAGGCTGAATAGATTTTTTTCCAACTGTTGTCACTGGCTTTGCCTTACACCTTCAGCCACCACAGACAGGAAGGGCTGATGCCTTTTCTGTTGAAATCCATGAAGATTTACTCTTTGTCTGCACGAGGAGCAGCACTGTGCTCACCAATGTACCAACACAATCAGCAATACAAAGCAAACAACAGCAAACTGCAGTCAAAGTGTTTTTTCTTCTAAGAAAAGATAATTCATTTCAGTAGGTGAAGAATCTGAAAAGATAGAAAATGTTTAGTACTGTATTAATGATATCTTTGTTTACACACTGCTTACTGAAGCTCTTGACTTTGATTAGTCAGTATAACAAATTCATTATTTTCATAAGGATAACTTCCCGCTAGACAAAGTACCTCAAATATGAAATTTAACTGGTATCTGTTATTGTAAGGACTTAACTGTTAACACGATTTTTTTGTGTTGTTAAAAAAAATCCAGAGAAGATGCTAAAGTATCAAAACATACATTATGAAACCAAGAGCCCTGCAGGGCACCTATTATTAACAACCTTTTGTTGTGATTTTATTGACAATTTAATCTACCCTTTGTTTTAGGCTTTGCTTTTTTCTACTGTCACAATCACAGACAGACAACACACAATTATTTGAAATAAAAATATAGCCACAATATTCTCATTATATTATCCAGCCTAAAAAAATAGTTGAATGTCTTGATTAAAATAGCTGTCAGCAAATTCTTTTAATGTTACGACCCTACTGATTTTTTAAAGTAGAAAAGCAAGTTAAGAAACAAAAGAAATGCTTCTTACATCTAAATGGAGGTTTTATACAACAACTAATTAATCATATGTACATTCATGTTTATAGTTGTGTTACACAAGTCCTGAAACATTAATTTTAATTAAGTTTTTATTTTTATTGAAATGGGTCTATTCTGATAATGGCCATAGGGTACACGAATCTGAAAGGGACAGAATGGGATAGGGGATGAAGTCCAGTGCATTTAAATAATAATTTCCGACACCACCTATAAGTCCAGTCTTTGCAAAAGACAGAGTCTGATCATTTTTCTGTTAGACCTTAGTAACTGAATTTGGATGTAACAAGCTATTTTTTTTCCTTCTTTTAAAGTGTCACTGATCAGAAAGTAACTCACCATCAGTACAACCACATTCTAGTCCTGTAAACACTTCAGATCTCAAGCCATGATTTCACTGGAACCATGGTCAATCTACTGATGTTTGTTTGTCTGTTTGCAAAATTCTGTTGATGTCCAAGACACAGCAGAAGTCACATCATCAAGGGTTATCAGGAAATCAAGAGGAATACAACTTTTTTAATCAGATGCTCTACGGATGACAACTGCTGTAACCTGAAACCAGTGGAAGACTTAGAACTCATTCAAAGTGTTCTCAGGGAGAGCGTTCTCATTCCCCATTGTTAACAAACCCTGTTAAGTTCGGTGGAACAGTTTTGCTGTGTTAGTGCTTCCAGTTACACATGAAATCCATAGGCCCTAAAACCAGACAGTTTCTTCACGTGGATCTGAAAGCCAAAAAATACTGGATCAGATCAGCATTTCTTGCAGTCTTTACCATGATAAAAAAAGTTTGTAGTTTTGTGTATTCCTATGGGCTTTCCAGTCCAGAATGTGTAAATAATTTTTACAGGCAATACGGGAATATGTGAAAGATGATGAGTCAGGAGTTCAGCTAAGTACATCAGCAGATTCGAAGGCACAAAATTAAACATGCCATTATGGAGAAATACAATTTAAAAAAAGTACTCCAGCATTCCAGGAAGGGAAATAATTTAATTGCTTTAATCATCACATTTATTTTACAAAACTGAATTGATTTTTGGAATCCAGCCATGGCAAAGTCTATGAACTCTGGCTGTGAGCACAAGCAGCTGAAGCACAAATTTTCTGATCTCCACTGAACTTTGTGGGCTTTTGGAGTACATGTCTTGCGCAAAACCACTGGCTGAGGTTGCATCTTCTCCATGCAGGATGTCTTTGTGTGATGGATTCTTTAAAGCTTCCCCAAAGAGACTTGAGTTCGAGTCGAACTGACCGCATTTCAGGCTCTGATTTTGCCAGGCCTCTGCACACTGAAGCAAGGATGCAAGACAGTGAATTTCAACGCTGATAATCTAAAATGTATCACTCTTCTGTATGAATAATAGTCCATAGTGTGCACACTGATCTAACTGCAATATTTGGAATTTCTGTCTGGGGGTGGCTGTCACAATTATCCGATTATATATTGTTATAATTTAACTTTCAGCATTTTTTTCTGCCTACATGATCACATAATGCATATTATCTGACAACCGTACTCATCCTACTTTTAGAGTGGACCTAGAATGCGGCCTAGGCTAGCTATAAATGCTAAAGATAGAAAATTATGGTTTTGCTAATAACAGAAAGGATTTATACTATGGAAGAGGAAGGAAGGGAAAACACTTAAGCAGAAAGAGGGCACTGACAGAACAAGCAGCCACATCAGTGATTCTGCTCTTTTTCCACAACATCTTCCATGGGGCCTGAGTGGAGGCAAAGGTGTCTCCTAGTCAGCAAAAACTCTGTGGAAAGCGAAGAGAAGGTGCTAAAAGAGGACTTGCTGCAACACCCCTTCTACACTGGCCCAGTGCCTGAACTGAGGATTGCATCTGCCTGTTTCAAAGAAAAGAACTTCTGACACCTGCTAAGGAAGATCTTCATTTAAGAATTAGAGCTTTTCAGTTTTTGGCATAGAATGTGATTTCGTGAAAGCATTTTCATTTGGAAGGACCATTATTACTGAAACTTTGCAGACACAGCACTTTAAGAAGTTTTATTAAATCTACACACTGGATAAAGTATTTTTAGTAACTGTTCGTGATATACCTCTTGCTCACTAACAGGGACAGAATAAAACCTGCTTTTTCAAAGAGGTGAAGATGGGTTGCCATATCCATCCAATTACGTGGGCTCTGCTTAGGGATCTAGCAATTATGTAGCAATAAAACCAGCCTCTTTTTCTAACAGGCTATCAGCTATTGAATTGCTAGTAGATACCAAATATAGCTCAAAAAGCTTAAACAGGCTGAGGAACTGAAAAGAGATGCTGTAAAATACACGGGTATTACAGTAGTTCAAAGAATTTCAAGCCAAGCCAAAGGTAAAACTCAAGTGTGCGGGCCCATTCCTGAACACTACTGCAGCTAACAGATGATCATTTTCTCTCTTCAATATAACTACCTTTCAGCCAGATTGCTATTTGAATATTTTTTTACCACCCAGGACATGAACTACTTTCACACCAGAACTTAGCAGAGGAACCGTGTTTGTGCAGGGGTGTTAGGAGCTCCCTCCCCCAGTTCTATTGCTGTCTCGAGCATGTGGTTGCATGTGTGGACATGGATGTGCACGTGTCCTACTTCACATGAGAGGAAAGCTGCTACACTGCACTCTCTCTCCCTCCCTGCCAACCCTTCTCTTATTCATGCAAATACAAGTAAGAAACAACATATGTCTTTCTTTGATCTGTAGGAGTTCCCATCAGAAAAAAATAAATAGGATGAGACTACAAGACAAATAACTAACCTAATCTTCATGCTAAAGTGATCTCACAATTATAGTAATTTTTCTTAATCTGAGATCTCAAAGCTCCCTAAGCTTGATTTTGTCTCCCTCGAACATCTTTCCTTCTGAGTAGAAAAGTGAGATGAGGAATGATTTGTCTCACCATTCTATCACATGAAATGCATGATACAGCCTTTCCAAATATAGACTGGCATAGGCGAGACAGATTTCTTCCTCGACAGGTGAGACAGATGGGAGAATTTCACATGCACTCCCTCACATATGGATACGTTCTCTCTGCTCATATATAAATAATGTCATGCAAAGCATCTACCTCTAATGCAGTGCATTAGTAGTCCATGAATAACATGCTCCATGTGGCCACACCAGTGGCCTGTGGACAGCCTGCATCTCCCGAGATGCTCCTACCTCCCTGGCTTTTTCCTAGAAAAGCCAGGGAAAGGCTGATACAAGCCATGATGTTAGAGAAGTGAATGCTATCTTGGAAGCCAACCACGCCACAGCTGGCTTGGGGTCCGAGGTCTGCCTTGCCCTTTCACTCTTGCTTCTGCACACACTGGCAGTGTTTTGGGCTACCGCTGTGCTGGAGTGAGAGAGGAAGGGAAGAAGGAAAAGGACTGACATGTTTTGCCACGGACTGGAATGATTGCTTGTGCTGGAAATCATTGGGGAGGCAGGACCATCTTAGAGGAGGACTAACGCTTCCAGCTGAAAGCAAGTGCTCACTGAGGAGAGCAGATTAATGGGAGAACCCTGAATTACTGACACCGTGGTTTTCATACACCGAGGAGTGGGGGGAAGGCATCAGAGAATGAGGTCTCCAAAATGGGTCTGACTCTGTGGTTGTCAAGCTGGAACCATTCCGGTGAGTCTTGACCACTGTCACTTCCCTATACTCGACCCTGTAAAAGCACTTTGCTATCAAAGTGGAACAGTATTCCCTAGGACATGAACCAGAGAGTTTGCACAGGATCAAACTTAGGTTTGAACGAAAAACTTTCATATGAATATTTTAGACAATACAATATTATCAGATAACATAGTATTGAATGGTTAAACGAAAAAATAAAAATAGGTAGAAATCATAAACAACTACCATTTATATGAAAGAAGGTCCAGTGGTCTGGATTATGATGATTTATTTTTAAGGTTTTTTCATGTTAATCAACTGTAATCTCACAGCAGATTTTAACAACAGTACCCAGCAGAGAAATTAAATAAATGCTATCAAAAACATTTTACTTGTCTCTTGACAAATGATAATCATACTTCTTGACTGCCAGACTAAATGTAACAATAACTATTCATGGAGAGGTTTATCCTCTCATAATGTATTTAACAATGTCTGCCCAGATTAGTAGTCAGATTACTCAACATAAATCCTCTGTGGAGGACCTTAGTGAATATTTTGAATTGAGACAAAAAGGAAATAGTAAGGAATTTATTTATTGTCTTGCTTATCCAAATTGAAGTTATTCACTTTGATTACAGCATAAGCATAAAAGATTTACTGGGAGCAATAATATTGTCAAATATTTTTATGTTCTTTTATATTATTTATACTATTTATAGTCTTTATACTATTTACCAGGAAATCTGCCTCATCTTCTAGATGATTCCAGGTTTCAGTTCAGTAGTCAGCATCTTATCACAAGATAAATTACTTAAATATGGAAAAATGAACAGATGAACTTAACCTCCAAAATAAGGAGAGAATAATGTAAGTGCATCTATATGCATGCATATTATAGATATAATTATTTTGTTGTTTCATGCAGTTGTATTTGTGGGACTGCATCACAAAAACATTTACTCAAACTTAATGAAAGGTTTATTTTGTTTGGGTTAGTATATAATTTGGGCTGACAAAGCTATAATATCTAATTAGGTTTTTTTCAGTGCAGCCTATAATGAAGAGAATGGATGTTTTAAGACACTGTCTTTCGAAACAAATGTATGTACTACTTTCATACATGTGAAAAGAACTTTATTCTTCAGTATGCATTTATCATCTTGACTGTGAAAGCACAGAATACAGAAATCTAACTTCTCAAAACAAATACTCAAATAGGTGCATAATAGAAAATCACTTAAAGAAACCATGTTTTATTTCTGTATGGGATTCGTGGCTATTTATCTTATATGGAAGCTTCCTCTATTTGCAGGGTAAAAAATATTGTCCAATTAAGAATCCCACACAAACCCATATTTAATACAATCTTCTATAAATGTAACATATATACATAAATTAGTAGTCTGTAGCAATTCTGAACATTTTATTCGAATAACAGCTTTTAAACCTGTGTCACTAACTTGCTGAATCAAAGTACTGTGATTAATAACGTACATTTCCAAGCATGTGTGGTTTTGTTTTTTCTAAAGAAATCTAGAGAGAGCTTATGGAAATACATACTAAAATAACATTATTTAGTTTGCAAAGTCAAACACAGCAAACATAAGGAATCACAAATTTACAATTCTCTATATTACTTTATTACTTCTTCATGTTGGTATGTCCTTTGTATTATTTCAGACAAGAGTCCTATGCCAAAGACACATTATTGCACCAATGAAGATTGATCATTGTGTACACGTACAATGAATGTCTAGCCAGGGACACCACGGAAATGGATTCCAGTCTGCTACTTGCATATTCAAACATTCAGCTTGTATATATTATTCTGTCACCCCGTCCGCAATCAATATTCAGCTGCACAATCCACTGTTATCTCTACACTCCCCCATTTTGATAATCTACCTTTGAATATCAATTTTCTCTTCCCTGGTTACACAAACCTCAGCAGCTCTTATCCTCTCTTCCAGTAATGTTATTTCTTTTTGTTGGTATTCATTTTTTCCCTGTGGCCAAAAGTTCACAGGAAGAACTCTTCCTGTCCTGCTCATTATAATCCCCCCATCCTCTGTTAGGAAAGTTTTGAGGACAATTAATATTGGAACAGTTTGTCGAGAGAGTATTCAGGTCTTCCCTCTTAATCAAAGCGCACGTACAGCCCAGAGATGTCCTGGTGATTTTATTCTACTATGCTTGAGTCTTCACAGGAAGTGGTGGGCCACTGCAGAAGCCATTGTAACAAGGAGACCGTGATTTCAGGCACAAACTAGGCAGAGGTTAACCATGGGCCTTGGTGGCAGAGACCCGTATGTTAACACCGGCGACGACTATACAACCTGAGCACACACTGCAGCGTTAGTACGCACTGCCTTTAACAAGGCCACCTCTCACTGCTTGTGAGAGCTTGCTCCTGGGCAGATGTGTAAGAGCATAACGCTCTCTGCAAACCTCACGGTACTTGCTAGAAAGCCAGTATTGCACAGGTTTGTTCACTTGCAAAAATACCCTACTTACCATAAAAGCAGACATGCCATAACTATTTACTAAATTAGTGTTCAGTGATTTTTCATGAACTCTCTTAACATTAATCTCTTCCATTTCTAGTTCATTTCTAAGGTATTTAGTTGTCTTTCTTCTGTCTCAACAAGCGGTTTCCTTATAAAAAAATCCTTATAAAAAGAGACCGTTAGTATTTGTTGGACTTAAGTGAAATAAAAAATCCATTTGCAAAATAGCTAGTCTTCTCACATTGTACTTCCCTTTCTGCTTCCTCTAACATCCAACTTTAAAAATAACTACTGTTCTATGCTCTCCTATTTATTTAACTTATCAGTAGCTACTGCTATTGACTTGTCATCTGTCTTGCCCAAGATCTTTATTTGGCTTAATTTAGCAATCTTTTTTACTTGTTGCTTCTTTTAAATGCCAGTCCTCTCATGTCATATTTAATTTGTTCCTCCTAAAGCAGCCAAATTACGAGCATATCAAAAAAATACAAATCAGGCTATTTCAATTCGTGCTTGTAACTTTGCAATAGCGACAGCAACCCCAGAGCATGTCTCTCTACCGCAGCCTCATCCGACTGCCAGATGGAGTGGATATTTAACTCCCTGTAGGTATCTTTCTTTCATAACCCACAAACATGTCTGCACCATCCCAGTAATTCCAGCAGGGTTCCAGATACTTCATTGCCTTCTAAAAGCCATCTTGATGACACGCTTACTTCAATCTGTAAGAAAGTGTGTTTCTATTTGCATTGTATCCCTATGCAATGTAACACAGACTGTAACAGCGTTAAGCAAAGGGGCATCTGGATGGTGGAAGAAGCCATTTAGCAGGGCTGGAAATGACCAAAATGAAGATTTTTGTATAAAAAAAATGCCAACTCACCACCGTAAACAAAGTAGAAAGCACTTCAATGAACTCCTTAGTGATGGGCTAGACAAAAGCAACTAGCAAATAGAAATTTTTGAGCTAGCTGAGCTGTTTATGGCAGAACGATATTGTGAAGACATTCAAAAGGCAGCCAGAATCCTCAGGAACAACCACCAACCAGTTGCTGACAGTGTTTCCAGGGAATGATTTAAAACAGGAGATGATAAGCTGAATCAAAATCTTTGCTAATTAGTTGCATTGGAGAGCTGAAAACATTTCCAAATGAGAAACACAAAGCAGGCACATGATCAACTGTTATAAACAAGTGGATGGTGCCTTCATCCCCATGACAATCCATCTCTCTTTGGTACATTTATAGACATTTTCCAGTTTTACAAAGTAAAGTTGAAAATAAAAATGACATTAACAGAAAAATAAGTCCAGTGTGTACCTAAAATTTTAGTTTCATCAACCACTTTAAACCGTGCATCACACATCTAGTACTTGGAATAATTAAAATACAGTGCACTGTATTGCACTATCTCTGCTTAACAGGTGTGCCACTAGGAAACGTCCTGAATAAATGGATTTTGGCATACCAGTATCTGTGTAGGACATGCTACTGAGGATGCTTCATTCAGGACATTTCAGAAATGAGGCTGCTGCCATGACGCTGCTTAAGCAACAATAGGTGAAATACAAATACCCCACAAGATCATACATAATATTATCAATACTCCCTCCTCTATCTTTCCCACTTATTAGGGGGAAAAAATGTCTGCTTTTACTGATGTCTAACGTGTGTGCTACCGAGCACAGGAGGCAGGAGACCTGCATGGTTAAACAAGGAGCTTCTAGCGGAGATCAGGCAGAAGAGAAAGGTCCATGGAATGTGGAAAGAGGGGCAGGCCACTTGGGAAGAGTACAGAAAAATGGTGAG